>Ga0164313_10003436_pt1 | contig 14101 bp, 17 predicted proteins | sample GuaBasSedimGuay4_FD_113735 | JGI IMG/M metagenome (GOLD analysis project Ga0164313, IMG submission 113735) | Subseafloor sediment microbial communities from Guaymas Basin, Gulf of California, Mexico - Guay4, Core 4569-4, 0-3 cm | ecosystem: Environmental > Aquatic > Marine > Hydrothermal vents... | reverse complement strand
TACTATTATTCCTCTTTGAACTCTAGTATCCATTTTCTTATTACTTAATTCATAATAAATTGGAATAGCGAACATAGATATGAAGAATACTCCGAGTATTGTTACCATTATTGGCATAAATCATGAAACTACTGATGTTTGTATTAATTCGAAGCTAATGAAGCCAGGTATTGATGGAAGCATTCCAGAAATCGAATCAAATTTAGCAACTGTCATCATTCCACCAGTGAAGTATGCAGTAATTAAAAATACAGGTAGCATGATCAATGCAAGATTGATATGTTTTTTGTTTGTCATTTTTATATTTTTCTTTCTGTACATTCGTACTCTTATATTATATCTTTTAGAACAAGTCAATAAAAAAAGAAAATTAAAAAAAAATAAAGACTAATCGTCTTTATTCAATATTTTAATGATTTCGTCTGTTATTTCGTCAGGAGTCAAATCCCCAACTTCAAGTACAATTAACCTTTTAGTGTTCTCTTTAAGATATTCAATAATCTTTGGATCTTCATAGTAATGATAATACATGTTCTCTCAGTATTCAACATCAACTGCAGCTTCAGATCCCCTATTTCTTTCTTCAATTCTTTTTAAAACTGTTTGAAGTGATGTTTTAAGTAAAAAGAAATAATCTGGGTGCATTTCAGCTTCAAGTGAATTAGCAAAATATTTGTTTACTAAGTCATATGAGTTTCATTGGAATGCAGACATGTCTCATTTAACAGTTTTAAGGTTTGCAAAGATGTAATCATCAAGGAAATGTCTATCGAATATAGAAATTCTATTGGGGTTCTTTTTTCTTTTTTCTTCTTCTTCAAGGATAGCTCTAAATCTATCATTCAAGAAGCTCATTTGCGTAAGAAATGATCACTCTGGTCTGTTCTCGTAATACGAGTCTAGATATGGATTTTCACCTTCAATGATTTCGTTATTTAAAAAGACATCATCGTTAGTTAACGATAGACGTTCTTCTAATATCTTGGCAGTTGTAGTTTTACCTATACCAACTGTCCCTGAAACAACTATTCTCATATTCTTCATGTTATATACCTAATTTTTTAATTATTTTTTGGACAACTTTGTCTGGCGCAATATCGTCAGTATAAACTGTTGTCATGTTTTCTGAAAAATCTGTAAAGATTTTTTTGTATTTCTTGTCATTGTAGTATCTTCAGTACAAATCTTTTCAATACTTATCATGGAAGATAGTCTCTTGGCTTCTTCCTCTTTTGTTCATTCTTAGTTTTACTGTGTCGTATGACGCTTCCAATAAGATAAAGTGATCTACCTTGTCAAATTGTGTTGCAAGTTCTAAGATGTGATTGTAGATTATTCTATATGCATTTGTTAGGAATGCTGAAGTGTTTTGACGCACTCAATATAGTTCTGCAAAGATAAGATCTTCCATTCAAGTACGATCAAAGATTACAACGTGATTCGGATCTTTGTATGTTCTTTTTTCTTCTATGATCATGAACTGTTTTGTTCTTTCAAGCAAGAAGTCAAGTTGCGCTACAAAACCTCACTCAGATAAATCGTTAAAATATAGGTCAAAATAAGGAGAGTCAGCAACTAATTCGCCGACTATCTCAACTGTTTTTCCTTCTTGTTCAAGTTTGGACTTAAGCAGGTTTACTGTGGTAGATTTACCGACACCTGTTGTTCCACTAATAACGATTTTCATCTTTAAGTTTTATTTTCCAAGTATTTCCATTATTTCAGAAACAATTTGTTCTGGTTGTTTGTTTTCAGTACTAACTTCAACAAAGTTCTTTACGTTAGATTTGAAGTGGTTACGGAACATTGGTCTGTTATAGTAATTACTATAAAGATCTTGTCAGTAATCCATATCAACATCAAGTTCTTCTCCTCTACCTCTTCCTTTTAATCTATCAATGATAGTTTCAAGCGGAGCTGTAAGTAGGATGAAGAAATCTGGTCTTGCATCTTTTTTAGAAAGTTTCTCTAGTAATTCTTTATATACTGCTTGGTATGTTAAAGAGTTGAATTGAGAAATGTTTTGTTTGATTGTGTGTAATTCAGCGAATACATAATCATCGATGAAGTGTCTGTCATAAACAGTGATGTAATCATTTTGTGAATCTCTAGTTCTTTCATCAGTAAGTCATTGTTTGAATCTTCCTAATAGGAAGTCAAGTTGAGCAACAAACGCTCAATCTTGTGGTGACTTATAATAGTAATCTAAATAAATTGAATCTACTGTTTCTTCTTTTATATAGTTTACTTTGTTTCCTTCTTCGCCTAGTCTTTTGACTAATGCTTCTGTAACTGTTGATTTACCTATTCCAACTGTTCCAGATATTACTATTCTTAAATTGTTTTTCATGTTAATTAATTCTTATCCCGACTAAGTCAGGTCTCTTTTGAGCAAAGAAGAAAATTCTCTCCGCTATTTTTTTTTGCAAAATATTTATTGATAATTTTGCTTGTGAAGGATTTATCAATTTTATTGTCATCCTTATATTTATATTCGCTGATGCATCTATTTCTAATATAGAGTTTCTATCACCTAATAATTTTACCAATGGAGTATTATCCATTATGTCTAGCACTATCTGCTGTAATGCGTGTTGAGAAATTCTCGTTCTACCTACTTTTAAGTATTCCATTTATTTCTTCACCTTCGGTTTTATCTTTTTAACAAGATTGTTGATTACTTTTTCAGTATAAGGAGTCATCAATGTTGCTACAAAGTTTCCTATAGCCATAGATGCTGCTGACATTAATGGTAATCATCAGAAACTGAAATAAATACCAACTAATGATGACATTCCAATTGCACCTACATAAAGGAATGTTGCTGCCATTCCATGGAATGCAGCCGGAAGATAATTTTCCTTAGAAATGTTCTTGATCTTTAGATTGAAGAATGTTGAGATAATGAATTCTATTGCGAAGTAACCTAGCGAGAACCCTATTATTAGTCAAACCATTATGCTCTACCTACGTACTTTCCATCATCAGTTGAAACTAAGATTTCTTCATCAATTTTTATAAATTGTGGAACATCAAGTTCTATACCTGTTTCAAGAGTTGCTTTTTTAGAAGCAGCTGTTACAGTATCGCCTTTTACAGCATCTGTTGTTTCGACAACTTTAAGTTGAACGTTTCTTGAAAGTTCAACTCCAATAATTAATTGTTCGTACATTTTAACTTTACAGTCAGCACCTTCTTTTAAAAACTTTAACTGTTCAACGATACCTTCATTAGGAATATCAATTTGTTCAAATGTTGTGTTGTCCATGAATGATGAATTGGCTCCGTCATTGTATAGGTATTGCATTTCTTTCAATTGAACAAATGCTTTTTCAACTTTGTCTCCACCAGTATATGTTGCTATAGTAGTTGAGCCTGTTAAAAGATTTTTAATCTTTGCCTTAACGTGAGCTTGTCCTCTTCCTGATTTAGAGTGTGATGATTCAATTACCATATACACTTCCCCATCTCTAAGGAACGTTGTTCCTGATTTAAATTCATTTACATTTATAATATCTGCCATAATTTTCTCGCTTTAATATAATCTAATTTTATACTATTCAACAAGACTAAAAAAGAAATTATTCTTTGTTTTCAGTCGTTATTGTTCTATCTTTAGATGCTTGTTGTTTCTTCATCGCTAAAGCAACTTGTAACCCTATATTTAGTAATAAAACCACTATCATTCCTAATAATGCTCAAATGATTCACGCTCATGTTGGTCAAAATACAAGTAAGTTGTTTCTTGTATATATAAGTAATGCAGTTGAGAACATTAGCAGTAAGATCAATGAGAAAACTCTTATTGAGTTTACTAGTAGTCTTAAGTTTTTCTTTTTTTTAGAACCAATATTTCTAACGATTAGAAATACAAATCCTAATGCAACAAATATTCCGCCTGATCAGAACATTACAGCTTTTGAAATGCTAATTTGGTATATACCGAACGAAGCCGCCAACATAATGATTGAACCTAACAGGATGAAAAGGAAACCAGATAATTCCATTGAATTACCTACAAGAGATCCATGTTTCTTTTTAAATATGTTTGCAAATTTCATCTTTATACCTCAATTATAACCTTAGTTGTTTTAGTGAGAATGATATTCTCACTTTTATTGATAAGAATTGTATCCTCTATACGACATCCTAGTTCATTTGGAATGTAAATTCCAGGTTCGATTGTTATTATCATGCCTTCTTCAATAATTGTTTCATCATTAGGTCTAAGAACTGGTGTTGAATGTACGTCTTTGTCGACACCATGTCCAGTTGCGTGTACAAAGTACTCTCCAAAACCTTCTGCTTTGATGTAATCTCTAACTACCCTGTCAACTTCATGTGCAGTGGTACCTGGACGCATAGCTTCATTACCTAACTCAAGAGCTTTTAGAACAACGTCATAGACTTGCTTATGTTTTTGGTCAGGAGAACCAATTGAAATAGTTCTCGTCATATCAGAAGCATATTCTTTATAAGAAACACCCATGTCGATAACCACAAAATCTCCTTGTTCCAATATTTTGTCCGTAGCTTCTCAATGCGGGTGTGCAGCATTTTTACCAGATGCAACTATTGGTTGAAATGATGGACCATCAGCTTCAGAAGTTTCAATTAAGGAAAGTATCTTCTCTTTAATTGAGACTTCTGTCATATCAGCTTTAATGAAAAGAGAAAGCTCTGAAAAAATATCGTCAGCTATCTGACATGCTTTTTCAATTAGTTTATCTTTTTGTAGATTTGATTGATTTGTTTTGTGGTTTTCCATAGATTCAATATTTCTTAAGGGCTTGTTTTGTTTTGAAGTGAACATAGCCACCCTTTTCAACAACCTTCTCTGATGAATAGAATAACGCTTGAGCAAATGTAGAGTTTAAATCTTCATATGCACGTTTTCTAAAGATTCTTGCTTTAGAACCTTTTCTATCATTTGCAATCTTGTCAGATACATAAATTATTTTGTCTAGTTTAGACATTTTTCCGTCAGCGACAGTATGTTTTCTAATAGCGCTAATGAATTTCTTGTTTTTTGTTTTGTAAACATCTGTGAATCATATAGCCGCATAGTAAGAGTGGAACACTTTCATAGGAGGAATATCATAATCAGGATGTGCTTCGATTGTATTAGTCATTATTCTGTCATTTTCATATTTGAATATATCATGAGCCAAACCAGCTTTGTAAGCTAATTTAGGAGAACAAAATGAAGACTTGTCCGCTAATCTCTTAGCATGTGTAGCAACTGATAGAGTATGTGTGTATCTAACTGAAGGCAGTTTTCAATATGCAAGAGACTTTATGTACAACATGTGTTTAGCAATGTACTTTCTGGCTCCCTCAGGAATGTGATTTCATGCAGCATTTTTGAAAACGGATGTTGACGAGATGTCTACTGAAAAATCGTTATAGTAATCAATATTTTCAAAGTTATGATCTACTTCTCTATTTCTTCTGAATACAATGAATTTCGCAAGTTCTTTAATTTTATCCGAATCTTTTCAAGAATCTATTTTAAGATAAGCGTCGTCACCCATTATTAGATAGAATTCATATTCAGGATATTTTTCAGTTAACATTTTTATAGTGTCAATTGTGTAAGACGTATGTTTAATTTTGATTTCAAAGTTCTTAACTTGTATTTGTTTGTTGCCATGTGTTTTGATTGCGGCTTTTATCATTGAGAAACGTTGTTTACCAGTAGCAAGTTCTATTAAAGAATGCTTACCTGGTGTTGCGTACGTAGGAACAATTCAAACTTTGTCAAGTTTGTTTCTTTTAATGGCTTCATCAGCTATTCATAGATGACCATTGTGTATCGGGTTAAAAGTTCCGCCAAGTATTCCTATCTTCATAATCTAATTATATAAACTTTCCACTATTTCAATAGTAGTTCCTCTAGGAACTTCAATATTGAATTTTGTAATCTCTCTAGGACGTACTGTAATTATTCCAAGTCCTTCGATGATGACATCGTTCCTTGAATAGTTCTTGTCCATTACAACTTCTATTAAATCCATAGTTTCGTTCCTAACTCACTTGTCACTTTTTCTTCTAAAGATTTCAACTTCATTTGAAAAAGTAAATTGAACCGCTATTTCTTTTCTTGAATCAGTTCCAAAGATTACATTAACTAATGAAGCTATTTCTAATAGTTGTTCTTGTTGTAGTTGGAATGTTCTAATCTTAATTTCCTTTTTTGGATGGATAATATCTAAAACTTGAGGATCAAGTTTTGTTTGGATATTGTTTTTGTTAATAAAACCTGGGTAATCAACTAATGTATTACCGTCTAGTTCTAATTTAATAATTTCTCTTGTAGTTCCCATTGAATTTGAAACAACATTATCAACTTCTTGTCTCTTTGATCTGAATAGTTGTTTAATTAATGAACTCTTTCCAGAATTAGAGTACCCAACGAAGTGAGCATCATGTTCAGACGCATCGATTAGGTCATACACAGCATCAATGTTTAATTTATTGAATGATGATACTAGTGATATGTTTTTGAAATCAACATAATCAACTGTAATATGATCAATTCATTCAATGATTGATGAATGCTTAATTGATTTAGGAAGTATGTCCACCTTGTTAACTAATAATGTGATTCTATCTGGTGAGATATATTCATTTATGTTCTTAACTAATGATCCAATTGGATTTAAAACGTCAATAACAAGGAATACTTCTCCATCTGTTTTTTTGATTTCTTTTAGATAGTGATCAATGTCGTAATCAGTAAGATTACTTGTTCTCTCATTATAGTTTGCTACTCTAAAACATCTTTTGCAAAGTTTGTGATCAGCTGAAACAACAAAGTCATCTTTGTTCTTGTCAGTTGTTTGCATTATTATTCCGCAGCCTTTACAATAGTTCATATTTTTCACTTAAAATCTTTGTTGCATCATCTGTTTTTTTAATTAGGATGTTTTCTTTTGTTAATTTTTTGAAAACTTTCTTTTCCGTTCATGAAAGTATTTTGTTTCATGTTTGTTCTCCATCAATTAAAGGTTGTACTAAAATACTTTCGGCTCCAATGAAGTTTGCCGCCAATGTATCTGTAACTAACATATCTCCTATAATCACAGTTTGTGCAGGAGTAAGATTATGTCTCTTTATTTCTTTCTTGATTGAGAATGGGAATGGTTTCTTGGCACCAGAAATAAAATCTGTTAACCCAAGCTTCTCAGCAAAGAATCCAACTCTCCTTGAAGTATTGTTTGATAGCAATACAAAGTCGAAGTCTTTCTCAAGTGCTGAGTCGACGAATTTCTTTGCGTACTTAGTTGGGAATTTTGTGAAGTGTGGAACGAGTGTATTGTCCAGGTCACAAATGATTAATTTAATCCCTTGATCTTTAAGTTGATCTAAGTCAATATCTAATATTGAAGTTTGATAAGCTGACGGTCTTAAGAAGTTAATGAAAATACCAAAAACAAATGACTTGTTCTCTGTAGAAGTTGTTTGTTGATTGAGTTCTTTCCCGTAGTTTTTCATTTTATATATAAAAAAAACCTAAATTATTTAGATTTTTCTTTGTGCGTTGTATGTTTATTGCATTTTGGGCAATATTTTATAAACTCGACTTTATCTGGAGTTAAGTTTTTATTTTTCTTTGTGATGTAGTTTTCCATTTTGCACTCAACACATCTTAATGTAAATTTTGTTCTCATAGTTGTTTCTCTTTATTATATTATAAATCATCCAAAATGTTATTTACGTTAATTTCTTCTTTTTCTGATTTCTTTGCTTTTGGTGCTTTTGTTGAAATCTTGATATCTACTAACGAGTTAGACATTGCTGTTGATATTCCATCTTTCTCGTACGAAACGAGTGATGTATTGTATTCACCGTTGTCTAATGACTTGGCTGGGTTTATTTTTAGGTCGAAGTTTGTAGTTAATACAAAGATTGGCCTTGTTGAATCAAATTTGAATGCTGATACAACGTTTGCAGGAGATGACTTAGATTGTTTAATCCCTGCTGAACCTTTAGTTCCTCTTCCAGCATATTTAAGTTTGCTGAAGTTGATGTTTTTAGCTTTACCATTTGAAGTAAATACTGACATCAGTGTTTTTCCTTTTTCAAATGAATCTGGAGTTCCAACAATAGTTGAAATTACCTTGTCATCATCTTTAAGTGAAATGTTTTTAACACCTGACCCCGTCATACCAATGATAGGTATTTCTTTGATTGGGAATTTAAGGGCTATACCTTTTCTTGTTAACGTAACTTGATCCATTAGTTGTGAAGATCCATACATAACTGAGACAACCTCATCATCAGTTTTCATCTTAGCAAATAATCCACCTCTTTTTGTAAGCTCGTGTGAGAAGTTTGTTAATAATGATTGTTTGATCATTCCGTTCTTAGTTGAAGTAATTAATGTTCCATTCATTTCAAAGTTGTCAATGAATGCTGCACCAACTATTTTTGTAAGTCCGTCTGCTGAAGTTATATCTGAGATATGGATTCCTTTATCTTTGAATCTGAACTCTTTCAGTTTATAGATTGGGAATGAATAGTATCTACCTGTATTACAGAATAGCACAAGGTTCTTCATGTTTGAAACTTCTTCAGAAATAACAATGTTATCATCTGAGTTTCTTCCAATTGTTTCAGGAGCTGCTGAGTTTCTAGATTTAAGTGAAACTCTTTTGATTAGTCCTTGTTGAGTTACGACAACTTGTACTTGTTCTTCATCAATTAAGTCTGACTCTTCAAATATTACTTCTTCGAATGAGGCAGTGATTTTAGATTTTCTCTTAATTTGGAATTCATCTTGAATCTGGTCAAGACCAGAGATGATTTGTTTTGTTAAATACTTTTTATCTTTAAGACCTTTTGAGAAGTGAGTAATTTCTTTTTCAAGAATAGCTTTTTCTTCTGTAAGTTCATTAATATCTGTTGATGATAGTCTGTAAAGTCTTAGAGTAACAATTGCTTCTGCTTGTCTGTCAGTAAAGTTATGTGCTTTAATGATTTTTGCTTTAGCATCTGCTTTTCCAGTAGATTTTCTAATGATAGAAATAACTGAATCGATAACGTCAACAACTTTAATAAGTCCTTCAACAATTTCAAGACGTTTGTCAAGTTTGTTTAGTTCAAATGTGTAAAGTTTTTTGTATGTGTCAACCTGGAATGATTTGAATGCAGAAAGTATTTCTTGCAAGTTCATTAATTGAGGTTTTCTATCAACAATAGCTACCATGTTAAATGAATATGACTTTTGTAAGTTCGTATTCTTGTATAGGTAGTTTAGAATTAGGTCTGCTTTGGCTACATCTTTTAGTTTAAGAGTAATTTGAAGACCAGTTCTATCAGTATCGTCTCTAACTTCTAATAATCCAGTAATTTTGTTGTCTTGGATTAGATCATCAATCTTTTTAACGATTTCTGCTTTGTTGGTTTCGAATGGTATTTCTGAAATAATGATTTCAGAGTTTTTTTCATCAATTCTAGTTTTAGATCTGATTACTATTCTACCTTTTCCTGTTTTATAGGCTTCTCTTATTGACTTCTTGTCTTGGATTAATCCACCTGTTGGGAAATCAGGACCTTTAACTATGTTTGTAAGGTCTGAAAGCTTAACTGATTCGTTCTCATGAACGAATTTAAGTGCTTCTATTACTTCATTAAGGTTGTGTGGAGGTATGTTTGTTGCATAACCAGCAGCAATACCTGTAGCTCCATTGACAATGATGTTTGGATACTGTGCAGGTAGTACAGTTGGTTCTAATTCTGAATCATCAAAGTTAGGTGCGAAAGAAACAGTGTTCTTTTCAAGGTTTGTTAGAAGGTACTTAGTGATTGGACCAAGTCTTGCCTCTGTATATCTCATAGCAGCAGCTGAATCGCCATCTATAGACCCTTTATTACCGTGCATGTCAACTAATTGCATGTTCACTTTTCAGTCTTGGCCAAGTCTTACCATTGCCTCATAGACAGATGAATCGCCATGGGGGTGGTACTTACCAATAACGTCTCCAACAACTCTAGCTGATTTTTTATAAGCTGAAGTTGAAGAAAGTTTTAGAGCTGACATAGCAAAAAGTATTCTTCTTTGCACTGGCTTTAAACCATCACGTAGATCTGGTAACGCTCTTTCTTGGATTATGTATTTCGAATAGTTTCCGAACTTATCTGCAATAAGTGATTCTAGTGAATCATTAGATACAAAACTTTTTATATTTTTACTCATCTTCTTGCCCCTGTTCGTCGTTGTCTTCTTTTTGTTCCATTGTTAATTGTTCAAATGAATCGTCCATTGAGAAATCGACATTAGCGTTGATTCATTCTCTTCTAATTGTTGGATCGTCTCCCATTAGTGTTTTGATTATCTTCTCGATCTCAGAAACATTTTCTGAAGAAACTTTAACTAACCCACGGACTTCAGGGTCCATTGTTGTTTCTCAAAGTTGTTCAGAGTTCATCTCTCCAAGTCCTTTATATCTTTGGATTTCGATATTAGACTGAATTTTCTTTTCAGCTAATAGTTCTTCGTTGGTTCAAAGGTATTTGATAGCGTGTGTTCTTTTGTTCTTAACCTTAAACAGTGGTGGTAAAGCTATGTAAACCATTCCTGCGTCCATTAGAGGTTGCATGAATCTGTAGAAGAATGTTAGTAACAATGCTTGGATGTGAGCACCGTCAGTATCAGCATCGGTCATGATAATTATTTTTCCATAACTTGATTTTTTGATATTGAAAGTATCACCAAGTCCAGCACCAATAGTGTGGATGATTGTTGAAAGTTCTTCATTTCCTAGAATTGCTTTTAGGTTTGATTTTTCTGTATTGATGATCTTACCTTTAAGAGGTAGAATCGCTTGAGTTTTTCTGTCTCTACCAAGTTTAGCTGAACCTCCAGCTGAATCTCCCTCAACGATGAATAGTTCTCTATCCATTGCAATTCTTGTTTGAGCAGGTACAAGTTTACCAGCAAAAGATTTACCTTTTGTTTTGTTGAATTCTCTTGAAACTTCTCTTGCTCTTTTTGCTGCTTCTCTGGCTTTTTTAGCTTGGAATGCTTTCTGAAGAATTATTGTTGCTTCAGTTTTATTATTGTTTAGATATTTCTTAATTCCTTCGTAAAGAATTTTTTCACCATAGATTTTAACTTCTGGTGATCCTAGTTTATCTTTAGTTTGTCCTTCGAACTCTAAATATTCTTCAACTACGAAGACTGAGATTACAGTTATAAGTCCTTCTTTGATATCAGATAGTTCAAGAGGAACTCCCGAATCATTAAGTTTGTTTTCTAAAGCAAATTCGTTCATTGATTTCTTTATTGAAAGGTCAAATGCTGTTTCATGTGTTCCTCCACCAGGTGTCGGAATATTATTAACGAATGAAACTAATATATCTGATGTAGATGTAGTTCATTTGAAAGCACATTGTATTGTTATCTTTCCATTATCGTTTGTAAACTGGTGTGACTTAGATATTTCTTTTGATTTACCAGAAAGAACATCTACGTATTCTACCAATCCATCAGGAGAGTTGTAAGTTGTCTTTGATTCATTTTTGTTATCAATAAAGTGAATTGTAAGTTTAGGGTTTAAGTATGTAGCTTGTTTTAATCTTTCAATGATTATCTTCGAACTAAAGTTAATTGAAGAGAAGATTGTTTGATCAGGCCTAAATAAAACTTTAGTACCTTGTTTCTTAGTAGGTCCTACAGTTTTAAGTTTGTTATTTAACTTTCCACCGTTATGGAAAGAGATTTCGTATTCTTTTTTGTCTTTATAAACGTTGATTACAACTAATTCAGAAAGAGCATTAACTACAGATGATCCAACACCATGTAGTCCACCAGATACTTTATACCCAGATGCTTCTCCACCGAATTTACCACCAGCGTGTAGTGTAGAGAATATTGTCTCAACAGCAGGCTTTTTAGTTTTCTTGTGAATGTCGACAGGTATTCCTCTACCATTGTCTTCTACAGAAAGTGAGTTGTTTGACTCAAGTACTACTGTAATTTCGTCAGCGAAACCAGCAATATGTTCATCGATAGAGTTATCAATGATTTCTTTTGCTAAGTGATGAAGACCACGTAGTGTAGTATCACCAATATACATACCAGGACGTTTACGTACTGCTTCTAAGTTTTCAATAACTTGTATCGAACTTGCATCATATTTTGCCATATTATTTCACTACCTTTCCTTGTATTAATTTGTTTATTTCGATGATTAAATTGTTTCAACCTTCGAATGAAGCTTCTCTAATTTTGATGATTAGAGTTGCGTGATCAGAGTATTTAACCTCTTCATCCTTAAAAAACTTTTTCATAAAAATAATTATGTCATTAATTAGTGATTTTTGTATATCTAGTTTTGAAGAAAATACTAAAATGATCTCTTCTTGTATTGTTCCAGCCTTCTCGTCCACTGCTCAGTCCTGGTTAAAATGCTTGTCTAGGTTAGCGAATTCAACCCTGTTGTAGATGAAATGTTCAACAGTTCCTTTCGATATATTATCTTCTGACAATATATTGAAAAGATTTGTAAGTCAATACTTTGGTAAAAAATTAAAATTTGACGTATGTCAAACTTTAAAATTTTCTTTTGTTTGTTTGTTAATTCCTCTTTGGGAAAAAGATTTTTTCATTATTTTCTTTTTTTGTATTTGTCGTCAGCTTTTGCTGATTTCATTGATTGAACTACTGATCTAACTTGTTGTTCAGAAGGTTTTCTTCCCATTGATAAGAACATTGCTCTTATTTGTGCTTCTGAAATTGGTGGGTTAGCTCTTAGTTGTTTTTCTATCATTTTTCTAGTGATGTAAAATCCTAGTCCACCCGCAATTGGTGTTAAAATCATAAATACTATTGCTACTATCATTCATGCCATGTTATTTTCTCCTTTGTGTTCTTTCCATTAGATCTTGAGCTATCAAGTGAAGTGATTCATCATTGATGCCAACGTTTAATCTAACGATTGCCTCTTTTTTATTATATTCAATTTTGTAGAAGTTTATATCTTTCGAATATATAAACTTCACAGTGAATGCATTTTTAGGATAAAGGTTTCTACCTTTAAAAATTTCATTCACTACTTGTCTGTTTACAATCTTAACTAATTGTATATCTGCATTTGATTCATTTTCAATAATGTTTGCAATATCAATTGCTTTGAATGCTGCAGACCCCTGTGTCACAAATGTGTGTGTAGGGATTTTTGTAAAGTTCTTAGTGTTTCTTCTAATAAACATTCCAGATTCGACTGAACCTTTGAATGAATCAATAGGTTGCAGGTCGAACTTAGCTGATAAGAATATTGTGTTTGAATTTTCTCTATCATTTACAACTTGTTCAAGAACCTTAACTAATTCTCTCTTTGTTGAAGGTGTAAATATTCTGTGACCTTTTTGTGCTCGTAGGTATCTAAATCCAAATCCTTCAACTTTACATTCTTCATAATAGATTTCTGTCTTAACGACATAAACTATGCTGTTGTCATACTCTAACAATGCATCGTATGATAATTTAGTAATGAATTTGAATGTTTTACCTTTCATCAATCCATCTTTTTTGTTGATATAACTAAGGTTTTTAAGGATATCTCATCCTGAAGTGAATTCAGAAGCTTTAACGATATCAAGTATTCTTTGTTTTTTAAAGTTTGTTGATACAAGGTTCAATTCTTTTTTAAGAAGGATCTTCTTATGTTGTTCGTTCTTTTTAGCTACTTCTGCTTGTCTTTTGATTCTGTCATAAGTTAGAGTGTTTCCAAAAGAGATGAATTTTGTATATTGAAGTTTTGCGTGTCTGTCTTTATTTTTTTGGTTTCAGATAGCTAATTCTTGTTCGTAAACTCATTCAGGGTTTATGTTAGCTTTGTGCTTCATCGCTTTTTTACGTTCTTTTGTTGTTACTGAAATGCCAGTTTCAACTAATTCTAATAAGTGATTTAGTTTTTCTAACTTTCTTTCCTTTTTAGAAAGAGTTAATGAGACTAAAGTGGCTCTTTTCTTTGCTGATTTACCTGTCTTGTTTGAATTCATTAGTTTTCCTTGTTGTCTTTTGATTCAATATCTTCGATTTTGATTTCTTTTTCAACTTTGTAGAATAATTGTTCTTCAGAAGTTTCTTCCG
>Ga0164313_10003435_pt1 | contig 14102 bp, 7 predicted proteins | sample GuaBasSedimGuay4_FD_113735 | JGI IMG/M metagenome (GOLD analysis project Ga0164313, IMG submission 113735) | Subseafloor sediment microbial communities from Guaymas Basin, Gulf of California, Mexico - Guay4, Core 4569-4, 0-3 cm | ecosystem: Environmental > Aquatic > Marine > Hydrothermal vents >... | reverse complement strand
TGGCTCTGGCTCTGGCTCTGGCTCTGGCTCTGGCTCTGGCTCTGGCTCTGGCTCTGGCTCTGGCTCTGGCTCTGGCTCTGGCTCTGGCTCTGGCTCTGGCTCTGGCTTAACAGTATTAGACGGCTCAGCTAAATCTACAGGGGTTTCGGACCTCATATCTTCAGTTTTAGCAGAAACATCGACAGCACCTGCCCGCTCTTCGGGTACCGGTTCACTAATCACATTTTCTTGTTGTTGGGGGACATCCGGAGTAGCTTCTACGAGCCTTTGCTGTGGGGAATGCGGTATTGCCAAACCCTGTAATTGTTCAACAAGCCAGCCCCCAGTTGCACTACCCCCTGGTTCGGGACACTGCACAGTGCCTGCGCCCATTTCGATCAGCGCTGCGTTACCGTCGGCATCAGATGGGGATGCGACGAACAAGGGTATCCAGTGTTTTTTCAGGTTTTCAGTCGCACCCGCCCAAGTACCGCCACTTCCCTGCTCAGAACGCACAACCAGTGCGTAATCAGATAGACAGTAAACATACTTATTTCTACCCATGGCACTACCAACCTGGAATCGCGCTTCTGGATAGAACGGCGAGACCAATGCCAGTTGTTCACTCTTCAGGTGTCTTCGCCACTTCCCAGATAGTGCGCTTTTGAAGAGGTCATTAGCCAGGACACCCAGAGCAGTTCCTTCAACCTCCAGAGCCGCAAGCATTGCCGTCTCGTCAACGCCACGTGCCCCACCGGAAACCAAATTAAGGCCTTCCGCCGCTGCCTGCTTGGCAACCACGTCTGTGAATCTCGATTCTCTATCCCCAATATTCCGCGAGCCTACTACAGCGAGCCCACCTGCATTAAGGAGAGTTTTTTGCCCCACTCCGAACAACACCGCTGGAGCCGCCTCGCCAAGTCGCTTTTTAAGGCGTGCCGGGTATTCGGAATCTGAGCGGGTCAGAATCCAGATGCCAGCGCTTTGCCATTTTTCTATGGCGAGGCCCATTGCCATACCTCTACCCAGAAGATACTGGAGGCGTTCGGCTGTCACTTTTCCTTTGGGGTCTTGCCACTGCTTAAGCAAATCGCCGAATCGATGGAACAAATCCTTCGGCTGAAAACCTGTCTGCTTCATCCAGGCAGCGAACCGTCCATATTCCAGTGCGGTCAGTGGCGTAGGTGCCCCCTTGCCCGGCGAAGAGAACCGGGTCGAAAGCAACAAAATGGCTTGTCTATTTTCATCCATATGGGCTATACAACCTGCTGCATGGCGCTAATCACTGGTGGAAGTATCCATAATAGCAAAGGGGAAAACAGAACCAGATCCAGCTCTGAGCAACAAAGCAGCAATTACGGTAAACGTCCACCGCGAATCAAAAGCGTCATCTACCAATAATACCGGTGCATCGGAAATATCTGGTTCTATCGCAAAAACACCATCCAAATTGGCACAGCGAAAATTAGTATTTTCCATAAATTTTTGCTGCCGGTTATTACGTACTTTTTTGACTGTATCAATACACGGAATACCTAGCTGGTCAGCCAGCTGCTGAGCGAAATTGGCCACTAAGTCCTGGTTCCTCTGCGAGGGCACAAACGTTACCCAACCGGGTACGGGGTCTGGATGCCATCGCTTCCTTATTAGTTTGGCGGAGGCAATCGCCAATCTCGGGTCAAACGCGCCTGCCTCTTTACCTGCTTTGGCTATTTCTCCCCACCCTGCTTCCCCCCAACGACTTAATGCCCGTCCGGGCTCATGAAGAAGACCTTCAGCTGCTAATCTTCGAGGGAACTGATACACCGGAAAATCAGAGCAAGTAACCTGTTTTCTCGGCTCGATTTCAATCAGTACGTTTTCTAGAAAATCTGCCGCGGCCTGGCCCATTTCGTGACTGATCGCCTCAGCTACCGATTCCTCAGGATTACAGTTAGCACACTTACCGCATGGAGAAGCGTGTGGATCGTCAAGTTCATTGGACAAGAACTGCATCAAGCAACCATCATGATGTACATAGGCCTGCATGGTTTCCCATTCCGCTTCTTTGATTTGACTTAAGCGAGTAATCGCCTCATGAGGCAACTGATAGGCATTGGTAGTGCGTGCGTAAATTATCGGACTCTGCTGGGCAACCATCACCGGCGCTGGTGACTCGGCCGTTAAATATTTTAGTGCGGCATCAATTTTCTTGTTTGTCCCATTTACCCTCTGAATCACTTCTGCCGTTTTTAGCCCGTCTTCACTGGCTTCCAACACCTCAAGAATACCATTCACTAATGCCTCCCGGGGGAAAGCCTGCCTTATAAAGTAACGTTGTATGTCGTCATCCTCACTTCCCGATAGCAATATTCCATAGGCTTTTGGAATTTGTCGTCCAGCTCTACCCACTTGCTGGTAATAACTTACAACTGAACCAGGACTCTGGTAGTGAATCACGAATGCCAAGTCAGATTTATCATATCCCATACCTAAAGCGGAAGTGGCCACGAGCGCTTTGACCTGATCATTAAGCAGAGCTTCCTCAAGTTCCAGTCTTCGAGCCGAGCTCTGTGCCCTGCTCATACCCGGGAATTCTCCCGCGTGGTATGGGTATACGTTTATACCTTGATTGGTAAGCCACTCTGCCACCTGCTGTGCGTCCCTCTTTGTGGTAGCGTAAATAATTCCCGTCCCTTCTAACTGAGGAAGTATCTCCGCGAGCCATGCCAACCTATGAGAACGTTTCGGGAAGTCGATTGCCTGGAGGTGAAGTGACTCACGTGTGAGCTCACCTCGAAAAACCTGTATGTCATCGCCTAGCTGATTACAGACGTCGTTCATCACTCTTTGGTTCGCAGTCGCCGTGGTCGCCAATACGGGCATGTTCACCGGCAAAAACGGAAGAATATTCACTATGCGCTTATAGTCCGGCCTGAAATCATGCCCCCAGTCAGAGATGCAATGCGCCTCGTCGATGACAAACAGACCTATCCGATCAGAAATTGGCAGAAGCACTTCTTCGTTGAAGCTTGGCTTGGCGAGCTGCTCCGGCGAAATAATGATGGCGTCCAGTTCACCGGCGACCACGCTGTCTCTTGTCTGACCGTTTTGCTCATCCGTATTCGATGAATTGATGGTACCCAGCCTAACGCCATACCCAGCCGCAGACTCAATTTGATTTCGCATAAGGGCCAGCAGTGGAGAGATAATGATAGTTGGACCATAGCCCTGCTCCCTCATCAGCTTAGTCGCGATGAAGTACACGGCGCTCTTGCCCCAACCGGTGCGCTGCACGACCAACAATCTGGAGCGTTTTTCCACAAGCGTGGATATCGACTCCCACTGATGTTCATGAAAAGTGGCGTCTGATTTTCCCAAACTGGTTCTGAGCAGTTCCAATGCTCTGCTTTCTGTTGCGTTCATACTGATTCCTTTCAATATCGAGGTCATTAAGCTTTTATTCCCGTTATGGCTTTTACTTCTGCCAGAAGATCACCAAATTTTCCATAGTTCATCTTCACACCATCATCCAGATCCAGACTGATGCGGTGGTCGGCGTAGTGGCGGAGTTTTTCATCAAAAGCGCTCAACTCGGCCTGCTGCTTGTGCAGGGTATCGATTTTCTTCTGGAGCCTCTTGATTTCGGCAGTGGCGTCGCTGGCATCCTTGTCTTGCTCCAGCTTTTCGACATGGCTAGAGAGCTTAGAGGTTAGCGGAATGACATATTCGGTACGCATTCTGGCGAGAGTGCCTTCGTTGTACCGGTGGAGGTAAACCAGGCATTGGAAGGCTTTCTGTTTGCCACTGCTGAACAACCAGTAAATAGGCCGTTTCTTGTAGGTCTGCATGTGATCTTTGTAGAACTTGTCACACAAATACCGACGGATAGTATCTCGGCTGGATTCACCTTTCTTGGGCGACAGGTTATCGGCGAGGAAGTCGAGATTGGCGTGCAGGTGGCTTTTGTCCCAAGCGACAGAAATGAACTCGACTAGCCGTTGTGCCGCATCATCATCGAACCACTCGGTGTCCGTGAGCGGAACGATGCCGTCGTCGTCGGCCGGGAAGGTAGGGTAGCGGCTGGACTCGAAGCCCTCGTTCCCGCTGTTGGCGTAGATAAGGCCCGGCGCGTCCAGGCTGTAGCGGCCCATCATGCAGCCGATGGCGTAGGAGACCAGTTCTTCCATGGTGTCCTGGCGGAAGCGGGTCCACTGCTCCTCTTCAGTGAGCTTGCCGCCGTAGCGGTAGGCGGGGTTCACCGTGAGGGTGATCTGCGACAAGGGGACGTCGGGCGTGAGCTCGTCCGCCAGGCCATAGGCGTCGATGAAGAGGCGGTTGTTCTCCTCTTCGAGGCACTTCATCTCGGCGATGCTGTCGCGGTTCTGGGTGATCCAGGCGGTGTAGCTGGATTCAAGGGTGGGTGTGGGGTCGGAGGAGGCCGTCAGGAGGGGGAGGCACCGGAAACCCCAAGAATTCTCGAAGCCGGCGTCATCGGCCCTCGCAATATCGACAAGTTGGCAAACTTGGTTTCGAACCTCTGCTTCACTTCTTGGCCTAACCAGTGGCAGTTTGCGTATCTCGCTGCTCTGGATGGATAGTGTTGGATTGACCAAGCGAACAAAGACGCGTGCAACACAAGAATTCAGGAACCCCAAGATCATTTCCTCAGATTCCGAAAAGAGCATCTGGCCCTTATTGGACTCAAAGACGTGTCCCTGGTCTACCTGGCGAAAACTATTCAGAGACGAGGTAAGCCCTGACCAGGTTATTCCACTGCGGAAATAGTACGCTTCACCCGGAAGTGAGTACGACTGGCCTGAATCTACCCTGTGGTTGCGAATATCCAATCCGTCTACATCGAACTGCACCAGCAAGTAGTTCAGCCCATACCACTTGCGAAAGCCACCGCCTTTCTGAATTGGGAAGAATCGAAAGCCAGAGGCATTTGCACTGGCTCTATCTTTGAAGGCAAAGCCAATCTTCTGCGCTGAGACTTCCTGCCAGTTCCTCAAAAACCGCCTGTTGTCGCAAGTAAACAAACCGACTGCTGTTTCGGCGTGGTTATCTAGACGCGGCTCTTCAGCAAATATCCTACGAATGTGATCGCCAACCCAGTAAGCTACCGGACTTCCCGGGATCTTCTTGAATTCGTCCGGCTTAGCCGTATGGAACCAGCCACAGGTAGGATCAGCAATGGCCTGGAGAGTTCGAGGTGCTTGATTCTGATGACCTTTAAACTCCGACAGTTTTACATATGAGCCGGTGAAGTCGCTGAGATGGCATCTCAATATTGTGAAGGCCGCGACTGGAACCATGGCTGGCTCGAATGCGTTGTATTCAAGCTGAACAAGGCTTGCGAGACTAGTTTGTGAAATTAGAAACTCCCGAAAGTCCTTATAGGAGGAAAGGAACATCCAAACAAAAGGTGCAACGACTCCGATGTGACCCGAGTTTCTAGATAGCTTCATCACGCGCTCAACGAAGCAGGCGAATAGATCGCTCTTGGCACGAGGGAAGTAATCTTTGGAAAACGCTTTCACGATCTTATTCATTCCTCCGCTTCCCATGTACGGTGGATTCACTACTACCACGTCGTACTGCTCGACTAGTAACTCGGCCTGCCACAACAGCGGCCCCAAGCGCTTGAGCGCCTCGGATACGAATAGGTCCTGACTGGTCACCTCACTCAGCTGTTTCAGGGCCGGCAGCTTCTTCGCCAATTCCTCCGGCACCTGAATCAACGACCCAAAGGTTGTGGCATGCTCAAACAGCCGCTTCAGCTCCGTGAGGTCTCCCGGCTTGAGCCCATAGTCGGCGAGCTCCACCCCCTTCGCCAGTCCCTCGGCATCGAAGACCGTACTGTCCTGGAGCGCCATCACATTGAGCTTCACCCCGCGCTCAAACAGCCTCCAGTCGTCCGCCCGCCCCTTCATCATCAGCGCAAAGCCCGTCAGCTGCGCTGCTCGCTCGTCGATGTCGAGGCCGAAGAGGTTCTTCTCAAGAATCAGCTGCGCAACATCCCGCTGTCGATAACCGCGCTCCAGGTAGATAGCCTTGAAGAGCTCATAGGCCTCCACCAGGATGTGCCCGGAGCCACTGGCCGGGTCGATGAGAGTCAGGTCTTCGGGGTTGAGCTGGCTGGGCGTGATAGCTGCGAGCTGCGCCTTGACCTCGTCGGTCTGCTCGGCGGGCTCGATGTAGTACTCCATCTGCCCTTTGAGCGGCGACTGAGGATAGGTCGACAGCCACTGTGCCCCCAGCGAGTTCTGAACCATGTACTTCACGATCCAGTTGGGCGTGAAGAGCTGGGTCGCCGCAGGAATGTCTTCAGAGGCCACCACCTTGCCGATTACTTGGTCCTTCTTCTCCGAGATGTAGAACTGATAGAGCCAGCCAATGATCTCGATATTGGCCCAGTCGTCTTCGGGGATAGCGACGACCAACTCTTTGATCAGGGAGTCGGTTTTGGTGAGGTTTTCGGGCAGCAATAACTCGGTTGCGTCATCCAGGGGCTCGAACAGGAAGGGCATGGCCTGGTGTAGGGCATGGCATTGACCCAGGAGTAGCTCACGATAAAGCTCCTCATCCCTGGTACCGTCGAGCTTGAGTTCCCGTATCCGGCCCATATCAAGCCCGGGCAGGTCAATATCCAGGCAGTCTTCCAGGATCTGGTAGCTATTATCTTGCTCAGGATGGCTCAACACCCGTCGCCCATGCCCCAGATAATCAGCCAGCTCCATGTAGCGGATCGCGCAAAGCCGGTTGAACCAGCTGTAGGCGGCCTGCTCCATGGCTTGATGGAAGCCCAGCTGCTGAACTCTTCTTACCAAAGCATCTCGGGGCGTTGATATCGACGCGGGAAAAGGGCGGTCGCCGATCAGGGTCACATCGCCCTTTATCTCAACCGGCAATACCTCACCAGCTGTGATCCCATACTTGGCAGCCTGTTTGGTAACAGCCGTTATAAAATCGGTACGAGCTTGCGGTGCATACCGCTTAATACTCTCTGTTTTCATGACTTCCTTGTTTCTTTGGATTTAACTACCGGTGATTACTAGCGGATGCGAATTCGCTTACTTGCCTTAATCGCCGCCATCACCTCGTCCCTTAGGTCGGAAATAAATTGCTCGGCTTCCTCTTCGGTCTCCAGATACACACCACTGTTGCCGTGACTGAAAATTTCGGCTGCAGCAATGTCAATCGCTTCCTTCGGAACTACCACGGGAGGTTTGGGCTTGCCCTCACCGCCTGGGACGCCGCCATCGCCATCGTCACCCGGCTTCGTTTTCTGTTTCTCTGCTTCGGCTTGAATCGCCAGTCTTAATCCCTCAAGTGCAATATCCAACTCATCGCCAGCAGTTTGCGCCTGCAACATGTAGATATTGGAAATACTTGTTTCTGACTCAATAGCCTTTTTCACACTCTGCAGCGGGCTAAGGAGCAGATTACTGAGGTCAGGGTTAGCGATACCGCTCTTCGCTATTTCCTCTTGTACTTGGGCAATTTTTGCATCGACTCTGGTAAGCGCGTGATCTCGCTTTTCAGCGACAATCGCGTTGTTTGCAGTCTCCAAATCCGCCACCAAGACAGCAACGCGATGCAACATTCCGAAGGGCGCAGCTGAACTTTCTATATCGCGTAATTCATCCAGTGCACTTTTCGCTTTGTCATCTTTTTCCAGAGCCTGCTTATTCCTTTCGAAATTGGCCAACGCGGCCTGCAATTGCTGCCAGGTGCGCAGTTGGTTACTAAAGAATTCATGGAGTTCGCGATAATCCTCCTCCAGGTCGAGATAATCGTCTTTGTTATCAACGAGTTCCTTGAAAAAATCAAAACTATCACTATAGCTAAATAGTCGCTCTAGTCGCAGAATCGCTGCATCGATCTCACTCTTTCCGGGAAAACGGCCAACATCGACCTTACTTTTGTAACTTTTGAGATTTGCTAGCCATTCGCCAAAGTGTTTGACATAGAATGCAAACAGCTCCTTTTCCGCGCTGGGGCCCATCGCGGAAAAGAGGTTGCGCGTAAGGTCGAGCGCCAGTTTAAGCATGGCTTCATCTGTCTGGCGTTTACGGATGACAGACACCTCTCTCCGACGCCGCGAATTACTTAATGGCTCAAACGCTTCATTGACAGGCAACGTGCCGCCCCCCATCTGCAAGGATATTTTCCCCGCTGCGGCCAAGCGGCCCAAGATCAACAAAATTTCCGCGTCCGGCCAGCCGTACGGTCGCTTATTAAAACGCTCTACGATATCCGACACCAAAGTCCGCTCTGTTCCCGATGCCTTAAGCGCCACATACTGATCGACTTCCTTGGTCGCCAACGGATTGCCCTGCTCGCCATCCAGGGCCAGACCCATCTGGCCGATATCATCGACGGTGAGTACGGCCTGCAGTTCTCTCATAGGGTCGGGCTGTAGTACCTTGAGGTAAGCGAGTTTGGTGTAGGTGTTTTCCAGTAGATACTTGTTGGCCTCATCAAACTTGGTCGCAATGCTGGTCGATGAGATAGCGAGGTGTTGGCCCAGGGCATACATCTCGGCCTCGGCAAGCATATCTTCGAGGGAGGCGCGGAGGCGTTTTTTACGTTCCTGGTTCTCTCGCCCCCTGTCGGCCAGTATTCGCGTTTGATCGGTTTGCGAAGCATCATCGTTCAAGCGAATGAACTTGTTGGTTTTCAGCCAGGTGCGTAATTCGGAGAAAAAAATCTTATCGTCCGACAACCTTAACAAGGCGATGCCCGTACCCTCGCCACTTTTATTGATACAGCCCGCATCAGTATAGTGGGCGTAGTCTACATCCAGCGGTGAAACCACCTCGAAGCGCAAATCGCTTTCGTAGCGACCATCCAGACTGTGGCCATCTAAGTAGCGACCAACACTGTAGTCCGTCTTGTTTACTGTATAACGGTATTTGTTTTGGTCGCGCAACAGATCTTTAAAGATGAGGTTGCCCAGTTCCTTGTTCTCTTCGTTACCCGCAATGTCGGTGGCCTTGATCTTGCGCGTGATATCGCGTTCTTCGTTGGTGAGGAACACAAACTCATCGCCATTGCGAGTAATTAGGCTTTCTTTTTCCAATCGTTGCAGGCTTTCTTCGATGCTTTTTCGCAGAGCCAGTTTGTCCTCATCGATTTGCTCGATGGACAAGGTGACCAGATTATCGAGTGTGCCCTTTACCAGGTCGACATAGCGAATCATAAAGAGCGTACGCAGCATGCTAACGTCCACATCGTCTAGCGTTGCGTTCTGGGCCGCGTTATCAATGGTGCGTTTTACGGCCGGGTCCAGGAAACCCTCTACTGAATCATAAAAGCGATGCATCGGAACCAGCGCACCGATCTCCTTAGCCGAGATGGCTTTAGCCGCCATCTGGAAGGCATCCAGCATAGAGCGCTCACCATAAGCCAGGTGCGCGCCGGAGGCCCCCACCTTGCGAATTTCTTCGAATACTTTCTGCACCAGCTGAAAGTGATAGGGTGCAAAGGGGTAGTTGGCCACGAAACTTTCCGGGCCATCGAAGTTCTTCAGCGTAGGGCCGGAACGGTCAAAGGTAAGCTGATTTTTAAGGATGTCACCCTTGTCGCTCCATACCTTGCGCAGCGCCTCTTCGGCCTCTTCAGTTTTGCGCAATAGGCGTCGCTGAATGACCTCATCCGTATTGGAGCTAGAAAGGGATAGACGGGTCTTGAATCGTCCTGCAATCTTCGAGAAGTCGTTGGCCTTGGAGGAGGAAAGTTCGCCCAACACCGCATCCATATCCGCTTGAGAGGTGACGATGATCCAAGCTCGGCCCTTGCAGATGGTACCAAGGTTCTCCGTTATGGTCTGGAGGGTTAGCATCAGGTGAGTGTCGCTACCAATAAATTGCCCTGCCTCATCCACTAGAAATAATAGTCGATGCTCTGGAGACTGCGTGTCGAGGTATTCTTTCACCCAGTGGCAGAATTTCTCTACGGAGACGCTGAAGTTGCTCTCCGCCTCCTCAAACCACTTTTTCGCCGCATCGGCAGACAGCTCGAGCGCCTGGGAGAGCGCCTTCTCTACGTCGTCCTGATAGAACTCGAAGCCGTCGCGCTCCGCAACCCAATCCACACCACTGGCGTCTTTAAATGCGGTTCTGAATGTATCGTAAACATCTTTTTCAGCCAGATGGCGTTCCATATGCGCCACATGCGGATGATCGCCACTGAAGCCCTGGTGTTCATTGAATACCCGCAGAAATACATTCAGTATTTTATTGCCATCGTCATTGGCGCTCGCCTTACTATCGATATTGAACAGGATGACATCAGCCGGGTTGCTGACCGCCTTTCCCATATCGGCGCGAATCATGGCATCACGTATTTTGTGTTCATCAAAGAAATCAACTGCTGCTTTCCCACTACCGTCGGGATTCACAGAGTCTTTGTTTGCCAATATGTAGGAGAGGATTTTCAGGAAATGGGATTTACCCGAGCCAAAAAAACCTGATATCCACACGCCCACGCGATTGGCGATAGAAGGGTCGCTTAGATCGGTACTATAGGACTCGAAGAACGCCCTGAAATGCTTTTCTAGTTCATTGGTTACTACGTATTCGTCCAGTTCCTGGAATACTGTGGCGTCGTCGTCCTGGTCAGCCTTAACCACACCGTTGATGGGGCGGTCCAGCGGTTTGAAAAACAAGTTCTTAATATTCATAAATCGTTTCTTCCTTGGAACTTAGGGTACGAGCTTGAAAGCCCGGTAGTAATTGCTGCTAGGAATTTTTCCAAACAAGCTCATCGACTGGCCGGTGTATTCACCGGGGTAGAAAAGCACGACAGGTTTGTGGCCCAGAAGAGAATGCAGGCTATTGAGCAGGTTGTGTGCACGTAACAACGGCCAGACAGACCCAATGCCGGATATCAGGATAATGTCGCGCTCCTCTGCGGCGCACATTTCCACCAAATAGGGGGCAAACTTGTCCATGTGTAAAGGGCCGGCGAGAGCTTTCAGTAACCCCTCATCGCCCTTGCGCTTTTGTAATTTAATTGCCTTGTCGACAAAGCCGCGCTCGGACAGATAGTCCACCAGCGCCGACAGCAAGTTGATGTGCACCACGCTCAGATGGCTATGTTTTGTCGCAAGCATGCCTTGCAGGAATGTAATATAGCTCCGAACCTCCAGTTCGGCCTTGGGATCATAATCAAAGATCCAAAAGCCAATCTCATTACCCAACCCTTTTGCAGTCAGAAACTCCTGCGATAGAATTTTTTCAGGTATCTGATTGAGTCGATGTTGTAATGATTCGTCCATGCTGTATCGCCCTACCGGGCCCCTTTATAGGCAATGCTCAAACATTCAATGAGCCGATGCTTGTAGTTATCCGCGAGCATCGCCTTAATCTCTGGTCTGATGATCACATTTTGTAGTTTGAGTGTTGCCGTATCGACCACATAGCCCATTTCTGCCAGCATTCGAAATACCACCTGGCCCATTTTCTTCTTGGAAGACCTAGTCCAGTCGTGAATGGCAGGGTCCCGATGGGCGCAATCTTCAAGAAAGTCGTCCCATTGATAGGTCTCCAGCTGCTCCGCATGCGTCACATATGCATCACTCACCACCCGTTCCATAAACTCTACCAGCAAGAGGTTGCGTTCAAGCGCCGCGCAAAATGCCACTTGAGTGGCCAAATCATCATCACCGTCGCGTAATGCTCGCCAAAACTCCGGCTCCATACGCTCCAGGCGCTTGCGTATCGATTGAGCAAGGCGTTTAGCCGTGGCCGGAGCACGCTTTTGCAGCCAGTTCTCGACCATGATGGCCTGCCCCCAATCACCGGGCGTGGCATTGCTTAACAGCAGGTCCGCTATGATGCGGCTTTCACGGACCATGAGGGAACCGCCGACTAAGTCGCTGTCGTAGGTAAAGTCACTCATAACGCCCAACTAGGCCTTCGTTTCCTGCTGCGAGGCTATCCAGGAGTCGACCTCTTCCTTCCTGAAGCGCCATGAAGCACCCACCCGAAAGGCGGGTATCTTCTTCTCTGTGGCCAGCCGATAGATGGTTCTTTCGTTCACTTTGAGGTAATCAGCGACCTCTTTAACGGTTAAAATTTGATCGTTCATTGGCTTCGGTGCTCTGAATCCTAGTTTTGTTCTGCTGTCGAAATACTACATCTGTGTACACCATTGCTCAATATTTTCTCTGTTTTTTGTCCCAATTTGCCAGCTAAAAGAGAACCAACAAGCTCCGGAAGTGATTAAACGGATAATTCGCTGACTACTTTTTGACCACCCCTCAAGATTTCGACTCCGCAGGCCACACGTTAACCGGGTAGCGCGTCGATAAGAGCTTCTGTACCTTGCGTGTAGACAAGCATCGTAGTTCTACCCACTCTCGGCGCCGATTCACCGTGAAAGCTATTGATTTCTGGTGTTAAAGTGGGTCAATTTTCGCTGCCGATTTATACACGGGCTTGTTTTCAACATTTGCGGCTATCAACCGGTACCTCACTACCCCCTAGCTGCAAAAACGAGTACTGGCATACCCGAGGTGCAGGGGGTTTCCTCCTCCGAAATACGGGTTCGGATATAGCAGAGGTCGTTTATGTGCTCCTTCGAATTCATCCAACCACCTTCTAACCTGCTCTCGGCGAGCCTGCCCCATATGATTCGGATCAAAAGAGTAATTGTCCTTCAAAACAGCACGACAGAAATATGCCAACAATAGGCTGAGTTGTCCGCGATCATTCCAGATGATACGAAACATTTTCCACTCTTTAGAATTGGTGTGATTTCCCGAAAGATAGTCAGACAGGAAATGCTCTGGCGATTCGTAAAGCAATATCGTAACAAGGTAATAGATAGCACCTTCCCAATATGCCCCAATTTTAAACAATAAATCGTTATAGCTATCGTCGCTGTTTACTTCAAGCGGTAGTGGATATTCTGGAGCAATGACCGGGATATTTTTCCTCAAGCCCATTCTCATTGTGTCTATAAGAGGCTGATACGCTGTATGCCAATCATTTTCCTCTACAAAATATTGTGAGATAGATCGCCTCGCAAACAAAACGTCTTCTTGGATTCTCAAGGTATGATGAGGTGGGAACGGAATTATTGATCCCGTTTCGGAACCTTGACAAGTACTTCCATCCAGACCGGAGTCTGAATACATCACTGGCAAATCGCCGCTCTCACTACGTCCAAGCATTAGGTTGAGCCACCCGGAGTATTTGAAATTTTCACCAAACCCTGCTTCGGCTAATCGGGGAAATCTATCCAGGAATTTTTCGGCCAGCTGCCGCGCTGAATCTGACTTTGCATCTGCCCAGCAAAAATAATTATTTGACTCCCCGGAGCTGTACTCGGCAACTAGCCCTGCATCCGATCCGTAGATATCCAAGTTTCCCTCTGGAGACTTGAAAATGGAATCGTATGGAACCATTCGGCAGCGCCAACACAACCCGCTTGGCGCCATTCCAGAAAAGATAGCAAGCCGCTGATAACCCAGCTTATGCAACTCATGCACCATGGCAAGAATACGCTGAGAACGCCTAACATCGCAATTTGTTATCCTCCCGTCTTTCAGCACTCTATTTGTCCAGATATCTCTTGTCACCTCTCACCCAGCAAAGAGATAGATCTACGCCGCCCCGCTCGCCGACTGGAACCAATTGGTTCACATCCCCAGACACTCCAAATAGAGACAAGAATTTTTTATAATCCTGTATCCCCTCATCCACCTGGCTAAACGAATGTACAAGCATAATGGCTCTAGATGCATTGAGTCGCCTGGCCTCAATCAGTGCTGAGGCAGTGCGATGTAAGAACTGATAACGTACTGTCTCATCAATGGATTGGTCCAAACCCAGTTGTTCACAGAGGTAGCTATATCGCTCTCGCTTTCCACTGCTGGAATCTGGCTGCCATTCGCCAAGTGTAGGGCCAAATGACTCACTCACTTTTCCCTCCACGGCCATTGAGACAAGGGATGAACCCGCACGAGCAAGAACCCAGGCGTCATTTTGAGAAGCACGCCGACCACCGGGTGTTGCTTCCAACAGTAGATTGCAATCCACCGGCACATTCTCAGGACACTCCTCCACCGGTGAACTCCCTTTGCCGGTGACATAATCCGGGCGGAGATTGGACGCCCGCTTCCCACAGGC
>Ga0164313_10003434_pt1 | contig 14105 bp, 9 predicted proteins | sample GuaBasSedimGuay4_FD_113735 | JGI IMG/M metagenome (GOLD analysis project Ga0164313, IMG submission 113735) | Subseafloor sediment microbial communities from Guaymas Basin, Gulf of California, Mexico - Guay4, Core 4569-4, 0-3 cm | ecosystem: Environmental > Aquatic > Marine > Hydrothermal vents >... | reverse complement strand
CGATCGCCGCATCGCGGCGCGTCTCGTCACCCGTGCGCTGGTAGAGGCGGGCCAGGTTCTGCTGTACGAACGGGTCCTCTGGGGCCAGTTCCTGGGCGCGAAGGAAGGAACGCTCGGCCTCCGCATAGCGCTCCAGCCGGGCCAGCACCGCGCCACGATCGTTATGCAGATCGGCGTCACCATCGGTGAGCGCTAGCGCCTGGTCAAAACTGGCGAGCGCGGCCTCCAGATCACCGGCCATGCTCGACTGCAGCCCGGCCACACGCAGCGCTCGTGCTTCGGCCTGCTGCGCCTCGTGCCTGAGCTGCGCACGCAAGCTGGCGGCAGCGGCTTGCTCACCACTGGCCTCGAGTGCCTGCACCAGCGCCTCGCGCGAGCCCGTGAAGGGAACGGGCAGATTGACCAGCTGCTGCAGCAGTGCCCGGGCCTGCAGGGGCTGGTCCGTGGCCAGGTAGGCACGCGCCAGCTGCAGGCGAACATCGGGATTGCGCGGCGCGGTGCGGTTGGCCTGCACGAGCAGCAGCAGCGCACGCTCGGGCCGGTCCATCCCGTACTGCTCGATCCGTGCCTCGACCTGCCAGCGCGGCACATCCGGCTCGAGCTTGCGGACCTCTTCGAGCGCTGCCTCGTGCTGCCCCTGCGCATACAGCGCCTCGGCCAGCATGATGCGCAGACGCCAGGCTTGCGGATCCAGCGTCAGACCCGCTCTGGCCTGCACCGCTGCTTCTTGCGCGCGCTGGGTCAACAGGTAGAGCGTGCCCAGCTCGTGGTAGATCTGCACCTGCTGCTGCGGATCCTGGCTGCGGATTGACGACCAGGTCGCAATCGCACCCTCGGTGTCACCCTGCAGGACCATCAGGTTTGCGCTGAGCGACTGCATCCAGGGCGGGCGTTGCGAAACCGGGCCGGTCAGGGCCAGCATCGAATCGGCCGGCGCCAGAGCGCGTCGCAGGACGAGCTGGCGCAGCACCGGCTCGAACCACTCAGGCTGCGCCTGGGGAGTGATCTCGCGCAACGGGCCGGCGCCGAGCTTGTGCAGCTGCTCCAGGGCCGCGTCGACATGGCCCTGTTCGAGCAGCGTGCGAGCCATGCGCACACGGGCGCCGTCGCGATCGGGCGGGGCGGGGGCCGGGGAATCCTCGGCAGGTTGCCCGCAGGCAAGTGCGCCCAGCGACAGCAGGACGATCCATGATCGGGTGGCAAATCGAATCATGGCCAGAAGATGGACGAAAGCGCCCCGCGCCCGCAACCCCGCAGCTGTGCGGCTGCGGCCCGGATTTGACCCCGCGCCATGACGAACTAAGCTAGGGTGTGCCCTCTCCAAGCCATCAGCCCATCGAGGTCGCCATGCCCGCCAAGCCGCAATCCGACGCCCCCAGCATCGAAGCGCTCGAGCCCTACCGCACGCACCGCAAGGTCTATGTGGAAAAGTACGGGCTACGCATCCCGATGCGTGAGGTCGAGCTCGGTGGCGGCGAGGCACCGGTGCGCCTCTACGACTGCTCCGGGCCACAGGTGAGCAGCCCGACCGAAGGCTTGCCACACTTGCGCAAGGACTGGGTCGCGGGACGCAGCGGCGACCGTCGGCCCACCCAGCTGCATTACGCGCGCAAGGGCGTGATCACCGAGGAAATGTATTTCGCCGCGGCGCGCGAGGATCTCCAGCCCGAGTTCGTGCGTGACGAGGTCGCTGCCGGCCGCGCCATCATCCCGGCCAACATCCATCACCCCGAACTCGAGCCGATGGTCATCGGGAAGAACTTCCTGGTGAAGATCAATGCCAACATCGGCAACTCGGTGACCTCATCGGCCATCGAGGATGAAATCGAGAAGCTGCGCTGGGCGGTGCACTGGGGTTCGGACACCGTGATGGACCTCTCGACCGGCGAGAATATCCACGGCACGCGCGAGGCGATCATCCGCAACTCGCCGGTGCCGATCGGGACCGTGCCGATCTACCAGGCCCTGCAGAAAGTCGGCGGCGATCCGGCCGACCTGAGCATCGAGTCTTTCATGGAAGTGCTTGAGGAGCAGGCGCGTCAGGGCGTGGACTACTTCACCATCCACTCGGGCGTGTTGCTGCGCTACGTGCCGCTCACCGCGACGCGCGTGACCGGCATCGTGAGCCGTGGCGGAAGCATCCTCGCGAAGTGGTGCCTGTCGCACCATCGGGAGAACTTCCTCTACACGCACTTCGACGACATCGCCGACTTGATGGCCCAGTACGACGTCAGCTTCTCGCTCGGTGACGGGCTGCGCCCGGGTTGCATAGCCGACGCCAACGACGAAGCCCAGCTGGGCGAACTAGCCACACTCGGCGAGCTTACGAAGCGGGCCTGGGAGCACGACTGCCAGGTCATGATCGAGGGTCCGGGCCACGTCCCGATGCACAAGATCAAGGAGAACGTCGAGCTGCAGCAGGAGCTCTGCCACGAAGCGCCCTTCTATACGCTCGGCCCGCTGGTGACCGATGTCGCGCCTGGTTACGACCACATCACCTCGGCCATTGGCGCGGCGATGATCGGCTGGTTCGGCACCGCCCTGCTCTGCTACGTGACGCCGAAGGAGCACCTCGGCCTGCCCGATCGCAACGACGTGCGGGAGGGCGTGATCGCCTACAAAATCGCCGCCCACGCCGCCGACCTGGCCAAGGGTCACCCCGGCGCGCAAAAGTGGGATGACGCGCTGTCCAAGGCTCGTTTCGAGTTCCGCTGGCAAGACCAGTTCGCCCTGGGCATGGACCCCGAGCGAGCCGAGGAATACCACGACGAGACCTTGCCAAGCGATGGCGCCAAGGTCGCCCACTTCTGCTCAATGTGCGGCCCGCATTTCTGTTCGATGAAAATCACGCAGGATGTCCGCGACTACGCGGCAGCGAAGGGACTCGAGTCCGTAGAAGCCATCGAGGCCGGCATGAGCGAGATGAGCCAGAAGTTCAAGAAGGACGGCGGCGAGATCTACCTGGAGGCGGGCGAGAGCTGAGCCGCCGCCCAATGGCCCGACCGTAGACCGCCCCGCGCGTCCCACGATTGAATGGCGCGGGGTCAGTAGCTCCTAGCGCCTCCACACCGGCCAGAACAGCTGCCGCACGAAACCCTCGCCCACCTCGTCGATGCCCTCGAAACCCAGGCGCCGCGGTTGCCGGTCCGTCTCCGGCATCCACACCGTTCCAAATAGATAGTCCCACAGCGCCAGGTCGATGGCGAAGTTGGCGCCCGGCAGCGGCACCTCGTCGCGGTCGTGATGCCATACATGCAGGCGCGGGTTGTTGAAGACGTACTTCAGCCACCCGATGTCCACGTTCAGGTTGGCGTGGTTGAAATGGCCCATGAAGGTGCTGAAGAGGGCCGACGCAAAGAGTACCGAAGAGTCGATCCCGATCAACAGCAGTGGAACATAGAGGACGGCCTTGTAGACGATCACCTCGACCCAGTGAAAATGGAAACTGCCGGCCCAATCCAGTTCAAGAATCCCGTGATGGATCTTGTGCAGTTCCCACAGCCACGGCACACGGTGCAGCAGGTTGTGCACACACCAGCGAATGAAATCCAGCGCTACGAAAGCGATCAGCACCTGCGCCCAGATCGGCCAGCCCGAAGCCACGGGTGTGCCGGTGAGAAAACCCGCGCCCGCAAACTCCACCGCCGAGGCAAACCACCGCGCCGTATGCACGGTGACCATGGCCAGCAGCAGCGAGAAGAAGTGCCCATAGAGCGCGAGGTAAAGGAGGTCGGTCATCCACCCATTACGCAGCACGCGCTGCTCCCGGCGCCAGGGCCGCAGGCGCTCCAGCACCAGAAAGGCCAGTGAGATCACGATCAGCCAGGGCCAGTACTGGTTCATCCGCGCGTGGCCTTGGCGGGGTGGGCACCCTTGACCGACTTCTTCCACGACTCCGTTGCGCCGATGAAAGTGTGCTTCGCCGACTGCCTGTGGATCTCGCGCAGCGCGGGCATGCCAATCTCGGCCGCCACGATCGCGCTCTCCTGTGCGTGCGAGGTGCGGCTGACGGTCGTGTTGTCGGTGCAGACCGAGACGGGAATCCCCTGTTCGATGAACTCGTAGATGGGGTGACGCTCACCTGGCTTGACCGCGCCGGTCTGGTAGTTCGAGGTCGGTGCGCACTCCACGAGGATTTGGTCGCGCGCGAGGCGCTTCATCAACTCACGATCGCGCACTGCGCTGCAACCATGGCCGATGCGCGTGCAGCCGAGCTCCTCGATGGCCTGCCAGATGTAGCTGGGGTCGGCGTCCTCGCCGGCATGCGCGGTAAGGCCAAGACCGCCGCGCCGCGCTACCTCGTAGGCCGAAGCGAAGAGCCGCGGCGGGTTGTCGTGCTCCGGCCCGGCGATGTCGAATCCCACCACACCGATGCGGTTATGCAGGTACTCGGCCTCGGAGATTGCCGCCTTGGCGATGATCTTGGCCACGTGTGGCCCGTGCTGGCGCATCGCGATGACCACCAGTCCGGCCTTCATGCGCGGGTACTTCTCGCAGGCCGCGTTGAGCCCGGCCATCACGCTGCGGATCGCCTGGCGGATGGTCAACCCTGCGTAGACGTGAATCACCGGCGCGTAGCGCAGTTCGAAGGTGTGCACACCGTTGCGCGCAGCCTCCACCGCTACGGCCTCACTCACCTGCTGGATGTTCTCGTAGAACTGGGTGATCCACATTGGGAAATGGAACTTGTCCAGGTAGGCCAGGAGCGAGCCCTCCTCATCGGGCTGCAGCTGCAACAACTTCTTCATCTCGGTCAGCGACTGCACGGGGTTGAGACCGTAACGCTTCATGATCCGCCAGGTAACCGCGGGCGGGATCGACCCGTCCAGGTGCTGGTGGAGCTCCACCTTGGGCATCTTACGCACGCTCTCGGGGATCTTCATCGTCGCCTCCGTTCGGGTTGGCCCGCAGTATACGGACCCGGCCGCGTATTGCGACCCTTGTCCGGAATGCCCGCTCGACGTAGGCTCCACGTCTTCCGTGGAGGACGAGATGAACGATCGCAGGCCCGTCGAGACACCGCTGCACAGCAAGGGCCAGAAGCAGCTCAAGAAGAAGCTCTACCATTCAGAGCTCGGCCGGTTGCAGTACGAGCTGGTCAAACTCCAGGAGTGGGTCAAGCGCGAGGGCGTGCGCGTGGTGGTGCTCTTCGAGGGCCGCGACGCGGCAGGCAAGGGCGGCGTGATCAAGCGGATCGTCGAACCCTGCAGCCATCGCATCGTCCGCGTGGCCGCCCTGGCCGCACCGACGGAGCGCGAGAAAACGCAGTGGTATTTCCAGCGCTACGTCAGCCACCTGCCAGCCGCCGGTGAGATCGTCCTTTTCGACCGCAGCTGGTACAACCGGGCCGGCGTCGAGAAGGTGATGGGCTTCTGCACGGATGCCGAGTACGAGGAGTTCCTGCAGGGTGCGCCGGGCTTCGAGACGCTCCTGCGAAACGCGGGGATCCACCTGATCAAGTACTGGTTCTCGGTCAGTGACGAAGAGCAGGAGGCGCGCTTCCGCAGTCGACTGGATAACCCGCTCAAGCGCTGGAAGCTCAGCCCCATGGACCTCGAATCGCGCAGCCGCTGGGTAGAGTATAGCGAGGCCAAGGACCGCATGTTCGCGCGCACCAGCACGAACATGTCGCCATGGTGGGTAGTCGAGGGCGATGACAAACGCCGCGCAAGGCTGAACTGCATCTCGCATCTGCTCAGCCAGTTCGGCTATACCGATCTGCCCGACAACAATCTCGAACTCGCGCCGCGCGAAGCAGGCGAGCACTACCAGCGCCCGCCCTACGAGAGCCAGCACTTCGTCCCCAACCTCTACGAGTGATGGCATGAGTCCAATGGCGGACTGGCTGTACGGGATCGGCCCGGTCGAGGCGGCGTTGCGCGCGGGCAGGCGTCAGCTGCGCGAACTCATCCTGCGTTCGGGCGGCGATTCCGACCGCATCCACCAGCTGCGCGATATTGCCGCGGCCAACGGGGTTAAAGTCACCGACCTCGAGCGCCAGGAGTTCGAGCGCAAGTTGCGCGGCCTGAACCACCAGGGCGTGGCGCTGGATTGTGGCGCCCTGCCGTTGCTCGGATTCCGCGAGCTGCTCGATGCCGACCCCGACGGCATCGTCCTGGCTCTCGACCAGGTAGAGGATCCGCAGAACTTCGGCGCTATGGTGCGCAGTGCGGCCTTCCTCGGCGCGCGCGGCATACTTGTGCACCGCAGCAAGCGCGCACCGCTCAGCGCTGCGGTGTCCAAGGCATCGGCCGGTGCGCTGGAAAGCTCGCGCCTGTACGAATGCGGGAACCTGGCCGACGCGCTGCAGCGCCTGGAGAAAGCCGGCTGGCGTGTGGTCGGCAGTGCGCTTGATGAACAGGCCCAGACCGTGGACCAGCTCAGGCCCGGCGGGCCGGCGATCCTGGTGATGGGCAACGAGGGGCGGGGGCTGCGCCCGCTCACGCTCAAGCGTTGCACGGAACTGGTGATGATCCCGCGTCGCGGGCATGCCGAGTCGCTCAATGTAAGTGTTGCTGCCGGTATTATTTTGGCCCGGCTAGCAGGGCCGGTCGAACGGGACGCGGGCTACTAGATATAGCGCCCGATCGGGATGTTCCGGATCACCGGATCGATCGCTTCCTCGATCTCGTCGACGAACTTGCCGTTCTCATCCTTTTCGCGCAGATCCACGAAGGTGAGCTTGCGAACCGGCCGTTCGTTCTTGTCGCGCAGCAGCCTCACGATTGGCTGCGCCGGCGTTTCCTGGAACACATCGACCACCAGCCCGATGCGACCACTGCGCAGTTTGAGCGTCGTCGCGATCGGATACTCACCCATCATCTCGATGAAGGCGTCGACGAGGTCGCCATCGAAGTGCGTACCGCGTTGCTTGGCCAGCATCTTGAGCACTTCCCGCGGACGGGTCTGGCTGCGGTAGGGTCGGATTGTGGTGAAGGCGTCGTAGACATCCGCCAGCTTCACGATGCGGCTGCCCACGTGCATCTGCTCGGGCGGGTAACTCAGCGGCGGATAGCCGGTACCGTCGGGAGCGGTGTGGTGTTCGAGCGCGATGTAGGGTGCGATCTCCGAACCGACACCGCCCTCGAGCAGGATGTCGTAGCCATCGCGCGGGTGGCGCTTCATGACAACCCATTCCTGCGGCGTGAGCCGGCTGGGCTTGTTCAGGATCTCCAGTGGCGTGTAGAGCTTGCCCACGTCATGGATCAGCGCGGCGATGCCGAATTCGTGCAGCTCGCGCCCACGCCATCCGATGAATCGACCGAGACAGATCGACAGCAAGCCGACGTTGATCGAGTGGTCGTAGCTGTATTCGTCGTGGCGACGCAGGCTCGAGAGAATCAGGGCGATCTGGGCGTTGTCGCCGAGTGGGGTCACCAGATCCAGTAACGGTGTATTGGTCTCCGGTTTGCCGTCTTCACCAGTGCCGTGTGAGACTTCATCGATGGCCGCTGTTATGTCGGCCACCAGTGAGCGGACTTCCCGGTCCGATCCTTCGCTCTCGGGAACACGCTGGCTGAGCTTGCTCGGCTTGATGATTTCAGGAATCGCGATACGCGAATCGTCATCCTCGCTGAGGAAGTGCAGGTTCTCGAGCGACTGCAAGTCTTCCATGCGCGCGTTGGATGTGCGTGACTGGAGCACCTGTGCGAAGACGACAACTTCGAAGGGCGTGAGGTCGTTCGTGAACTCCACGCCGTTGAATCCCTTGCGGTCGAACATCCTGAACAGCTGGCGCACGGCGCGTGGCGGATCCTCGGACACGGCCTCGCCGAGCATGAAGTGCCCGTCTTCGATACTGAGTTTCAGGGGTTCCTCGTCCGCGCAGGCCTTCATATCCGCATGCAGGCAGCTAACCTGCGCACGCACGCCGGCCGAAAACCAGGACTGCTGGTTGGCATCGCGGATCAGGTAGCAAAGACGGGCCGTGAGCCTCATCAGGCGTTCGATGTCGCCGCCGGAGCCCGGCTTGACCGGGGCGCCCACATCGCTTCCGCCTCGATCGTAGTCCTTGACCTGCACTTGACACTTCCGCGGCATGAAGGGGCCCTCGACGGGGTCCCGAAGGCCCCGTTCCTGCGCCCGGTCCGGTTGCAAAGGGCGTTCCAGCCAGACCTATCGCCGCAATCGAAGTGAATTCAGCAGGACACTCACACTGCTCATGGCCATCGCCGCTGCCCCAAACACAGGTGATACCGTCACTCCGAGGCCAATGAACGCCCCGGCGGCAACCGGAATTCCCAATCCGTTATAGAGGAAGGCCCAGGTCAGATTCTGGCGGATGGTGCGTGCCGTGCGTTGCCCGAGGTCCAGTGCGGTGACCAGATCCTGCGGATCGTTCCTCATGAGGGTGATCGACGCGGCCTCGCGCGCCACGTCCGCACCCGAGGCGAAGGCGATGCCCAGGTCGGCCTCGGCCAGGGCGATGGCATCATTGATCCCGTCGCCGACCATCGCCACCCTGGCCCCCGCCTCGCGCAGCGCCATGATATGGCGGGCCTTGTCCTCGGGTAGACATTCAGCCTCCACCGATTCGATTCCGAGTTCGGATGCAACGGCCACTGCGACCTCCTGCCGGTCGCCGGTAAGAAGTACCGTGCGGATGCCACGCGCATGCAGGGCGGCCACTACTTCTGCCGCGCCTTCGCGCGGGCGGTCGGCGAGCGAGATCCAGCCGCGGGCCACGCCATCGATGGCCACGATCAACGTGGTCCGGCCACGTCTCTCCTGGTCGCCAACAGTGTGGGCAAGCGCGTCGATGTCGATACCGAGCTCGAGCATCCAGCCGGGGCTGCCTATCTGCCAAAGCGCACCATTGATCATGCCCTGGACGCCACGGCCGGCAACGGACCTGAAATTCTCAACCACCGGCGCTCCGGCTGCCTGACTGACCGATGCCCAGCCGGCGATGGCTCGCCCAAGCGGATGCTCGCTGCCCGCTTCCACGGCAGCGGCGCCAGCCATCAGTTCCTCCGCATCGCTCGCGCGATCGATGCTGCCATGATCGGTGACCTCCGGCTCACCGCTAGTCATCGTTCCTGTCTTGTCGAGCAGCACGACGTCGAGCTCGCTGATGCCCTCGAGCGCGCCGGGATCGGCGAAGAGGATGCCGCGCTCGGCGCCGCGCCCGGTACCCACGAGCAGTGCGGCCGGCGTGGCCAGTCCCATCGCGCAGGGGCATGCGATAATCAGCACGGTAACGAAACGTTCGATGGCAAAAGGCAGACCGGCGCCCGGGACAAAGGCCCACACGGTGAAGGTCAACGCCGCGATGCCCAGCACCACGGGCACAAACACCGACGCGATGCGATCGACGCGCTGCTGTGTCGAGGACTTGCTGGCCTGCGCGCTCTCGACCAGTTCGACGATGCGCGCGACCGCGGTATCTGCGCCTACGGCCAACGCCTCGATCACCAGCCGGCCGTCGACGTTGCGCGTGGCCGCGTGCACCGTATCGCCGACGTCGCGCGATACCGGCACGCTTTCACCGGTGAACATCGACTCGTCGACGGCGGCGCGGCCCTCCACGATCTTCCCGTCGACCGGTACGATCTCGCCCGGCCGCACCACCACACGGTCGGCCACGAGCAGGTCTTCGCTGCGGATCTCTTGCTCGCTGCCGTCGCTGCGCAGGCGTCGGGCGGTTGGCGCTCCCAATGTGAGCAGCCCGCGCAGCGCATCTCCAGCCCGCCTGCGAGCCCTCGCCTCGAGCGCCCTGCCCACGAGCAGGAAGGCCACGATCATCGCAGCACCGTCAAACCAGTAGTCTGCCTGCATACCCTGCGCGCGAAATGCTGCCTGGAATTCCAGGGCCACCACGCTCCAGGTCCAGGCGGTCAACGACCCCAGCGCCACCAGCGTGTTCATATCGGACGATCGATGCCGCAATTGCTGCAAGGCGCCTGAGAAAAAGTCCCGCCCGCCGACGAAGACCACCAGCCCGCTCAGCAAGGCGACCATACGCCCGGGCGCCTGGATTCCGCCGACGCCCATCGAGAGGGCCATGACCAGGGCGGCCAGCAGCAAGCTGATGGCGGCGCGGCGGGTGAGGGCAGATTCGCGGCGCTGCTGCGCGCGGGCCAGCTCCTGCAATCCCTCCCTGCCACGGGCGGGACGGGCTGCAAAACCGGTCGCCTCGACCGCGCTGACCAGTTCGGCGGTGGGAACTCCGCCCGTCAGCTGCACACGGGCACGCTCTGTGGCCAGATTGGCCGTTGCCGACTCCACGCCCTGCACGGCGCCCAGCGCCTTCTCCACGCGGGCCACGCAGGCAGCGCAGTGCATGCCCTCGATCTCGAGCTCGACTGGATGGGTCATGGCCTTCTCCTGCGGGGTCCGTCCAAGATAGAGCGCCACCGCGAGACGGGCGAAAGGGCTGATATTCGCTTTCTGAACCGATCTCATGCTGCCTTGTCGTTCCGTATGGTGGAACGGTTGGGCGATTTCCGGACGCGCGGGCGCGAGCCCGGTTGCCAACCGGTATACTATGTCGATCCCCGTGCTGGCCCGGCGCAGCCCAGTGCCTTCCCGACCGGATTAGCTGGTCGAAGAGGCTGACCCGAATCACGCCGTGACCCTTTATGCAGACCCGTGCACTGCAGACCGCCACCTGGCCGGCCCGGGCCGCGTACTTCGCGGCGCTGGCCCTCGTGGTGACCATGGGAATCCTCGGCCACCGGCCGGTCCGGACCGCCGCACCGGCGTGGCGCACGGATCTGGCACGCGATCTGGCAAGTGCTGCCACCTACCCGACCGTGCAGCGCGATCTTGACCAGATCCACGCCAGCCGCTCCCTGCGCGTCCTGATGTCCAACAGCTCGTCGAGCTACTACGTGCTGCGCGGCGAGGAGTACGGGTTTGAATTCGAGCTGGCCCGCCAGATCGCGCGCGAGCTCGACCTGCACCTCGAAGTAGTGCTGCCCGATGTCTCGCTCACGCCGATGCAGATGCTCCAGCTGGGCAAGGTCGACGTCATCGCCATGCCGCTGCTGCCGGACGAGCAGCGCGCCGCAATGGTGGCCCTGACCGTGCCCTACCATTCGGTCCAGCAGCGACTGGCCGTCCACCGCGACTACGCCGACAGCATCCGCGGGCTGAGCGACCTGTCGCAGCTGCGCATCGCGGCGCGGAGCTTCAGCTCCGGTGAGCGCGAGCTGGCCCGCCTGCGCCGGCTGGGTGTCGACGTGGTGGCCGTCCTGCACGGCTACAATGTGCCGCAGGAAGAGATCCTGGACCTCGTGGCAGATGGAACCTACCCCGCCGCGATCGCCCTGGATGTTGAAGTCGAGGCGGCGCGTCGCTTTCGCAGCGAGCTACGCAAGGGCGTCGCCCTCGGCCCGCGCAAGGATGTTCGCTGGGCCGTACGCGGCAACAGTCCGCAGTTGCTTGCAGCACTCGATCAGGTGCTCGCCCGTCACGTACGGCGCAACAGCAAGGGCAGGCTTGTGCGCTCGGAATTCTACAACGTGATTCGCGCGCGCTATTTCGAGAACGCGCCGCGCTGGGATCGCCATCGCGCAGACCCTTTCCTGGTCGCGCGGACCGGACGCATCTCGCCCTATGACCAGATCTTCCGTGAGGCAGCCCGGGACACGGATTTCGACTGGCGCCTGCTGGCCGCCCTCGCCTTCCAGGAAAGCCGCTTTGATCCCACTGCCGTCTCCTGGGCCGGTGCGCACGGCATCATGCAGATGCGACCGCGCACAGCCGGCGTGAGTGCAGACGCGCTGCGTGACCCGCGTTTGAACATCACGCTCGGCGCCGCGCACCTGCAGATGCTCTACGACCGCTACAAAGGCGTATCCGAAACAGAACGCATGCGTTTCACGCTGGCCGCATACAACTGCGGTCAGGGTCATCTCGATGATGCGCGAAAACTGTCGAGGCTGCTCGGCCTGGATCCCGACATCTGGGAGGGGTCGGTACGGGAGAGCCTGCTGTTGCTGCGCCAGCCGGCCTACCACCGCATGGTTCGCTACGGGTATGTGCGCGGCAACGAGACCGTCGCCTACGTTCGCGGGATCGAACAACGCTTCGAGATGTTGCAGCACATGACGCCGCGGGCGCACAACACGCGCGTGGCCTCACGCGGCCGCGACACGGTCCTGCCCGCCGCAGAAGCAGCCGTCATGGGCGCGGCCAGCCTGCACTGATCCGATCCGGCTACAGCTTGCTGTGTGAACCATCGCAGAACGCTTCATCGTTCTGGTTCATCTTGCAGCCACACAACGCCACCTTGGTCTTCTCGGTCAGCTCGAAGATGCGCGGCGCGAATGCCGTGCCCTTGTGCGAGCCGTCGCAGAAGGGGTCTTTGGCCGAACGACCGCAGCGACACCAGGCGTACTTACCGGGCTCCAGTTCCATCACGTAGGGGCTCTTCTGCCGAGATTCGGGCAAATCGCTCATCACTGTGCCTCCGGGCCCAGTTCGGGTACAGGTGCGGGGGGCCGGGCTATTTCACCACAGGCCGGATATACTGTCGCCCCCCGGATCGAGGATCCGGTTTGCCCCGGCCACACCCCGGCCACGCCCCGGCCACACCAGCCCCACGCCCCAGGATCGCCGATGAGCGGATCTCTGCACGCGCATCCCCATGCGAGTTTCCTGCACACCGTGGCAAAGCCCTCGCGCTATCTCGGTGGTGAGTACAACCAGATCGTGAAGGACCCGGGCTCCGTGCGTGCCTCGCTCTGCCTGGCCTTTCCCGACTTGTACGATATCGGGATGAGCCACCTCGGCACGAAAATCCTCTACAAGCTGATCAACGACGACCCGGAACTCTGCGCCGAGCGCGCCTTCGCGCCCTGGCCGGACATGGAAGCCGCGCTGCGCGAGCGCGGGCTGGGCATCCTGTCGCTGGAGAACTGGCGACCGCTCGCGGATTTCGATGCCGTGGGTTTCTCGCTGCAGTACGAACTCAACTATTCAAATGTGCTCACGCTGCTCGATCTCAGTCAGATCCCGCTGCGCAGCGCCGACCGCGCGGATGCAGACCCGGTGATCCTGGCCGGCGGGCCCGTGGCCACGCAACCAGAACCGATGGCGCCCTTCATCGATGCATTCCTGATCGGCGACGCCGAGGAGCAGCTACCGGTCGTACTGCACGCGATCGCCGATGCGCGGCAGGACGGCGTCAGCCGCGATGAGCTGATGCTGCGGCTGGCGCGGATCGAGGGACTCTACGTGCCGTCGCTCTATGACACGGCGATCGATCCGCGCAGCGACTTCGAGGTGGTCACCGGGCCGCGCGTCGAAGGAATCCCGAAACGGCCGCGACGGCTGATCGTCGAGGACCTCAACCGCTTTCCCTTCCCCGACGATTCGCCGGTGGCCGCCGCCCATGCCGTCTTTGACCGGCTGAGCGTGGAGATCGCGCGTGGTTGCACCGAGGGATGCCGCTTCTGCCAGGCCGGGATGATCTACCGCCCGGTGCGCGAGCGCGATCCGCGACAGATAATCGACACCGTGCTCTCGGCCGTCGAGAAAAACGGCTTCGACGAAGCCGGCCTGACCACGCTCTCCACCGCCGACTATTCCTGCATCAGTCCGTTGATCAGCGAACTGACGAAAGAGCTGCAGAAACGCAAGGTCTCCCTGAGTGTGGCATCGCTGCGCGCCTACGGACTGCCCGAGAGCACGCTGGACGAGATGTCATCCTACCGCGCGCAGGGCCTGACCTTCGCGCCTGAGGCTGGCACGCAACGCATGCGCGACGTGGTCAACAAGAACGTGACTGAGGAAGACATCACGACCACAGCGCGCCGGGTCTTCGAGCGCGGCTGGAAGCGCATGAAGCTCTACTTCATGATCGGGCTGCCCACGGAGGAAGATGAAGACGTCCGCGGCATCATGAAACTTGGCCGCCGCATGAAGGACATCGGCGGCGCCTACCATGGCCGCAGTGCGGGCATCACCGTGGCCGTGAGCAGCCACGTGCCCAAGCCGCACACGCCCTTCCAGTGGGTCGCAATGGACTCGATGCAGGAAATCGAACGCAAGCAGGACCTGCTGCAGGATCTCGCACGTCAGTGGCGCCTGGAGTTCCGTCGCCACGATCCGCGCACCAGCTACCTCGAAGGCATCCTCGGACGCGGCGACCGTCGCGT
>Ga0164313_10003433_pt1 | contig 14109 bp, 11 predicted proteins | sample GuaBasSedimGuay4_FD_113735 | JGI IMG/M metagenome (GOLD analysis project Ga0164313, IMG submission 113735) | Subseafloor sediment microbial communities from Guaymas Basin, Gulf of California, Mexico - Guay4, Core 4569-4, 0-3 cm | ecosystem: Environmental > Aquatic > Marine > Hydrothermal vents... | reverse complement strand
GCGGTTGCCAGCGCGCCAGCCCAGTGCGTAGCCGGAATCAGTAGGGTAGGCGATCAGGCCTCCGCGGACCATCACGGCCACGATATTGTCGATCAGCCTGGGCTTTGGCCCATTGAGCCTGACTTCGATTCGTTCACTCATATGCCTGCATCTAAGTACGTTTACCAGCGCGATATTCTAAAGCAGATTGCCGCTGCGGAAAACCATTGCCAAGACCATCTTTACGCTGCGTCATTTCGCACGTAAGCTTTACGCATGTGGTATGTCATTTATTCCAAAGATCGCGACGACGCCCTGCAGGCCCGGCTGGACGCCCGTTCGGCCCATCTTGCCCGGGTAGAAGCATTGCTCAATGAGGGACGGCTGTTACTGGCTGGCCCGCGACCAGCGATCGATTCCCCTGACCCCGGACCAGCGGGTTTTCAGGGTTCACTGATCGTCGCACGGTTCGAATCACTGGCTGAGGCCCGGGAATGGGCTGATGCCGACCCATATGTTGAGGCCGGCGTATACCAGTCAGTGGAAGTCACGCCATTCAAACGGGTGTTGCCAAAATGAATCCACAGGAACGCAAAAAAGAAATCACCCGGCTGCTGGCCGCAGCCTTCGATCCCGAAACCCTCGGTGTCGAAGACGAAAGTTACCTGCATGAAGGCCACGCAGGCGCCAAAGACGGGCGCGGTCATTTCAGAGTGCTGATCATTACCGAGATGTTCGAAGATAAATCGATGATTGAAAGGCATCGGATGATTTACCGGGTGCTCGACGACATGATGAGGCTGGACATCCACGCCCTGGCCATCGACGCCTGGTCGCCCGACGAATTAGACCGCTGATCCTGATGTAGGAGCGGGCCATGCCCGCGATCTCTTCTGTTTTATAAAGCTTAAAAAAATCGCGGGCATGGCCCGCTCCTACGTTGTATTTTTGTGCTCGGCGACAACCGTTGTATAAACACCGCCGCGCACGTTGAATTCGGCTTCCAGGCGGGCGTAGCGGGGCTCGATGGCCTTGACCAGGTCATCCAGGATCTGGTTGGTCACGTCTTCGTGGAATGCGCCCTCGTCGCGGAAGCTCCACAGGTATAATTTCCAGGATTTCAGTTCAACACAGGCGGCGTCCGGAATATACTCCAGTTTGATCGTCGCGAAGTCCGGTTGGCCGGTCTTCGGACACAGGCAGGTAAATTCTGGAGACTCGATCCGGATGGTATAATCCCTCGACGGTTTGGGGTTTGGAAATACTTCAAGTTCTTTGTTGGGTAAAGTGCTCATGGCAACTCCGGAAAATTCACTGTAGATTAGCCTGAAACAAAATCAACGAGCCACACAATAATCAAATTAATAGCTACTTCATGAACAATACTTCAACGTCGCGTTGGGCGACAGTCCTGACATGAGACTTTCCACGATTAAGCTGGCTGGCTTCAAGTCCTTTGTCGACCCCACGACATTCCAGGCGCCCACCAACCTGACCGGCATTGTCGGCCCCAATGGCTGTGGCAAGTCGAATATTATCGATGCCGTGCGCTGGGTGATGGGTGAGGGCTCGGCCAAGGTCCTGCGCGGCGAATCGATGGCCGACGTGATATTTTCCGGTTCTTCAACGCGCAAACCGGTGGGAACAGCGACTGTTGAGCTGATTTTCGACAATTCCTCGGGCCGGGTGGCGGGAGAATTCGCCGGCTACAACGAAATTTCCGTCAAGCGCCAGGTGTCGCGGGACGGTGTGTCCATTTACTACCTGAACGGTACGCGCTGCCGCCGTAAGGACGTGCGGGACCTGTTCCTTGGCACCGGTCTGGGTTCACGCAGTTACTCAATCATCGAACAGGGCATGATTTCCGAAGTGGTGGATTCCAAACCCGAAGAAATTCGCGCGCATCTCGAAGAGGCTGCCGGAATCTCCAGGTACAAGGAACGGCGCCGTGAGACCGAGCGTCGCATCCAGCACACGCGGGACAACCTGTCACGCTTGTCCGATCTGCGCGATGAAGTGGGTAAACACCTGGGCCGGCTGAAGCGCCAGGCCAATGCGGCCGTGCGCTACCGCAAGTTCAAACAGGAAAAGCGCGAATTGGAATCCCGGCTGATGACCCTGCGCTGGAAATCCCTGATGACTGACGTCAAGGCAGGGCAGCAGGATCTCGCGAAACGCGAGACCGGACTGCAGGAAGGTATTGCCCGCCAGCGCGCTACTGAGGCATCTCTGGAGAAACTTCATGTGGACCAGGGCCAGGCGGGTGAGGCTTTTAACACGGTGCAGGGTGAACTGTACGCCGTGGGCAGCGAAATCGCCCGGCTGGAGCAGACCATTGCACATGCCCGTGAATTGCATGAAAGGCAGCAGACCGATTTCCAGGAAACCGAAACGGCGCTGCAGGACCTTGAAAAACACATGGGCCTGGACAAGGCCCAGGTCGAAGAACTGACCCGGGCCCTGGCAGAAGTTGAACCGGCGCTGGCGCTGGCGCAAAAAGCGGAAGATGACGCCATCGCGGAGATGACCCAAGCCGACAGCGCGGTGGCTGACTGGCAGAAGCAATTCGAGCAGCATCACTTGCAGAGCACGGACAGCAATCGGGAATCCGATCGTGCCCGGGCGGAAATCGAGGTGCTTGATCAGCGTCTCCTGCAGGCTTCACAGCGGATCAAGGCGCTGGAGCTTGAAGCCGGCACCATCAATACCGGTGGCATGCAGGGTGAACTCGACGAACTGGATAAGGAATCCAAAGAACTGGCTGGCAAGGAGCTTAAACAGCAGGAAACACTCGACGCCATGCGCGAGCAGTTGACGGGCACGCAAAGTAAACTCAGAGCAGCGGAAGAACAATACCGTGAGGTCCAGCGCGATCTGCATACACGCGAAGGCCGGCTGGAGTCCCTCCAGGCCCTGCAGCAGGCGGCGCTGGAAGACCAGGCGGGCGAGGACTGGCTGCAGGCGCAGGGTCTTGCCGATGCGCCGCGACTGGCCAAAACCATTGAGGTACAGACTGGCTGGGAAGCTGCTGTCGAGGTGGTGCTGGGCCACTGGCTGCAGTCCGTCCTGGTGGGCAAGGACAGTGATTACGACCACGCCCTGGCGGATATCGACCAGACATCGCTGGATTTTATCGAGGACCACCGTGGCGGCGTCAAGGCGCGCAAAGGCAGCCTGGCCGAGAAAGTAGCAGCGCCAGACGCAGTGATCGCCTGGCTGAATCAGGTCAGCACAGCAGATTCGTTGCAACAGGCCTGGGCCAGCCGTGGAGCACTGATTGAGACGGATTCCCTGATCACACCTGCTGGTGAGTGGATTGGAAAAAGCTGGGTCCGGATCGCCCGCGGGCAGGCCGAGCACGACAGCATGCTGGCGCGTGAGAAAATGATCGCAACTTTGCAAAAAGAGGTCAGAAAACTAACCGTAGGAGAGGCCAGCCTGGCGGAGGAAATTACAAAAGCACGGGCCGGCGTGGAAGAATCGGAAAGCCGGATCCAGGCCGTGCAGACTGATGTCAATGCATTGCACCGTAAACGGAACGAAGTGGACGGACAACTTGAAAGCCGCCAGTCCAGCATCCGCCTGATGACCGGCCGGCATGAAGCTGTGAGCAAGGAGTCCACCGAACTCAGGAAACAGGTGGGAGAAGACGAGATCACGGTGCGTGAAGCACGCGGCAGGCTGGAAGGCATGCTGGCGCGCATGACGGGCCTTAAAGAAGAGCGCGATTCGCTGGATGCCCAGCGCAATCAACTGATGACTCGCCGGGATTCCGCCCGGGGTGGATTGGGTTCTGCCCGGGACCAACGCCATGAACTGGCCCTGAAAGCGGAGTCACGCCGCGCCAGCCTGGATTCGCTGCGTCAGTCGCTGCAGCGCATGGACACCCAACTGAGTCAGATGCAGCAGCGCTACCTCAGCCTGAGTGAGCAACTGGCTAAAGTAGAGAATCCGGAAAAACTGCATCGGGGAGAAATGGATGAACTGCTCAAGCGCCGGGTCGACACCGAGACCCGTCTCGCCGCAGCCCGGGCCCATCTACAGGGATTGGAAAACGAGTACCGGGAAAAAGACGCAAAACGCCAGCAGGCCATTCAGAACTCAGATGACATCCGCCAGGATCTCGAACGCGCCCGCTTGCATCAGCAGGAACTGGAATTAAGCGCCCGGGCGATCCAGCGGCAGGTTGAGGATCTGGGCAGTGATGTCAACGAACTGGCTGAATCACTGCCTGAAGATGCGCAAACCACCGCCTGGGAGGAAGAACTCGAGCGCCTGGAGATCAAAATTACCCGGCTGGAGCCGGTTAATCTGGCGGCAATCCAGGAATTTGAGGAAGAACAAAAGCGCAAAGAGTACCTCGACGCCCAGAATGACGACCTGTGCTCGGCCCTCACCACGCTGGAAAATGCCATCGCCAAAATCGACCGCAAGACGCGGACGCGTTTCAAGGAAACTTTTGAGAAAGTGAACAAAGGCGTGCAGGAGCTGTTTCCGCGCCTGTTTGGCGGTGGGCATGCCTACCTGGAACTGACCGGTGAAGACCTGCTGACAACGGGGGTCAGCATCATGGCGCAACCGCCGGGCAAGCGGGTCAGCAATCTGCACCTGCTGTCGGGTGGTGAAAAAGCGCTGACCGCCGTGGCCTTCGTATTTTCCATATTCCGCCTGAATCCGGCGCCTTTCTGTCTGCTGGACGAAGTTGACGCCCCGCTGGACGATGCTAATGTGGTGCGATTTTCCAGCATGGTCAGGGAAATGTCGGAAACGGTGCAGTTCATCGTGGTCACGCACAACAAGATCACCATGGAGATGGCTTACCAGATGAGCGGTGTTACGATGAGAGAGCCGGGTGTTTCGCGCCTGGTACAGGTAGATATTGACGAGGCGGCCAGGCTGGCGGCCAGTTAAAGGCACCAGGGCCTGTTAACAGGCCCCAAAAGACCCGGAGAGGCAGATCGTGGAAACATCAACACTACGTTGGATATTAATCATTGTCGGCATCGTTATCGTCGGCTCGATTTTCTTGTTCGGCAACCCCGACAAGAAACGCAAGCCCAAGGCTTCGCGTAAAGCAAAAAAAGAGCTGCCGCAACGCCGCGAACCGACGCTGGAAGGTGATGCCGGGGAAGCAGAAGAACCGGTCGATGATGCTGAATCTGCAGACCAGGGAGAGCTCAATATCGGCGCTACGGAACCGGCCCCCAAGCCCGCCCCCATTCCGCGAAAACCCGCCGGGCCGCCACCCGACAAGATCATTACGCTGTTTCTGCTGGCCAGGGACAACCACATCATCAATGGCGCTGAATTACTGCAGGCGGCGGTGAGTACCGGAATGGAATATGGTGACATGAACATCTTCCACCGGGTGCAAGAAGGCTCCGAGCAAGCTGTGTTCAGCCTGGCCAATGCGGCCAAGCCGGGTCATTTTGAGCGCGATGAATGGAATACGTTCGAAACCAGCGGCGTGGCGTTGTTCATGGCGCTTCCCGGGCCACTCAACGCACTGGATGCCTGGGATTCCATGCTGGCCACGGCGCGCAGAATGAGCGAGATACTGAACTCAAACCTGCTGGACGGTGAACGCGTTCCCTTCACCCGCCAGCGGGAGGCCCAGGTGCGTGAAGAAATGAGGGAGTACGAGCGGCAGAAGTCCTGAGCAGTATGATGGCGAGCGCATGAACAAGGCAGAGGCGGAACAACGAATCGACACTCTGCGTGCCGAGATCGTCCAGCACGATTATCGCTACTACGTGCTGGACGAACCGTCTGTCCCCGATGCCGAGTACGATCGCCTGATGCGCGAACTGCAGGCGCTGGAATCGAAATTCCCCGACCTGGTCACTCCCCAATCCCCGTCACAGCGCGTGGGTGGCGAACCGCTGGAGGGTTTCAGCGAAGTTCGCCACACTACCCCGATGCTGTCCCTGGCCAACGCCTTTTCCGCCGATGAAATCCAACAGTTCCACCAACGCGTGATCCGCAGCCTGGAAATCGGCCAGGTAGATTACGTGGCCGAGCCCAAACTCGACGGCGTGGCCATAGCGTTGCGCTACGTGGATGGGCGCCTGGCGCAGGCAGCGACCAGGGGAGACGGCGCAACCGGCGAAGATGTCACTTCCAACGTCCGCACCATTGCGGCGATTCCGCTGCAACTCGAGCAGCGTAAGGGTTCTGTGGCCTGGCCGTCAGCGCTGGAGGTGCGCGGCGAAATCTACATGCCGCTGGCTGGATTCGAGGCCTGGAACGCGAAGATGCGTAAAGAGGGCGGCAAGGAATTTGTCAATCCACGCAATGCCGCCGCCGGCAGCCTGCGGCAACTGGACCCGAAGCTGACCGCACAGCGGCCGCTGGCGTTTTACGCCTACGCCATGGTGACGGCCAAAGGTATGCCGGAGAATCATTATGCTGCGCTGCAATTGCTCAGGAGTTGGGGATTTCCGGTCAACCCGGAAATTCGCCGGGTCCGTGACGCGGATGGCTGCATCGGCTATTACGAGGATTTGGCGCTAAAGCGTGAACAACTGCCATACGATATCGATGGCGTCGTGTTTAAGGTGGACGAGCATGAGCAACAACTGACGCTGGGTTTCGTCAGCCGCGCGCCGCGCTGGGCGATTGCGCAAAAGTTTCCGGCGCAGGAAGAAATCACCCGCTTGCTGGACATCGATGTGCAGGTGGGCCGGACCGGCGCGATCACCCCGGTGGCCAGGCTGGAGCCGGTGTTTGTCGGTGGCGTGACCGTCACCAACGCCACGCTGCATAACCTGGATGAAATCCGGCGCAAGGACGTCCGCCCCGGCGACTGGGTTGTGGTGCGACGTGCCGGGGATGTGATTCCCGAAGTGGCGCGGGTTGTCATCGAGCGCAGGGTAGGGCAGCCACCGGAGTTCCAAATGCCGGAGCAGTGCCCGGTCTGTGGTTCGGCGGTGGAACGCGACGAGGACGAAGCGGCGTTTCGTTGTACCGGTGGACTTTTTTGTGGCGCCCAGAGAATTCGCAGTATTCAGCATTTCGCTTCGCGCAAAGCGATGGACATTGAGGGCCTGGGCGAGAAATTGGTGGTGCAGTTGGTGGAGTCGGGTTTGGTGCAGTCCATCGCCGACCTGTACAAGCTCGATCGGGAACAGCTGATTGAGCTGGAACGGATGGGTGAGAAGTCCGCGGACAATCTGTTAGCCGAACTGGAACGAAGCAAGGCGCCCGACCTCGACCGGCTGCTGTATGCACTGGGCATTCGGGAAGTGGGGGAGGTGACGGCCCGTTCACTGGCTATTCATTTCACCAAACTGGAAAAACTCATCAACGCCAGCGAAGAAGACCTCGTCGAGGTGCCGGATGTGGGCCCGATTGTCGCCAGCCACGTGCACGCATTCTTCCGCGAGCAGCACAACATACAGGTCATCGCGGAACTGGCAGCAGCCGGGCTGCGCTGGAAAGCCGTGGAGACCAGTGCGGGCGAGCAGCCTCTGGCCGGCCAGATCTGGGTGTTGACCGGCACCCTTGGCATGCCCCGGGCCCGGGCCAAAAACCTGCTGGAATCACTGGGCGCCAGGGTCACCGGCAGCGTGTCCGCGAAAACGTCGGTGGTGCTGGCCGGTGAAGCGGCCGGTTCGAAGCTGCGCAAAGCGGAAAAACTGGGGGTTGAGGTGATTGATGAAGAGGCCTTCAGCGCCCTGATGGAAAAATTTATGTAGGAGCGGGCCATGCCCGCGATTTCATCTTTCTGGAACCTGTAAAACATCGCGGGCATGGCCCGCTCCAACATGATCAAGCCGGTACAGCGGCGCGGGGCGTCTCTCGGTCACCACGTAAATCGATTGCTGGTCGTGACTGAACCCTACGCCTTCATCATGCAGGCCCGGCGGCCCGAGGTATTCAACCGGCTCGCGCTGAAAAGCCTCGGCCCAGGTCTCGTCATCTTCGCGCTGGAAAACATAAAGACTGCGGTAGGTGATCACAGCGGCGGTGCGGCCGTCTGCTGAAATATCCATGCCGGTGGGTTGCGATACCCACAAACCCCGCTTCGGGTTGCCCAGGATGTCGGCGCGGGTCGGTGGCCGGAACCCTGGCACTTCGCCCAGGAAGACCGCATCGAGTTCGTCTTCCCACAGCGCCAGGTCCATCGGGATGCCGTAAAGCCGGGGCGGCCGGTCACGCTTGCTGAGGAACAGGATCATGTCGCTGGCTGGATCGTAGGCCATGGCTTCGACATCCCTGGGTCCGTCCTCATAACGCACCTTGAGCCGGTGGAGCACTTCCAATTTGTCCTGGTGCTCTGAACTGGCGGGTTCCTTGACGAAATACAGGCTGACCTTCTTGCGCCTGGCGTGATTGTCCCCGGTATCGCCAATAACCAGTATCGGGCCTTCTTCACCGATCACCCGCGTAATGTCTTCCCAGTCCTTGTTCTTGGCGCCTTTTATCTTCATCCGGCCCAGGTCGCGGCCGCTGGCGTCGATGGCGAAAATATGATTTCCATCATCGTTATGCAGGAAAAAGACGCCATCATTCCCGGCCACGATGCCGCTGGCTTCATCCAGTTTCTCAGCTTCGAGTTTCCCCACCATTTTGAAACGCGCACTGGCCTCGCCCGCACCTTCGGGTGGGTTCGCTGGCTCGCATCCGGCCAGCAATATGAAAATGAGGAGCAGGCTGATTCTTGTTGTCATGAGCAAGTATCTCGTTACAGAAGGACAGTATAGAATCTACCGCATTCAAGATTTGGAATTTTTGAGAAAAACATGCTCAGTTTACTGTCGAGATCGATCATCCTGGCCATCCTGTTAACCGTCAGCTTTGCCGCCCAAGCTCAAAAAACCGATGTGGTCTTTTTACACAACGGTGACCGCATCACCGGTGAAATAAAAAGCATGTCCCGCGGCAAGCTGCAATTTAAAACCGACCACATGGGTACCGTGTCTATCGAATGGGATGACATCCGGGAGATCGTCAGCACGACCGGACAGGCTGTGGAGTTGACCAATGGCCAGAGATTCTACGGGCCTCTGTCCAAACCGGAAAACCAGGATATGCTATTGATCGACACCGTAGGTGGCACGGCTGGAGTAAATACGGCTGACGTGATTGGAATGTACCCGGTTGAAGCGACTTTCTGGGATCGCCTCGATCTCAGTGCCCGCCTGGGCTTTAGCTGGGACAAGGGCAGTAACGTGGGCCGCTACACGCTTGGACTGGATGCCGAATACAGGCATCAGAACTTCAAGACCACCGCCAATATTTTTACCGAGGTCACGACCCAGGAAAATCGAGACGATACCAGCCGCGCATCCTTCAACGCTAATCACCTGGTGTTCAAACCGAACAAGAGATTTGTTGACTATTTTGGAACGATTGAAAAAAATGACGAGTTGGGTCTCGACCTCAGGGCCTTGCTCGGGGCCGGTTATGGCTGGGTGCCAGTCCGCTCCAACAGAAATTGGTTCTCGTATGCGGTTGGCCTGGACGTCAACCGTGAAATTCCCAATGAGGGCGAGCGTGAAACCAACCTGGAAGCGGTTGGCATGGTGACTTACGAGTATTACAAGTACACCACTCCGGAGCGGAAATTCAGTGTAAGACTGCTGGTGTTTCCCAGCATCACCGATTTTGGACGGTGGCGGGCAAACTTTACTACCGATTTCCGGCTCGAATTTATCGATGACCTGTTCTGGGTACTGGATTTCTATGCCACCTATGACAGTCAGCCGATCTCGACCAATGCGTCAAACAGCGATTATGGAATTACTTCTTCTATTGCTTACAAGTTTTGAGGATCGCGGATTACAGTGAAGCGATATGTTCAGAGGTTTCCCAGGAATTCTGAGATAGCCTGGGTGACGGCTTCGGGTTCTTCGATGGTCGAGGAATGTCCGCCCCTGGGAAGAACTTTCAACCCGGCCCCCGAAATAGCGTCCCGCATGCGTTCTGACTTGACCGGCGGGGTAGCCACGTCTTCTTTACCCACGATGATCAGGGTTGGGGTTTTGATCGCGGATAGTTGATCGTACACGCCATCGCGGTCGATCACACCGTGCGCCGCGCGGCTGGTTCCCACCCGGTTCAGGCCGAGCAGCTGCTCGCGCCATTTTGCCTGTATTTCTGCTTTAGCCGGATCCTCCAGGAACGAATGGCCGAACATGATCTTCATCAGTGGCTTGATGACCAGGCGAAAACTCAGCCAGCGCCCGATGAAAGCAAGCCGCCGGTACGGGCCCTTGTTCTGTTCCGGTTCGGGGTCGGCCGTGGTCTCCAGCAGGACCAGGGATTTGAGCAGTTCCGGGTGGCGGATGGCCAGGCGTATCCCGACAAAGCCGCCCATCGACAAACCGGCAAAATGGCAGGGCGCACAATCAAGTTCGCGGATCAGGGCGGCGGCGTCCCTGGTCAGTGAATCCATGTCATAACCCGAATCCGTTACCTCGCTGCGGGACTGTCCGCGGTGGTCGTAGCAGATGCAACGGTAGCGGCCGCTGAGCGCCTTTACCTGTTCGCTGAACATCTCGCCGCTCATCAACAGGCCATGAGAGAAAACGATGGTCTCGGGCCCGGAACCGGTTTCCTCGTAGTAAATTTGAGCGCCGTTAATTTGCTTGAATGGCATGGTACTGATCCCTTGTATTCAAGTCTGCGGTCTCGGGATGACCGGCGCCATCGCGGCTTCATTGCCATCGCGCACGGCGCGGTAATGCGGTGAAGTGATTTCCACGCCAGCGGTGTGGAAGGCATCCAGGATGTTGGCGTGCAGGTCAGAGTATATCTGTGGCCGCAGGTCGGCCCTGCGGGTGAAGGCATTGAGTTCATAGGCTACGTAGTTGTCGTCCAGGGAGGTCTGCAACACGAACGGCGCCGGCTCTTCCTCGATGTGTTCGCAAGCTGCGGCGGCCGCCAACAGTAATTCCTGCACTTTTGGCCAGGGTACGTCGTAGCCGATGGTGATGCCAGTGTGCAGGGTGATGCCTGATTTCTTGGCCTGGGTCGAAAAATTGATCACCTTGTCGGACATGATCGAGGCATTGGGCATGGATACTTCGAGGTTTTTGGCTGTCCTGATCCGGGTGACAAAAGCGGTGCGCTCGATGATCTTCCCTTCGGTATCGGAAATTCGCACGTAGTCACCGATGCGGAAGGCCCGTGTATAGGTAATCACGATGCCGGCCACCACGTTGGCAACCGCCGTGGTCGAACCCAGCGAGAACAGGACACCGACAAAGATGGTTACTCCCTGGAAAGCAGGGGAGTCGGAACCGGGCAGGTAGGGAAACACCACCACGATGGTCATCGCGATGATCAGCAGGCGCAGCAGGCTGAAGCTGGTGGTCGACCATTCCGGGTAGAACCCCGGAACCTTGATCCGCTGGCGCGCCACGCCGTCGAACACCAGCTTGAACAGCCTGATGATCATGTGGGCGATGGCGATGATCACTATGGCGGTGAATAGGTCCGGCAGGTAGGCAATAAAGCTTCCCCACACTCCCCCTACGATGTTGCTAACGAAATTAGCGATGAATTCAGCCGCGTCCCGGGTCCACTCGAACAGGCCCAGTACCGTGTTGACGAAGGCGAAGATGATCCACAAGCGAAGTAACCAGCTGATCGCCTTCAGCGTCCGGTGCAAAATTAAAGCGACTTCCTTGGCGGAGAGGATTTCCTGTTTCTGAATGCGGAAGGGCTGAACATGGCTGTCTTCCTTGAGTACCCTGTTGGACAGCCGTTTGAAAACCCGGAAGATTACGAAATAGAACAGCCAGTAAATAAAAATCGTAAATAAAACCAGCACCGCATTGGTGATCCACAGGGCGTGGCGGCCCTCGCCCAGCAAGCCAAGCAGAAATTCCTGCAGGACCTGGATTAAACTCAACATGAACACGGTTCTTCCCCCGGTTTTATCCTCATTATTCTGGTCAGTATAACAATGGATAGGCAGGTATGATGCACCATGCGATTACTCATTGTATTCAATCCACATGCCGGCGCCGGCCGGGCGGCACGATTGCTGCCCGGGGTGCGCTCGTCGCTGGAGGCCTTTGCCACCCTCGATGTGCTGCAGACCGGTGGTGCGGGGGACGCGACACGGCTGGTCGCCAAGGCGGATCTTTCCACCTATGACGGCCTGATTGCCGCAGGTGGCGACGGTACTCTGTTCGAGGTGCTCAACGGCCTTTATGCCCACGACAAGGCTCAACGAATACCACTCGGCCTGATCCCGGTTGGCACCGGCAATGCTTTTTCGCGGGACCTGGGTTTACTGCCCGGCGACTGGCAAAAAGCGGTGGGCCTGATCAGGGCGGGCGGTTTGCGACCGGTTGACGTCGGGCGTGTGCAGATGCCGTCGGAGACCTGGTATTTTCTCAATATTGTCGGCGTTGGGCTTCCGGTGGATGCGATGAATCTGGCCGCAAAACTCAAGTTCCTCGGAAATTCAGCCTATTCACTGGCGGCATTTTGGCGTGTAATTAGACTTAAGAGTTATCCCTTAAGTATTGAAATTGATGGAAAAAATATCAATCAGGACAGTATGTTCCTGGAGGTATCCAATACCCGCTACACCGGCACGTCTTTCTTGATGGCGCCCGCTGCGGTTCTTGACGACGGTTTGCTGGACGTCACCCTGCTGGGCACTCTGTCACGCTGGCGCCTGCTGCGCCTTTTTCCAACCATCTACAGGGGCCACCACGTCCGCTACGACGAAGTCCAGACTTTCAAGGCGCGAGAAATCCGGATCACGGCGCCGCAGGGCCTGGTGCTGGCGCCGGATGGAGAATTGAAAGGCTGCACACCTGCGACCATCACCTGCCTGCAACGAGACCTGCAGATTTTCGGGCCTTGACCCCTACTGTAGGAGCGGGCCATGCCCGCGATCTTTTAAAGGTTGGGTAAAAAAATCGCGGGCATGGCCCGCTCCTACAAGGAAATCCAGGGCTAGCCGATGCCTTCGATTGTGCCGTCGGCAAGGTACTTCACATCCTGCGCCAACGGCTGCCTCGGCAGTCCGGGCATACGCATAATCGCGCCGGTCAGAACCACCAGGAATCCGGCGCCTGAATTTACCTGCAGGTTCCGGACCGTGACCTGGAAGTCCCGCGGGCGGCCATGCAGGGCCGGGTCATCCGAAAGTGAGCTGGGCGCCTTGGCCACGCAGATTGGCAAGTTACTCAGCCCCAGTTCCTCGATGCGCTTGAGGTCTTTTTCTGCCTCCTTGGTGAACGCCACGTCGTTGGCGCCATACATAGCCCGGCTGACGGCCTTGACCTTTTCAACCACAGGAATATCGAGATCATATAGTGGTTTGTAGAGCGTTTTGTTCTCAGCCGCAGCCATCACCTGGTGGGCGAGGTCGGTAGAGCCGGCGCCCCCTTCAGCAAAATGCCGGGATTCGGCAAAGCGCACCTTGTGCTGCTCCGCACGTTCCTGCACCAGGCGGATTTCCTCATCGGTGTCTGAATAAAAACGGTTGAGCGCCACCACCGGATGCTTGTTGAACAGGTCGACGCTCTCGATGTGCTTGTCCAGGTTTTCCAACCCTTGCCTTACTGCCTCGACATCCGGTTGATCGAGCTGATTCTTGTCCTTGCCGCCATGCAGTTTGAGCGCCCGGATCGTGGTCACCAGTACCACCGCATCCGGGTTCAGGTCGGCGGAACGGCACTTGATGTCGAAAAACTTTTCCGCGCCCAGGTCGAAACCAAAACCGGCTTCGGTGATGGCCCAGTCGGCAAAATGCATGGCCATGCGGGTGGCAAACACGCTGTTGCAGCCGTGTGCGATGTTGGCGAACGGTCCGCCGTGCATGAACACCGGGGTACCCTCCAGAGTCTGCACCAGGTTGGGGTGCACGGCATCGCGCAGCAAGGCCAGCAGGGCGTCGGTGATGCCCAGTGATTCCAGGAAAATGGCTTCACCGTCGTAGGTCGTGCCGATCAAAATCTGGTTCAGCCGGGCGCGCAAGTCAGCCATGTCATTGGCCAGGCACAGGATGGCCATGATTTCAGATGCCGCTGTAATATCGAAGCCACCTTCGCGCGGAATGCCCTGGAAGCGTCCGCCCAGGCCCAGCACAATATTGCGCAGGCTGCGGTCGTTCATGTCCATCACGCGGCGCCACACAACCATGCGGGGGTCCAGTTCCAG
>Ga0164313_10003432_pt1 | contig 14116 bp, 9 predicted proteins | sample GuaBasSedimGuay4_FD_113735 | JGI IMG/M metagenome (GOLD analysis project Ga0164313, IMG submission 113735) | Subseafloor sediment microbial communities from Guaymas Basin, Gulf of California, Mexico - Guay4, Core 4569-4, 0-3 cm | ecosystem: Environmental > Aquatic > Marine > Hydrothermal vents >... | reverse complement strand
GTGATCTTCGATGAAGGTGGCGATGAAATAGTAGCTGTGGTCGTAACCTTCCTGCATTCTCAGCTCCAGCGGGTAATGACTGGCGATGCAGGCTTGCTCCAGCGCGCCGGGTTTCAACTGGTCTGACAGCCACTCATCCGCGGTGCCCTGGTCGATCAACAGCGGCAGTTTTTCCACCGCATCGCCAATCAGCCGGGCCGCGTCGTATTCCGCCCACTCATTGCGGTCCTCGCCCAGGTAGTTGGACAGTGCTTTTTGTCCCCAACTGCAATCGGAGGGGTGACAGATCGGCGCGAATGCAGAAACCGACTGGTACTTGCCGGGATTTCTCAGGTAACAGACCAGGGCGCCGTGCCCGCCCATCGAATGTCCACTGATGCCGCAGCGATCATTAACCGGGAAATGCCCGTTGATCAGGACCGGAAGTTCCCGGGTCACGTAGTCGTACATCCGGTAGTTCCGTGACCAGGGCTGCTGCGTGGCGTTGACATAAAAACCGGCGCCGGAACCAAAATCCCAGTCGTCGTGCTCGCCCGGCAAATCGGTGCCGCGCGGGCTGGTGTCGGGGCAGACAATCGCGATACCGAGTTCAGCGGCCACGCGCTGGGCCCCGGCCTTGCTCATGAAGTTTTCATCGGTACAGGTCAGCCCGGACAGCCAGTAAAGAACCGGCACTGGCCTGTCCTTTGCTTGCGGAGGCAGAAAAATCCCGAAAGTCATATCACAATCGCAAGCGGTGGATCGGTGCTGCACCCGTTGAACCTCTCCACCAAAAGAGGCGGTTCTGGATAGTACTTCCATTAGTAAATCACGACCGACCGGATGCTCTTGCCTGCATGCATCAGGTCGAACGCGGTGTTGATATCATCCAGGCCCATGGTGTGGGTAACCATGTCGTCGATGTTGATCTTGCCTTCCATGTAATTATCCACGTAGCCGGGCAATTCACTGCGGCCCTTCACGCCACCGAAAGCGGTTCCGCGCCAGACACGGCCGGTAACCAACTGAAACGGCCGGGTGCTGATTTCCTGGCCGGCGCCAGCCACGCCGATGATTATCGATTCGCCCCAGCCTTTGTGACAGCATTCCAGCGCTGAGCGCATCAGGTTGACGTTGCCGACGCACTCGAAGGAGTAATCTGCTCCGCCATCGGTCAGGTCGACGATCACGTCCTGGATCGGCTGGTCGTAATTTTTTGGATTGATGAAATCGGTGGCGCCCAGCATTCGCGCCATCTCGAACTTGTCCTCGTTGATGTCCACGCAGACGATGCGCCCAGCTTTTGCCATCACGGCGCCCTGGATCACGCTGAGGCCGATGCCGCCCAGGCCAAAGACTACTATTGTCGAACCGGGCTCGGCTTTGGCTGTATTCAATACCGCGCCAATGCCGGTGGTGATGCCGCAGCCCAGCAGGCAGACCTTGTCCAGCGGGGCCGCGTTGTTGATCTTCGCAATCGCGATTTCCGGCAGCACGCTGTACTCGGAAAAGGTCGAGGTGCCCATATAGTGAAAGATGGTTTTCCCGTTTTTCGAGAAGCGACTGCTGCCGTCCGGCATCAAGCCCTGGCCCTGGGTGGCGCGGATCGCCTGGCACAGATTGGTCTTGCCCGATTTGCAGAAGCTGCACTCACCGCACTCGGGCGTGTAAAGCGGGATTACGTGATCCCCTGGCTGCACGCTGGTGACGCCCCGCCCGACTTCTTCGACCACCGCACCGCCTTCGTGCCCGAGGATGGCTGGAAATATGCCCTCAGGATCCTCGCCGGAAAGCGTGAACGCATCGGTGTGACACACCCCGGTGGCAACGTTGCGCACCAGGACCTCGCCCTCGCGTGGACCCTCTACATCGATCTCTTCGATGACCAGTGGCTTGCCTGCCTCCCAGGCAACTGCGGCTCTTGATTTCATGCTGCTCCTTCTTGTTTCGCTGTTTATGAATGCGACCGTGTACTGCACAGCATGTTAATGCATTTCTCGATTAAGCAGGTACACTATCGGGCAATAACGGTCATATAGAAGCCAGCTCTTGTCACTATTTAACGAACTTAAACGCCGCAACGTGTTCAAGGTCGCTGCTGCGTATATCATCGTCAGTTGGCTGCTGCTACAGGTCTCCGACACGCTGGTTCCGGCCCTGCACTTGCCCGGCTGGTTCCATTCCGGCGTGGCATTAATGTTGATACTCGGTTTTCCGATCGCGATGATCTTTGCCTGGGCCTTCGAGCTGACTCCCGAAGGATTGAAAAAAGAAAAAGAAATCGAAAGAAGTCAATCCATTACCCGGGTTACGGGGCAAAAATTCAACTACACAATTATCGCCCTGCTGGTCGCTTCTCTTGGCTACTTTGTGTGGGAGTCCCGGTTTCAGGATGACAACATCAATCCGGTGCAAGAACGTCAACCTGGATCCCAATCTGGCACCGAAATCCAGTCCTCTGAAAATGTACTCAACCCCGGCGTTGTTGCAGAAGCGTCAGTTGCATCGGAGCCAGACAAAAAATCCATCGCTGTATTGCCTTTCCAAAATCGTAGCGCCAACGAGGAAAACGCAGCTTTCTTTTCTGATGGGGTCCACGATGAACTGCTGACGGATCTTTCCAAAATAAAGGCACTAAAAGTTATTTCCCGCACGTCGGTCATGAACTACCGCGACACCACCAAAAACCTGCGCCAGGTTGGCGAGGAGTTAGGCGTTGCCAATATTCTGGAAGGTGGTGTGCAACGGGCAGGTGATCGAGTGCGAATAAATGTGCAGTTGATTGATGCGAAAACAGACGAACTTTTATGGGCGGATATTTTTGACAGGCAACTCACCGCCACCAATATATTCTTGATCCAAAGCGAGATTGCCACGGCAATCGCAAACGCTTTGCAGGCCAGTTTACTGCCCAATGAGCAAAAGCGACTTGAAACCATTCCGACGGAAAATCTGGCTGCCCTCGAGGCTTATTTTCTTGGCAAGCAGGCCCTTGCCAGACGAACAGGTGCGGCCCTGGTGGAGGCACACAATTATTTTAAGAAAGCGATCGAACTCGACCCTGGTTTTGCGCTGGCTTACGTAGGCCATGCGGACAGTTATATCCTGCAGGTGGACAACGGTAACCTGAATCCGAAAAAAGCGCTTGAGTTGGCTGCCCCATTGATCGACAAAGCGTTGGAGCTTAACGATCAAACAGGCGAGGCATATGCCACCCTGGCATTGAGTGCTACATACTTGAAAGACTATGACACTGCAAATGCCGCGTTTCAGCGCGCTCTGGAAATGGATCCAAATTACGTAAGCACACATCACTGGTACAGCAATTTCCTCAGGGACAATGGTTTTTATGATGCGGGAATGAAGGAAATCAAAGACGCTATCCGGCTTGACCCATTATCGGCAGTGTTACAGGTCAATCTCGGTACGGTTCTTTTTGAACTTGGACGACCCGAAGAGGCCTTGGCGCAGTTTAAGAAAGTCATCGAAATGGATGTCGATTTTCCACTCCCATACTGGTGTATTGGTGGCATATACTGGACTTATTTTGGTGAATTGGACGAGGCGCTAATCTGGTTTAAGGAAGCTCTGGAACGAAATCCCGGGAATGCGCGAATCACCGCTTTGATCGGTCTGATCTATCTTGATCTGGGCGCTGAGGCTGAAGCTGAACATTGGATCAAAACGTCTCTTGAGCTGCAACCAGACGGTATTTTTTCTAACTGGGCCAAGGAAATGTTTTTACTCTCTCAGGGCCAAAGTGCCGAGGCAACGGACTATGCCAGCAAAGTGCTCCAGCAAAAGACTGGCTGGGCGATTTCACTCGCAGATCTGAGAAACCAGGATTTGCTGATGGGTCTTGCTACCGACGCCAGCGCCCGCTATCAAAAACAGTTTCCGATGTTGTTCCTGGACGATGAACCCAGGATCGACAGATCCAATGTGGACGCTGCAATAAATCTCAGCCTGGTCATGACCAGCCTTGGGCGGCCAGCGCGTGCGCAGATGCTGCTTGATAGAAGCCTGGATTATGCGGAATCGACATCCATGCCCAGATTGCACTGGTATCCAATTGCGTATGGGATTCCGCAGCAGGTGCAGATTTATGCACTACAGGGGAAAACTGAGAAAGCCCTGGAGGTATTAAAACAGGCCGTCGACAACAACTGGCGCGGACTCTGGTGGTATTGGCTGGAACATGACCCGAATCTTGATTACATTCGTGACGAGCCTGCGTTTCAAGCCATGGTGGAAGAGATCAAAATCGACATGGCCGAGCAACTGGAGCGTGTACGGTAAAATGAGCGTAGTTACCTGCTTCCCAGGCAACTACGGCTCTTGATTTCATTATGAGTGAGCGATTTCCTTGTCGGTGAACAGGTAGTCTTTCAGTTCCTTGTCGAAAGCGGGGTCTTGTCTGCGGATCCATTCCAGCACCATCGCGGCGTGTTCTTTTTCCTCGTCGCGGTTGTGGGCCAGTATCGCGGCCAGTTCCGGGTCTTTGCAGGCGTCGACGCGCTGGTTGTACCAGTCCACCGCTTCAAGTTCCTCCATCAGTGAAACGATCGCCCGGTGCATGTCCCGGGTCTCGTCCGTTAATTCCGTAATGGGTTCGTGATAGCCTTCGTTTGCCATCGAATGTCTCCTGTTGCTATTTCAGTAAATCGGCGATGGGGTTGCTATGGTGCAAATGCACATCCGTCTGCGGGTAAGGAATGTTGCATCCCGCCGCTTCGAGTTCCACCTTGGCCTGTTCGAGCAAGTCGCTGTAAACCGTCCAGTAATCTTCGGTATTTGCCCAGGGGCGCACCGCGAAGTCTACGCTGCTGTCGCCCAGGTTCATCACGAAAATTTTGGTTTCAGGATCGTCCAGCACTTTGGGATGTTCTGCGCACAGGCGGGTCAGTACATCACGGGCTACTTTCAGGTCATCGTCATAGCCGACGCCAAAAACCAGATCAACGCGGCGCTGGTCATTCGCTGAGTAGTTGGTAATGGTGCCAGAAGCAACCTGCGCGTTGGGTATGATGATCAACTTGTTGTCCGGTGTGGTCAGCGTGGTGCTGAAAATCCGGATTTCCTGCACTGATCCGGCAACTCCCGCCACTTCGACGAAGTCGCCTTTTTTGAACGGCCGGAACATCACCAGCATCACGCCTGAAGCGAAGTTACCCAGCGAATCCTTTAATGCCAGGCCGATGGCCAGACCGGCGGCGCCGACGATGGCGAGCAGGGACGTCACCGGCAGGCCCAGTGTGTCCAAAGCAGCCAGGATGACGGCGACCAGTAAGATGGCGTAAACTACGTTGCCCAGGAAATTGACCAGCGTGGGGTCGGCGTCACGTGCGTTCATCAACTTCTTGACGACACTGGTGACCCGCCTGGCAATCCATTTACCGATGAGGTAGATCAGCAGAGCTATGACGATTTTGATAACCCAGTCGCTGAGCATGGGCATCAGGTCGGCGCTGGCGAAGAATTCTTTTATTTGGTCCATTGGGCTCTCCTTCAATCGCGGGCATGGCCCGCTCCTACATGGGATCAGGCTATGTCTTGGCCGGGTTCGAGGAATTGCTCCATCTTGTCGGCTGTGAGCGCGACGTTGCGGATGGTGTAATCCAGTTCTTGCTCACCGACAAACGCGTAGGGCAGGTTTTCGCACATCTTGATGTACGGCACGCCGTCCAGGTCGCCTACGGCGAGATAGCCCACCCGTTGGGTCAGGTTGATCCGCAGGCATTTTTCGGCATCGAGGTCGTCCAATGGCGCAACAGGCGTTTCTACCCGCAACACCCTGCGGCCACCGCTGGTTTCCAGTTCAGCCAGGAAAATGCTCTGGCGGCGATCACCGTTTTCGTTCGGGATGGCGTATTCAAAACTGACGATGAAAGGCTCGTCGATCCTTAACTCGTAGAGGTCCATTATATGTTGCCGGACTTCAGAAAATGTTTCCATTTGGTTCTCCTGGTTAACCCATGCCGTTATTTAGGCGCCAGCCTGACCGCGCCGTCCAGGCGAATGGTCGTGCCGTTGAGGTAGGGGCTTTCTATTATATTACCCGCCAGTACCGCAAACTCTTCCGAGCGGCCCAGTCGGGATGGGAAGGGGATGGAAGCAGACAGGGCTTCCTGGATGTGATCGGGCATGCCGTCAACCATCGGGGTCCAGAATATTCCCGGTGCAATCGTCATCACGCGGATACCAAAACGGGAAAACTCACGCGCCATTGGTAGTGTCATGGCCACCAGGCCGCCCTTGGAGGCAGAGTAGGCCGCCTGGCCGATCTGTCCCTCGTAAGCAGCGACAGAAGCGGTATTGATGATGACACCCTTTTCGCCGTCTTCCATCGGATCGTTATGCTGCATCACGTTGGCAGCGGCCTTGGCTACGTTGAAACTGCCGATCAGGTTCACGTTGATGGTAGCGGCAAAGAAGGACAGGTCCATCGGGGCTTCGCGCCCCAGTACGCGACCGGCGCCAATAATGCCGGCGCAGTTCATGGCGACGTTCAGTCCGCCATTGATTTCCGCGGCTTGTTCGACCGAGGCAATCACGCCTTCTTCGGAAGTGACGTCGGTGCGGATGTATTTTGTACCCACGTCGGCTTCTGCTGCTGCGCCCGCTTCGTCATTCACGTCCAGCATCACAGCTTGGCCGCCGTTAGCGATTATATGGCGGGTAACAGCCAGTCCGAGGCCGGAAACGCCGCCCGTAACCAGTGCTTTAACCTGGTTCAGTTGCATGGGAATTTCTCCTTGATCTTCGTTAGATTTTAATGGCAATAGCAACCGCTTCGCCACCACCAAGGCAAAGCGAAGCAACACCACGCTTCAAACCGCGGCGTCGCAAGGCGTAAATCAGGGTCACCAGGATACGGGCGCCCGAGGCGCCGATGGGGTGGCCCAGCGCACAGGCGCCGCCGTTCACATTGACCTTGTCGTGATCGAGCCCGTTGTCGGCCATGGCTGCCATGGTGACCGCGGCGAAAGCCTCGTTAATTTCAAACAGGTCGACATCTTCCATGGTCCAGCCGGCCTTTTCAACAACCATGGCGATCGCCGTGGAAGGCGCTGTCGTGAACCACTCAGGTTCATGTGCGAAGGTCGCATGAGCCACGACTGTCGCCAGTGGCTCCAGACCACGCTTTCCGGCTTCATCCGCCGTCATCAACACGGTGGCGGCAGCGCCGTCGGAAATCTTCGAAGCGTTAGCTGCCGTTACCGTGCCATCCTTTTTGAAAGCAGGCCGCAGGGTGGGGACTTTGCCGATGTTGCAACGGTGCGGCTCTTCGTCTTCGTTGCAGACATGTTCTGTACGACGTGAAGTGACCGTGACCGGAACAATTTCATCGACGAATTCGCCTTCATGAACGGCGCGCTGCGCGCGCTCGATCGACTCGATGGCGAAGCCGTCCTGGTCAACGCGTGAAAACTCAAATTTGTCCGCACACATTTCCCCGAACACGCCCATCATCTGCTGGTCGTAAGGGCTTTGCAGTCCATCCCAGAACATGTGGTCCAGAACCTGTCCATGGCCCATCCGCATGCCGCCCCGTGCTTTGGGCAGCATGTAGGGTGCGTTGGTCATGGATTCCATACCGCCGGCAACGACGATTTCCGAACTGCCCACTTTGATGGCGTCGTGGCTGAGCATCACGGCCTTCATGCCGGAACCGCAGACCTTGTTTATCGTCATACATCCCACCGAGGCCGGGATTCCGGCCTTCAGCGAGGCCTGACGCGCAGGCGCCTGGCCAAGACCGGCCGGCAACACGCAGCCCATGATGACTTCACTCACATCTGAGCCGTCAACGCCGGCATGTTTAACGGCGCCGTCAATGGCCGCCGCTCCCAGGTCCACCGCGCTGGCGTCGTTGAACTGGCCCTGGAAAGAGCCAATGGGTGTGCGCTTGGCGCCGACAATCACAACTGTTCGATCAGTCATTCAAATTTCTCCAAATCAATGTTTACGATCACGTCCCGGGAAACGGTGTGCCTTGCCCATATACGGGAGCTTCAGTTTACCAAGGATCTCGATGCGTTCTTCGGCCATCCGGTCGGCAGCCTGCCAGGTCGGGATGCCGTCACGTTCCGCAATCTTGAAGATTTTGCCCAGGTTGTAATAAATTGTCCGCGTCATGCGCATGGCGCGTTCGTGATTCCAGCCCTCGAACTCGATCGAGACGTTCATCAGACCACCGGCGTTAACTGCGTAATCAGGCGCGTACAGAATGCCGCGTCTTTCCAGCTCGTTTCCTGCTTCGTTGTTGGCCAGTTGATTGTTGGCCGGGCCGGCGACAATCTTGCATTTCAGCAGCGGAATGGTCTCTTCGTTGATGATGGCGCCCAGCGCACAGGGAGCGAATACATCTGCTTCGACCTCGTAAATTTCATCCCCTCCAACTGCCTCTGCGCCCAGTTCGACCGCTTCGGCAACGGAGTCTTCCATGATGTCCGTGATAAATACCTTGGCGCCTTCCTTGCGAAGCTGTTTGACCAGGTGCAGGCCAACGTGGCCGGCGCCCTGGATCGCAAAGCTGTAGCGGGACAGGTCTTCGTCACCATAGACTTTTTGCAAGGCGGCCTTCATGCCCTGGATGGAGCCGTGCGCTGTGTAGGGCGATGGGTCCCCTGATCCACCGTGAGCCTGGTGGACACCAACCACGTTCTCGGTTTCCTGGAAAATAAATTCCATGTCGTTAACATCGATGCCGACATCTTCAGCCGTGATGTAGCGCCCGTTCAGCGAATCGATAAAACGGCCGAATGCCCGGAACAGGGCTTCTGATTTGTCCTTCCTGGGGTCGCCGATGATTACGGCTTTACCACCGCCCAGGTTCAGGCCGGAAACGGCAGCCTTGTAGGTCATGCCGCGAGACAGGCGCAGCACGTCACGAAGCGCTTCTTCTTCTGTTTTATAGGGCCACATCCGGGTGCCGCCGAGTGCTGGGCCCAGGACGGTATTGTGAATTCCGATTATGGCTCTGAGGCCTGCATCTTTGTTATGACAGAAAACAATCTGTTCGTGTTCGGATTCAAAAATAGTGTCGAAAAGCTCCATGGTTTTACCTCCTTGGTTTTCCGTACATTTTAATTGATACAGCCTGTTTTCACGGGCTTTTCGGAGGTTTTATTGATGTGGGTCTGGCACTTCCAGTCCTTCTTCGTCGAGTACCTTGACAGGCATGCCCAGGGCTTCCAGTTGCGGGCGGATTTCAGGGACATCGCCCACCACGATAATGGCCATGTTGTCCGCGTCAATCAGCCGGCCGGCCAGGGTGTTGAGGGTTTCACGGTCGGTCTCGCGCAGCAGGGTTTTTTGCTGCTTGCGGTAGTCCAGGGGGAGGTCAAAACGAAGCACCTGTGACAACAGGCCCAGCTTGGCCCCCGGGGTCTCGTAACTGCGGGCGTCCCGTTGCCCGATCGCGTTCTGCAGGTACTGGTATTCTTCCGGGGTCATGCCGTCGCTTGAGTAGCTTTCCAACTCGCTGATCACTTCGGTGATTGCAGCGGCCGTGGCTTCCTTGTTTACCTCGGAAGAAATGCGGAAGCTGCCCAGTTCCTGGCCGCCGCTGAATCCGCTGCTGATACCGTAGGTATAGCCCTTGTCTTCACGCAGATTGAGGTTGATTCGGCTGTCAAAGGTGCCGCCGAGGTTGAAGTTCATCAGGCTGGCCAGGTAGTAATCGCCCAACGCGTCGTACTTGAGTGATGGATAAGCCATGCGTAGCGTGGACTGAGTCGCGCCTTCCTTGTCAACCAGGTAAATCGTCCGCCCGCTGATTTCCGGCAGGCTTTCGATAGATTCACGATAGACCTCGGATGTTTCCAGTTCAGCCAGGGCCGCCATGCTGGCCAGGATTTCTTCCTGCGGCAGGCTGGTGCTGACCAGCACGCCCTGCAGATGGCCGGGAATATGGGCCGCGTAGAACGCCTTCACGTCATCCAGCGTGATCTTGCTCACGGTGGAAGGTAACCCGGAACCCGGGTACGACAGGGGATGCTCCGGGCCCGCCAGGACGGCGCCGACGGCGCGTGAAGCCAGCGATGGGCCGGATTTGCGGGCCTGCATCAGCGATTCCATCCGCCGGGTTTTGACCCGCTTGAAATCTTCTTCAGTGAAAGCAGGTTCCAGCATGCGCTCCATCATCAGGGCAATCCCGGCATCGAGATGCTTGCTCAGCACGTTGAGCGAAACCGTGGTCTCATACTGTCCGGCTGAGGCGCCCACCGATGCGCCGATTCGTTCCAGCGCCTCGCTGAACTCTGCTGAACTTCGCTGCAGCGTTGCTTCACTCATCAGGGTTGCGGTCAGGCTGGCCAGACCGGCTTTGCCGGGTGGTTCATCGCGCTGGCCCATGGCGAACACGGCCCGAATCGTGACGGTGGGGGTTTCGGTATTCGGCACGGCCAGCAGGCGCACTCCGTTGGTCAGTTCCGTGTCCCAGATCGGGGGCAGGTCCACCAGGGGATTTGCTTCAGGTTGTGGCTGGAAGCTGCGGTCGAAGTCGTCCTGCCAGGTACGCAAGGCCGGTGGTGTGTAGGGTTGCGGGGGTGAGACGGTGGGCTCAATAGCGGTACCCGCCACGGCCATCGACGTGAAATCAAAGTTCTGCGGCCGTGCGGCCAGATCCGCCTGGCCGTTGGGTACGATGCTCAGGATCACCGCGGGACGGCCTTCAATGTACTCTTTAAAGGCCCGGACCACGTCTTCTTTGCTCACGTTCGCATAGCGTTCGATATCATCGGTTGCAGTCTTCGGGTCACCGTTAAACACCTCGGAAAATGCCAGGTTGCTGACCTTTCCGGCCACGCTTTGCATACCGAAAACCTGGCCGGACTCGAAACCTGCGATGAACTTCTGCAGGTCATCGTCATTCACGCCACGCTCGGTGAACTCACGGAGTGTTTCGCGGATGGCTTCCTCCATCTCGGTAAGGGTCTCGCCGGAGGCAGGGTTCTGAATCACCACAAACATCATTTCGCAAGCCAGTTCGCGGCAGGCGTGGCTGACGTAAGCGCTCACCGCGCGCCCGGTTTGCACCAGTCGCTGGTAGAGCAGGGAGGCGCGGCCCATGCCGATGATCTTGGTGGCCGCGTCCAGCGGCGCCTCGTCGGGGTGACGGTAGTACACGGTGGGGAACAGCATCGCGATCGCCGGCAGGTGGATATTGTCTTCCAGGGTGATGTAACGGTCTTCTTCGAGGCCGCCAGGTTGTGGCTCCAGATCCTCGGTTTCGGGCCCGCGTGGAATCGGGCCGAAATACCGGCTGATCCATTCCAGGGTTTTCTGCTGGTCGATATCGCCACCGATCGTCAACGTAGCATTGTTGGGTCCGTACCAGCGCAGGAAAAAGCGCTTCAGGTCATCCAGTTCGGCAGCATTGAGGTCCTCGATCCAGCCGATCACAGGCCAGGAATAGGGATGCTCCGCCGGGTACAGGTTCTTCATCATGGTTTCGCTGGTGCGCCCGTATGGCCGGTTGTCTACCCGTTGGCCGCGCTCGTTCTTGACGGCGGCGCGCTGGGTATCGAACTGCTCCTGGGTGACCGCTTCAAGCAACAGGCCCATACGGTCGGCCTCCAACCACAAGGCCGTTTCCAGTTGGTTAATGGGCATCGTCTCGTAATAATTGGTGCGGTCGGAATTGGTGGTTCCGTTGAGGCTGCCGCCCGCATTGGAAATGGTTTTCGAAAATTCGCCATTCCCCACGTTGGCGGAACCCTCGAACATCATGTGCTCGAAGAAGTGCGCAAAGCCCGAGCGGCCGGGTTCTTCACGGGCAGAACCCACGTGGTAAGTAACGTCCACATGGACCATCGGATCCGAATGATCTTCGTGCAATACAACGGTCAGGCCGTTGTTCAGCACGTATTTGCTGAAAGTAATCGAGAAGCCGTCATCGTGACCGGTGAATTCCTCCACCAGCGTGACGCCGTCCGGCAGGTTGGGGCCATCACTAACCGCCGTTATTTGTGGAACTGCATCGGAAGGAGCCTGCTCGCAAGCCACCAACAGGGTCGCAAGCAGTAAAACGATCAGCTTTTTAATCATTAGTAATTCCTGGAATTGAAGGGGGCGCCAAAAGACCGACTATTGTACGACCAATTGAATAAGGTTGAGTTCAGCGAGCCGCTGAATAGTAGTAAGGTGATAAAAGCGCGGCGGAGGACTGACCCGTCCTCCGCCACTGATCCCGACACACTTCGTCGGGTGGCGAGATATTCTGCCATCCCGTGCGTGTGAGAGCCTATCCTTGTGCTCCCCCCTTCTAACGCTATTACCATACGCCCTAAAACTTGAATATGCAAATATGGCTAAAAGAGGCCTCAAACCCGCATGAATACTGGAAAACGTCATTTTGCAGAATTGGCTAATTAGACAATCTCGCTGATGTAATCATTTGCCGGGAATTGCCCGTCTTCTTACGTCTCAATGTACAATACGGTGCTGACCCGAAGGAATATGAATTGATGAGCAGACCCGCTGACCAGGTTCCACAGGCAAGGGCTGAGGTGACTACACCTTTGCGTTTTGTAACCGCCGCATCGCTGTTCGATGGCCACGATGCTGCGATCAACATCATGCGCCGCCTGATCCAGGCCCAGGGCGCCGAAGTGATCCACCTGGGGCATAACCGCAGCGTACTGGATATCGTGCAGGCAGCCATTTCGGAGGACGCCGACGCGATTGCGATCTCGTCTTACCAGGGCGGACACATCGAATTCTTCAAATACATGGTTGACCTGCTAAAGGAGCGCGGCTCGGAACATATCCGCGTATTCGGCGGGGGCGGCGGCACCATCACGCCGGATGAAATTCGGGAGTTGGAAGCCTACGGCGTGGAACGTATCTACCACCCGGACGATGGAATGGGCATGGGTCTGGTGGAAATGATCGAGGACGTGGTGAAGCGTGCTGCCGATCACCGCGTGCCTACCGAATTTCCGGGCCAGCCCGATCTGAACAATGCACTCACGATTGCCAATGTTATTTCTGCACTGGAAGACGAAGTTTTTGGCGAGGCTGAACTGAAGCTCAAACGACGTGAATGGCAGGGCCGGGACAAGCAGGCCCCGGTTGTCGGCATCACCGGTACCGGCGGCGCGGGTAAGTCATCAGTGACCGATGAGTTGCTGAATCGTTTTACCCAGTGCTATCCGGACATGAAGATCGCCGTGCTGGCAGTGGACCCGACCCGCCGGCGCACCGGTGGCGCCCTGCTGGGCGACCGGATCCGGATGAATTCACTGCGCAATGAAAATACTTACATGCGCAGCATGGCAACGCGGCGGCAGCACCTGGCGACGTCTGCCATCCTGCAGGACGCCATCGCGTTTCTGAAATCTGCCGGATTCGATCTCGTCATCGTGGAGACGGCGGGTATCGGCCAGTCTGATTCCGAGATCGTTGACATGGTGGATTTCCCGGTCTACGTGATGACCAGCGATTTCGGCGCTCAGAGCCAGCTCGAGAAAATCGACATGCTGGACTATGCCGAACTGGTCGTGTTGAACAAGTTCGACAAACGCGGCGCCGAGGATGCGCTGCGCGACGTGCGCAAGCAGTGGAAACGCAATCACCTGGCCTTCCATGCCAGCGACGATGAAGTTCCGGTTTATCCCACCATCGCCAGCCAGTTCAACGACCCCGGCATCACCTGGATGTTCGTCAACCTGTGTCGGCTGCTGCGCAAGAAACTGGACCTGCCGGTTGAAAACTGGTCGCCGGACATCGATACCAGCGTCAAAGCACCCAAAGCCACCGTACTGATCCCGGGACAGCGCACCCGGTACCTGGCCGAAATCTCAGAACAGGGCCGGACCATCAACGCAGAGATCAATGACCAGGCCGAAGCCGCCAGCAAAGCGCAAAACTACTACGAGAGCCTGAAGGCACTAAAAGACGAACACCTCCCCGAACCCTTCGCAAGATACGTCTCCTTCGCCCTGCGAGATGTAGGAGCGGGCCATGCCCGCGATACCCACGCCCGCGATACCGACCGGTCATTAATCCTATTACGCCAACGCTACGACAGCGCCATATCAGAACTATCCGAAGACGCCATCCAATTACTACGCACCTGGCCAGCCAGAAAAGCCGGCCTGCGCACCGAACAATATTCCTACGAAGTCCG
>Ga0164313_10003431_pt1 | contig 14116 bp, 10 predicted proteins | sample GuaBasSedimGuay4_FD_113735 | JGI IMG/M metagenome (GOLD analysis project Ga0164313, IMG submission 113735) | Subseafloor sediment microbial communities from Guaymas Basin, Gulf of California, Mexico - Guay4, Core 4569-4, 0-3 cm | ecosystem: Environmental > Aquatic > Marine > Hydrothermal vents... | reverse complement strand
CCACAGGTCGTAAGCAAGTTGCTGGGTGAGCCAGGTTTCAGCGCGACCACCATTTTCAACACCCAACCACGCTTCCAGGCGCAAGGCCATGTCAGGTGAGATTGCTGCATGTCCATTAAGTACTCTGGATAAAGTCACACGGCTAACGCCTATTTGGCTGGCAGCTTCTGTAACGGTTAGCCCCATTTCAGGAAGCACATCTTCGCGCAGAATCTCACCGGGGTGAGGTGGGTTGAACATACTATTTGGTTGGGAACTTTCAGTGGTAGTCGTCATAATCAATACCAAATACATCACCATTTTCGAATTTGAAGATCATTCGCCAGTTTCCATTGACATTTACTGCCCATTTCTCCGCGAGGTCACCTTTAAGTGGGTGTAGATTCCATCCGGGAAGGTTCATGTCCATTGGTGACGCTGCAGAGTTTAGTCTTGCAAGCTGCCTGGCAAGCCGGGGTGCGTGTGATGGTTGTATTCCAGCACGTGTTCCCGTTAGATAAAACTTCTTCAACCCTTTGTGGCGGAAGTCTTTTATCACCAGCTTGAAGTGTATCGTGTATCGCTACACTTTACAAGCTCTGGGCTTTGATTGTTAGTGGCTTCGGGCTGAAAGATCATTACCTTATGATATGCATACGGACTTAACATAAAATATGGCAGCCCGTCCTTAGTTTTGAAGGTAAACCACTGATATTTCTGTAAGAAAAATGCCCGTGATCTGCGGTTCTATAATAGAATTGTTGTTAAAGCCAAATAAAATGCCGCGCTCCTCGCGTTACTCTATGAGGGCCGTTAGCTCAGTTGGCAGGGCACCGGATTTTTAATCCATAGCGATGATTTGCTTAGGTTTACGGGCACAAAGCCAGGTACGAAGCTAGCCGCCCCCCACGCGCAGGACGTGAAAACTCACCGGCTCCGTCTTGATCAGCTCATTACCATCTTTGTCCACGACTGTTGCAATAAAGGTATGCAGGCCGCGTGACATGTTTTGTAATTCCATCGTCAGGCCGCTGGCGGCATTGCTCGACTTTCCATCTTCACCGTCTACATTTAAGACAATCATGTGGCCGGACTGGAGGGCAGGCTGAAGCGACATGTGTATGGTGACGTTGCCGTCGTTGGCTCGAACACCCTGGTCGTTTGTCGGGTTGGTGATGGAGAATCCGGTATAGCTACCCGCATACGCTGTAGCACAGACAAATACCAGTAATAATGCAAATAATCGGTTCATGAACCAAGGCTAACGCAGTTGCAGACAACCTACAAGGAAGCGTTCTGCCGGGTATAGGACACATTCGGTAACGGGTTTCGCCGGGGCCCATTGCACATCTCGTGGGTTAGTGCTGTACGTGAGTTTTGCGTGAATCATTTCAAGCGGGGAAATGAGCGTGTGACCTCGTCCAGAGAGTCAGGGGAAGATCTTTGAAAGCACGAAGAATGTGTTTTTTCATCCTCTTTGCCGCCAGCTTTGAATCATTGGTACGAATTGCCTCCAGAATGGCAAGGTCTTCCTGGTAGCTGACATATTCTTCCTGTTCAGAATAATTATAAAAAGGATCAAAAAGGGAGAGGATAATAGTGGATTTGTCGAGGAACTGTTTGATGGTATATTTCAGTGCCTCATTTCTGGACATATCAGCAATAAGGTAGTGAATTTTGGTGTTGTGATTCAGGTAATCCAATAAATTCCGGGACTTGAACGCCTGGTATCCCTGTTCAATTGCGATTTCGAGCTTTTTCAGCTCTGAGGCAGTCGCAAACCGGGAAGCCAAAGAAGCTGCTGCAGGTTCAAGCAAAGACCTCATGTAAAAAATGTCCTCGACATTTTTCACCGAGGGTTTAGCCACCCTGGGAGCCTGATTTGGCATCATGATGATCAGCCCCTCAGTGGCCAAACGTTGCACCGCCAGCCGGACAGGGGTTCGGCTCACACCAAACTCCCTGGATAATGCCAGGATTGAAATTTTTGTGCCCGGTATCAATTTCCGCTCCAGAATCGCGTTGCGTAGTATTGAATAAACCTTCTGATCCAGAGCTTCATCTGTGACTGTATCTACCAATGTCTTTTTACCTCAATTTAGAATAAATTGCCTCAAGTGCAAATCGTGCGGCTAACAATGCCCCCCGTTGCCCTTCATCATAGCGCGGGGAAAAACATGCGAGGTCGAAACCAGATATGGGCTTTGACCCGGTCGCTTTTCGCATAATAGTCAGAACTTCCCGTGGGTTGAGTCCGGCGGCATCGGGATATTTTTGAGCAGGACAATAAGTAGGATCAACCGCATCAATATCCAGGGAGATGTAAACTGAATCAACTGTTTGTAAACGGCTTGCCATTTGCTCGCATACCGTACTCAGTCCCTGTTCATCAATCTGCTGAACGCCTATTGTCAGGATATTGTTTTCTCTTGCGTATTCAATCTCATGTCTGGATTGACGCACTCCACGTGACCCAATAAGTATAATATCCTCAGGTCGAAGGTAAGCTTCATCAATCAGCGTACGCCACTGTGAGCCAGCCCATAATGGTGGTGATGGATGTAAATCCAGATGAGTATCAAATACCACCACACCCATACGTTCTCGCTTACCTTTTTGCCGGCCCCTGATGAGCGGGGTTGGGATAGTATGGTCTCCTCCCAGCGCTACGGTAATTCCACCCCCGTGGGCAACCTGCTCGGCAACATCCTCTGCGCTTTCAAGATCATGATTGCCCGCGTCTACAATGCTGAGGTTTTCTGAAATATTGGTGAACCCCAATTCGGCAGCAACCCCGCCACCGTGTTCGAGGGAATATATTACGCTGGCCTGACGAATTGCATCCGGTGCTTCATCAGAACCAAAACGGGCATAAAAAGATTCTGGTGGGCGCGAGCCTGGCGGGTAGAGTACACCACGACCACCAACAAGCATGCCCTCATACGGCACACCGAGTAAGACAACATCACTTGTGTAGTCTTGTGATTTTTGTGCTTCAAATAGAGTTGGGATATCACCATGAAGCATTGGCATCAGGCCACGTTTTGACATTTTTTGTACTCCAGATTAACCAGGGTGCTTAATCAGCACTGACTTTTGGGGTTTAAGGTGCATGGCTGCCATCCCAGGTATCTACCTGTTTGGTGATGTGTAGTCCCCGCTTATCCAGTTCATTAACAAAGGGATCATAGGGGGCATCAGAAGGATTAATAATGCCATGTTTGGCAATCGTACCGTCCAGTATCATTTGTGCACCGATGGACATTGGGTATGCGACGGTTCGCTGCATGGCAGTATGCCCTGAATCGCAATCACGGAGGTCTATCAACTGCATGACCACCCGGGTGGGTTGGCCATTTTTGTATCCCCTGATGTCAGATCGGATCAGGGCAATATCTCTTTCATCAGTGCCATAATGAAATTGTTGTTGTGATCCAAGCAGCGCCGCACAAAACTCGGCCGGCACAACTTTCATACCATTTACATCAATGGGTTTGGTAGTGACAAAGCCGCTTTTTACCAACTTTTCCCATAGGGCAGCGTGACCAGGCCAGCGACAGATAAAGCGTCCAAGGGTCTCGGCTGTCTTTGCAATTTCAGGAAACAACTCTGCAAGGGAATCTGCATCACCATTGACAAAGCACTCCAGAGGCCCGCCCGGTTCTTCCAGGTTCAGGCTGTGATAGTGGGGTGCTGCCTTCAGTGATGCGCCCTTCGTCTCCCCACGCGTGATGGAACCGGTGGAGCTCGGCCCACGCGGGATGGGAGCGGCGGGGCCGTTCCGACGAATTTCGGTCCCTGCCGAATGGTCGCCCAACTCTGCATGGTCATCTGCTTGACTGAACTCACCCGCAGCAGGGCCCGCCCTTTGTAGCTGTGGGGCAGGTTGGCCGTGGGAACTTTCGAGAGCAGCATGGCGTAGCTCGCCGCATCGGTATAATATCCGACGATTATCGGCGGCTGGCCGCCCTTGATCATCGCGTTACCGAAGTCAACGGTAGTGAAACAGTGGAAGGGCGAACTGCCGGTGACATTGTTTACAGCCCTGTCCGCCATCACGCCTCCCCACGCTGTTTTTGCCGCTAGTGTACCGGGGTCCGTGGGCGTGTGTGCCGTCCCGACGTGAGCCAGTTTTGAACCGTTCTGCGAGTATCTGAAAATATAGCAGCCACTCAACGGGCCCGTCATGACCGGTCGTCCCTGGAGTGGTGCGACAGTCACTGCACCGGGGACATACTTCAGGTAGTAGAAAACCCAGGGCGCACCTATTTGCACCAGACCCGTGTTGTAGATAACTACTGATGCTCGATCTATTTCCGTGGTCAGGACTTGCCCGTAGTCAGTGGTGCCACCTCCACCGCCCATGTCAATCTTGTACTCGATGTAGCGCCCTACTAAATCCTGAGGCATTGCCATGAAGGTACTCCCCGTTTCAAGTTATTTTGTTCCCTGAGAAAACTTTCACCACGGGAACCTGGTCAGCAAAACCAAAATATGAATTACGACCCGTGGGGGGTATTCATAACCCTCCCGGTTAGAATTTAGCAGTCTGAACCTTAATGGGAGCTTAAATTGAGCTAATGGGCAGCAAGAAAAGCACACCAGCAACTATCCAAAGTATCGGTGAAAATCTCTGTAATATTGGCTTTTTCATTTTTTATCCCAATCTCATTTACTTGCAGAATAAATTCAAATACGCTTGTAGGTACCTCTGTTCAACAAATCCAGCCAGGGAGTTTGACGAGGCGTTTGCAAGCATACGCAGTCGAAGCCGACCGGAACGATAGTGTAGGTTGCCAGTTTTGAGTTCAGTGAAGGGTAATGTACGTCTGTCTGAAGGTCTAATAGCTCTCGGCAACCGACTGACGATAAGCCTCGGCTTCCCAATTGACAACGAACCGCCATTGCTCTTCAGACATGAAGTTTGCTCCGCCAAATGCTTCAGTCAAACGCAAAACATGGGCGCCGTCAGCGGCAAGTGCACTGGCCGTTCTGGCCTGTGAACCGGTTGTCCCAAGGGCATACAAGGACCCTTCGTGGATAAGCAATTGTGGATTGGATCCGAATCGCTCACGATAGCTGGTGAACGCATTCGAGTTTACTGAGGTGAGTGGTTCCACACCACTGTAAACGATGTGGTCGGGTGTCAAGGGTCCCGGTGAAGGGTGTATTCCAGGACACTCCAGGGCAAGTATTCCCAGATCAATGTCGCTGGCCAGTCCGGATGCCGGAAAGGTGTCTGTTTTTCCTGCCACAAAGTCCGGGAAGTCCGTGTCCAGGCCAGCTTTCCTGTAGGTGTCTTCAAGCACTCTGAAAATGCGCTCGTGGATCAGGTCAATTTCAGCCAGTTCATTAGCGGCGACGACCAGGCCATGATTCTGCATGATAATGACCGATGGCTCAGCGCCGTGGTCTCTTACGTAGTCCTCAAATTGCTGCTTGACCTGCAGGCAAAGCGTGACACCCGGATCGACGTAGGGAACCCACAAGGCGTCGGGGAAAAGCTCCCGGCAGGCAGACTCTGCATTTCTCGCGCAAGTGAGACCGTTGACAAGTGGTGCATGCGTATGGACAACGTACGCGGCCTCATATAAGTCGTGCAACGGCGTTTCTACCGAGGGCCGTCTGGATGAAACACTGTCTTCTACAGCTGACTGGATAATTTGCTTTGCCCAGGTTTCACGCTCATTGGATTCGAGGGGGGCAGGGGTACGGTAAAGCTCTCCCAGCGGTTCACGATTGACCGCCACGAGCGTGGTTTCATCGGCTTCCGCGAGATATGTGCCCGACGCCTTGATCCACAGGGTACTCTTGTTCTTCCATGAAACGTTGCCCCCGCCACCGCTGACAAATTTCGATGTGCCATAACGATGACAAAGGGCGATTAGTTCCTTGTTCATACGATCCCGGACCCACCACCGCCCACGGAGGGTCGCGCCTTTGCCACCTGTTGACGATATTCTGAGCCACGGTAGGCGGCTATGGGATCAATCGCACCGCCTTGCCTGAAGCGCGCCATGGCAAGGATCGGGGAAACATTGGTATTAAAGGATGCTTTCAGCGTATTAGCAGCCATCAGGGCGTCATTGGCATCCTGGTATCCGTACAAAACCTCCCGGTCGACCAGCAATGACGTGATGTACGAACGCTGAACTTCAACAGCGGAATTGACCAGGCTTTCGACCGGGTCGGTGACATTGTGTGATTGGTCCAGCATGTAGCTTGGATTAAACCCTTCCACCTGGCGGTACGCCGCATCGCTCAATTCGTTGAAGATCAGGAATTGCTGGTAGGGGTGTAATGAACCAGCGTCAAGATCATCATCGCCGTACTTGCTGTCATTAAAGTGAAAGCCACCCAGCTTGCCGAACTGGATCAGCCTGGAGACGATCATTTCAATATTTACATTGGGGGCGTGATGACCAAGATCCACCAGTGACCTGGCTTTCTCGCCCAGTTCCATCGCGGCAAGAATACTGCTGCCCCAATCCTGGATCACCGTCGAATAGAAAGCAGGTTCGAACATTTTGTGCTCAAGGTGCATCTGCCAATCATCGGGCAGGGCAGCGTAGATCTTGCCGGTGCTGTCCAGGTAGCGTTCAAATGCCCGTTGGAAATGCTGCTGACCGGGGTGGTTTGAGCCATCGGCTATCCAGACTGTGATGATTTTTGAGCCCAGTTCAAGGCCATACTCAATACACTCCAGGTTGTGGGCAATGGCCTGGTCACGGACGGCTTGCGATGTATGGCTCAGGCTGCCGTATTTGTATGAGTGTTCTTGTACGGGTTGATCCTGGAAAGTGTTGGAGTTCACCGAATCCCAGGCCAATCCGAATTGTTCAGCATGTTGCCTTAGCTCGGAAAAGTCATCGACACGGTCCCAGGGGAAGTGCGGCGAGACACGGGAGGTGCAGCGACTCAACTGGTTAATGATGGCGCAGTCTTCAACCTTTTCAAATATATTTCGTGGCTCACCTATACCAGGAAAGCGCGCAAAGCGTGTGCCACCGGTGCCGACCCCCCAGGATGGAACGGTAACCTCAAAAGCCTCTGCGTGCTTGGTTAGTTGCTCGATATCCAGCCCATTCCGCGACAGCGTTTCACCGAGTGCATCGTAATCGTGTTGGAGTCCGCTTATGTGCCTGGTGTTTTCCTCGGCGATCAATGACGTTTGTATTCCTTCTTTCATGTGGAAGTATTCCTCGGTGCTATGTTACTGATCGGTGTTCCGCACATTGTCTGAACTAACAGTTCGTGATGGCATGCCTGTTTGTATGTGATCGTCGAAAGAGTATTTATGATCGATAATGATGGTATATGATCTATAAAGATTGATCAACAGGGAAATATGAACATTTACCGCAGGTCCAATGAATTGAAAACCGTGACGGACGACCTTGGTACGGAGCATTCACAGTGTGCCAGTCGACCGCCTTGAGCGGGGTGAAGGCTATTTTGGCGGACAGATGCTGAAAGAACCAGTACGGATTACTTCTGCTACTTCATGAGCAGCACGAACCCCTGACCAATAAGCACCACTGCAAGTACCATTAGCGCGGGCAGTTGCTTCGCCAGCAAAAAACAATTTGTTATCAATGGCAAGCGGTAATGATTCACGTTGGTGATATTGACCGGGTAAAGCAGAGGCATAGGAGCCCAATGTCCAGGGATCTGTGACCCAGGCGGTAACAATGGAACGACCGACTGACTGCCGAATATCATTACCAAATATATCTGCAATGCGATCTACGGCAAACTCACGAGTTGCTTGCTGGCCTTGCTTCTCCATCCAGATACTAAAACGCCCACCCATAAAAACCGATACGACATTAGTAGACATGAGGTTTACATCGATGTAAGCCCCCTGTTCTTCACTGGACCAAGCCTGATAATACCCGCTATCCCCGGGTCCAAAAACATCCTTGGTAAAATGCACCCCAATTTTATTTTCGGCACCCATGGGCAGCCCTTGAATGGCTTCCAATTTGCAGTCGGGTAATCGTGGCTTGAAGTGAATGTGTTGCGCAGCCAATATTCCATTGGACACGGTGCTTATGAGACAACGAGCCCGTATTGATCCTTTAACGGTTTTTACAAGGACGTCTTTTCCCGACCAATCAACACATTCCACTTTGGTATTTAATGAAACCTCAACGTCGCTGCCCCATTGTGCGACTAAATTTCCATAGCCGCGCAGAGTGTTAAAATCTACATACTCTTCAACCTTATATAAAAAATCAGGGGCCGATGCTTCATCAAGATCTTTTGGTACCGTTACAGCCATCATATCCATGTACGGTGCTGCATAGGGATTTTCGAGATCAATAATTTCACTGATAGCACAATCATCACCACCATCAACAGATCTCTGTATAGCTGCTTCACATTCTTTGTAATACACCTCCCGTGCTTTCATCTCGTTGTCATTTAGCGGCCTGCCGTTATAAATGTAATGAGCATCGTATTGATATTCCTCGATAACAGCACCCTGATTTTTTGCAAAATCTATAAAGGGGTTACCTTCATCAATATGGTTTTTCGCATCAGATCCAGCGACTAAGTAAGCACAACCCAAATCAAACCAAACGTCGGGGGCAATTTCTTCACTGTAAGCACGACCACCAATACGATGAGAGGCTTCTACCACGATAAATGAAATCCCCTGTTTGGTAAGTTCTTTGGCGGCTGATAAACCGGCAGCACCAGCACCGATAATAAGGACATCCGTTTGCGTAGACATAACCCCTGCCTTGATTGATCGTAAAAGAAGTAAGATACAAGGTAGTATAATAGATGTAATTCTTTCTCTTTCACGGATGAAACCTCTATGACTGCGGTTGAGCTCTTGACGAGGTTTTCAGGCGAGAGCGCGAAGCAGTATGAGCCGTTTTTTCGATTTTCGGAAGAATCCAGAATCGTCGCTGTCGAGATCCACGCCGTCGGAACCCAGAGGACGACAACGCGGTATTCCGGTCGGGAGGAAGCCAGGAAAGAGGTCAATAACATTCTGCGAATTATGACCACGGACGGATTCGAGGGCATATCCGGTGTGGATTCTTTTTGCCAGGGACGATTCAGCCAGGAACACTTGCTGGAATTGCAGGACGTGACGGCGGAGCTCATCGACCTCCAGTCACTGGATCCGGTCGAAGTTGGGTCGATGCTCGAGAATACTCGACCTGACTTGAGTGACGCGGTTCGCTCGAGTATTGATATCGCACTTTGGGACCTCGCGGCGCGCAAGGCAGATCGTCCTCTCTACAAATTACTGGGAGCGAAGCGCGATTCGATGGAGCCCTACGCGAGCCTTCCATTCTACGATTCGCTTCCTGAGTATGTCGAAGCGGTCTACCAGTACGCGAAGCTCGGTTACACAAGCTTCAAGTTCCACGTTTGGGGTTCAATCGAAGAAGACATCCGGCTTGTGGAACTGCTCCAGTTGACATTTGCAGACTCACATTATCGATTCATGATCGATCTCGAGGAAAAGTACGATCTTGTGGACGCCCTCAGCCTGGGCGGGCAAATGGATGAACGACTGTTTGTCTGGCTTGAGGGGCCCTTCGGCGATGAGCTTCTGGTGCAATACGCGGAGCTCAGGAGCAGGCTCGCGATACCGATCATTCCTAATGGCTACAGCATCTATTCTCCCGAGTTCATCAGGCAGGGGATCGAGGCCGGTTGCTGGGATGCGGGCAGGTTCGACGTCACGGGCGTTGGTGGATTTTCAAAGGCACTCGAGCTCATGATGATTGCCAATGATGCTGGTTTGCCGATCGAGATCCAAAGCTGGGGCCACACGCTGGCCCAGACGGCCAACCTCCACCTGATGTTGGCTAATGAGCGGACCAGGTACTTCGAAGCCCCGATGCCCAAGCAGGCCTTTGAGTTTGGCATGACAAACGGCAACTTGCTTGAGCGGGGGCGCGTGGTTGCACCGCAGGGGCCCGGCCTGGGTATAGAGGTAGACTGGGATCGGCTGGCCACCGCAGATTTTTATGTCTCCTCGGTGTAGGGCGCTCGATTCGTTCGACCCTCCCTACTATCCCTATGCTACGCCACATCCGGTTTACATTGTATTTTCCGATAAACAACGAAAGCTGCGATTAAACCGATCAAACTGAGTGTGGTAATGAAAAGAAAAAAGTCTTGATAGCCATCCGCACCAGGGTTTGCATCCAGAATCATACCGCCCAGCGTTGGCACGAAAATATCAGGGGTATACCCAATCAACGAAATGACCCCCGTGGCTGTACCTGTAACGGCTATGGGGATGCCACCTTGTTCCAGCAGAGAAAAATAGATCCCGCGCAGGGCATAAACAGCGCTGGAAATTAGCGCGACATTGATTAACAAAAGTGGTAAAAGACTCGGTTTTCCTGGCAGGAGTGCAAAGACAAAAAAACCAGACGTCATCAAAATAAATGCGCCTAAAACGGCTTTCGCCGGACCAATTTTATCGGCAATATACCCACCGATGACGGCCGCCAATGCCGCAATCCAAAGCTTGGCCGTGCCAACCGCACCACCTAAAACGGATCCCAGTTCAAAAGTTTCTGTCGCGTAGGGGGTAAAATACACCACGCCCCAATAACCGCTATAGGCCGCCATGATAATGATCGACATCAACCAAACGATGGGCAATTTGAGAACCTTGAAAATATCGGCTGTGTTAAGCGTGGGCTGCACTTCGCCGGTGACCTGGCGCGGTGTAACTTCGTCCTTCATGACCACCCAGACGATCATTGCCAGAATCAATGCTGCCAGGGCATAAATAATAATTTGTTCGGCGAGCGCAGCGTCGTTTCCGCCATGGAATGCAAAGAGGGATAGCATGATCGTGGCGACCACCATATCAACGAAGTTTCTGCCCCCTTCGAGAATACCAAAAGCACGGCCCTGCTCCTTTTCAGATGCCCAGTTGCGTGTCGCTTTGATCAGGGCGGACCAAAAAATGCATCCAGTCGTTACCCCCCAAAGGCCGTGTAACAGAATGCAGATCTCAAATGATGGAAAGGTTGAGAAGACAATGCCTCCCATTGATGTGATCAGCAGGGCGGTCGAGATAAGCTTGCGCGGTGCAACTCGATCCGCAAGCCACCCCCCGGGAATGTAGGTGACAAGGGAAGTCAACCCAAAGGTGCTTAACAGAATTCCAATTTGCGTCTTGGAAAATCCAAAAGCATCTTGCATGGGGACAAAAAAAATCTCTGACAGAAAGGGTAACCAATAGATGATACTGCCAGACAGGCAGAGTAAAACCATGGTTAGCCGTTTTTCAACACCCCTCATTGTGCAGCGCTCTCCGTTTTTCGAATTTGTTAATAGAATGCCAGAAAAAAGGGCAGAAAAAAGAAATAAGGGGCCGAAAAAATGTATCCGGCCACTTTTTTTTCTTAGAGTGTAGGGAAAAATGTATCTACCCCTTTTTTCTTGTATCGTTCGAATACGCCGAAATCAACGTTGACAAAAAGGCAGGAAAATATGAGCAAAATAGTAATACTGGGTTGTGGGCCAACGGGAAAATACATAGCCATTGATCTGTGCAAGGATCCCGGCCATGAGGTTGTGTCTGTAGACATCAACGGGCAAATCCTGCAGCAACTGGCCAAAGAACATCCTGCCGTTCAGACCCGGGTGGAGGATCTTTCCACGGTGGCGGGCGTCACACGGGCGGTTGCGGATGCGGACATTGTCATCGGTGCAGTGCCCGGTCCGTTGGGGTACGCGATGCTCGAAGCGGTTATTCGCGCAGGCAAGAACATTGTGGACATCTCGTACTTCCTGGAAGATCCGTTCGAACTCGATGAACTGGCAAAGGAGAATGGAGTCATTGCCCTGGTGGATTGTGGTGTGGTACCCGGCATGTCCAACATCATTCTCGGTGACCATATGCGAGTGATGAAAGTAAGCGACTACGAGGTCTTCGTCGGTGGCTTTCCAAAGTCGAGGAAAACCCCTCTGGCGTACAAGACGGATTTCCCTGTGCTTGAGGTTTTTGAGGAACTAACCGCCCCCGGAAAAAGTGTTGAAGATGGCAAGGTGGTCGAAAAGCTGGCGCTGGCCGAAACCAAGACCATCGATCTCCCTAAACTCGGCACCATGGCGTGCCTCAATGCCGACGGGCTCAGGACCCTGCTCCGTACCTGTGTCCCTGAAATTCCCAACATGTTCGAAAAGAACCTGCGTTATCCTGAATACGTCGACCAGATGCGTGTTTTTGATGATCTCGGGTTCTTCAGCCAGATCCCCATCGAGGTGAATGGCGTTTCAGTAAGGCCCATAGATGTGAGCTCCGCGATTTTCACCCCGATCTGGAAATACGAACCAGGTGAATCCGATCTCACCGTCATGAGACTTATCATTTCCGGTGAGGAAGACGGCAAGCCCGCAACCTACACCTATGACATGTATGACGAGTATGATGCTGCGACCGGTTTTCCCTCCATGGCCAGGACCACAGGGTTCACCTGTGCAGGGGTTACAAAGGTCGTGCTTGACGGCGGTTTCTCACAAACAGGGATAAGTGGTCCCGAGATTCTGGGGCGTGTCGAAGGTTGCCGGGAAAGCGTCCAGAGATACCTGGAGGATCGGGGTGTGCAGTACGAGCAGCAACGGTCCTGAAAGGGGAGACCGGGGTCAGAGCACAATACCCGACTTGGCCACGATGTAACGGCCCGGTTCAAGCCAGAACTCGTACTGTCCGAAAGCCTGTTTGAGGCTCGACAAACTGTTATCAGGGCCCTGTATACTCAGTGCATGTTGTTCCGGTTTTTCAGGTACACCAAGCCCGCCGCCAAGGTCGAGTATGCGTACACCCGGGAAAGATTGCGCCACCTCGATCAGTGTTTTTGCAACATTCTGCTAGTTATCTGACTGTAGAATTCCGCTGCCTGTAGCTCATCCCAGGTTGGGCCAAACACTGGGTCATTCTCCATTGGCCGCACTAGCAATCCATGCAGTTTTTTCAATAACCTGTGGGCTTGCCCTTCCTCGACGACGATACTCAAGTTCAGGTCGTTGGCCGCCTGGCTGACCATGTGTATCCGGTGTTCAGCAAAAACCTCAAAGGCAGGGCCAATCTTGTGCAACAACGCACGAATCTTTTGTCCTACCAGGCTGACAACCTCGGCATTCTCGATGATATTCACCCGGCACAGTTGTTCCAAAGAAGACCGTAACCGCCCCAGTGTTGTTTCATCAATGGCTTCCTGACCGGTATCCAGCGTCACGGTGACGTTTGATTCAGCCGTCGAAACAAGGTCGATGGAGAGACCCATATCAGCAAAACACTTGAATGCATCTACGAGAAACCCCACTTCGCGCCACATACCCAATGTTTCCATTGAAACCACCGTAATGCCCGCGCGGCTGGATAGTGCTTTCAGACCGGGTGCGTATTTGCCGTGCTCCTGGCTGATGAGTGTTCCTGCCAAGCCGGGTTGTGCGGTACAGCGCACCCGCAACGGGATACCTTGCAGACGCACGGGCCGCAGGCAACGTGGATGAAGAACCGAACCACCGGTAGACGCGATTTCCTGCGCCTCTTCGTAACTCAAAGTGTTCAGCAACCTGGCGCCCGATACAACACGCGGATTGGCACTGAATAAGCCGGGCACATCGGTCCAGATTTCAAGGCCGGTCGCCGCCAACTTGGCGGCGAAATAGGCGGCAGACGTATCCGACCCGCCGCGACCAAGCAAAACACATTCGCCTTCCGGGTTACGGGCAATGAAGCCCTGGGTTATGATCAGCCCCGGCTGCCGTGCAAAGCGCTGCTGCAGTCCCTGGTCCGGGTCAGATGCACAACTGGCCGAGAGATAGCGTGAGCGTTCATTTTCGCCCGGTACAGTGATGCTCTCCAGTACATCGCGAGCATCGACCCATGTCAGGTCAATCCCTTCTTGACGAAGATAGGCAGCACCGACGGATGTCGCCATCAATTCACCACAGGACATCACCCGGGCCTGTGCCTTCGGGCTAATTTCACCGGCAATATGAATGCCCGCGAGCTTGGTCTTTAACTCGGCGATAAAACCTCCAAGAACTGGTACAGCATCGATACCCATCCGTGCAGCGAGATCAAAATGCAGCGTGAGGATTTCGTCCAGTTGGTGCTGGTGTTCACCGGTAACTG
>Ga0164313_10003430_pt1 | contig 14117 bp, 18 predicted proteins | sample GuaBasSedimGuay4_FD_113735 | JGI IMG/M metagenome (GOLD analysis project Ga0164313, IMG submission 113735) | Subseafloor sediment microbial communities from Guaymas Basin, Gulf of California, Mexico - Guay4, Core 4569-4, 0-3 cm | ecosystem: Environmental > Aquatic > Marine > Hydrothermal vents... | reverse complement strand
TGATGCCAGCCATCGCAGCGAAGTCAGCCGGTGGGGTTGACGGGTCAGGTGTGAACACGCCAGGAGTACCGGCAGTCGCACCAGTAGCGGGCGGTGGCGGGTTCGTCCCGTATGCCCACGCAGCACCGTCCCAGTAACAGGTCGTTGCGTCCTGGCACACCATGTGTGATCCGAGACCCCATGCGGTCCCTGGGTTCGCAGCAATCGTGACGTCGCCGTCAACGAGCAACTGCGCCTCGAACGGCACGGTGGCGCCATCAGGCGTCCATGTGCCCTCGGTACCGGAAACCTCGTCGGCTCCAGTGGCGGGAACGTGATCGACATGCTCACAGAGCACCATCGTCGGACCAGGATTGCCCTCGTAAACGGAACGCACCTCGATGCAGAACCTCGTCCCGGGAGGGCCGGTCATCACGATCGGAGAGACAGCCGGTGCCCACGCAGTCGGTGCTTCAGTGTTCGTTTGGGTCCGGTACTCGGTCGAGTCCGCATCGGGGTTGTCCGTCCATGAGAACGTCACATCGGCATCGGTCGTCACAGCCGCCAAGTCGAGGGGCGGAATCAATCCAATGATGAGGAACCTACGCAGGTCGGCACCACACGCATCACAAAAGATGTCGTTGTTGGTGTTGACCTTCACGAAGTCCCAGCCGCACGCACCACAGAACGGTGCGGTACCTGTATCTCCTGATGCCATCAGGCGCCTTCCTTCTTCGTGGTCTTCTTGGCTACCTTCTTCTTGACAGGAGCCTTCTTGGGCTTCGGATTCAGCTTCTCGTTGAGAGCCTTCTCTTCAGCCTTCTTGTCTTCGAGCCATCCCATGTGAGTCTCCTACTTGATCGGGGGTGTCGGCCCGATGGGGCCGGTCTGTGTGTCGAGTCCCGGCTGGCTGTTGAGCACGTTACCGACGCCGTGAACCACAGCTTCCCTCTCAACGTCCTTGGCGTGCTCGGCGTCAGCGTGATCGCCTTGCGCCGGTCCCTGTGTGAACTCTGTTCTCTTGTCCATGATCTTCTCCTATCGCATCTGTCCAACGGTCATTGCCCCGCCACCCTCAGCTTCCATTTGGCTCAGGATCGTCTGTACGCCCGGAGGCGGACCCGTAGCCATGTCAGCCCCAGGTGGACCGCCCATCCCCGGTGGACCGCCCATACCGCCACCCATCGCAGCCATCGCCTGCTCCTCGGGCGACATCTGCGGTTCCTCCGGCGTCATGAGCTTCTTCAACGTCTTCACGATGTCACCAGGCTTGTCCATGATCTCGACGAGGGCGATGCCAGCAACGGGGTCCTGGGCACCGAACCTGGTGCCGAGACCCTGGATCGCCATCTCCTTCGCCATATCCTGATCGATGCGTTCGTTGGTGAGCGACACGTTATCCATCCCGTCCATGTTCTCTTGGAACGTCCTTCGGTCGATGACCCGAGCTTGGAGGAGTTGGAGGCCGGTGACGATCTTGGAGTTCTCGTCGAACGTCGCCATTGCGCCGTAGACCCGCTTCGTGCGGTAGTCCTTGTCGATGTCCTTCGCCGGGACGTACTTCTCCTCGAACTGGTTGCCGCCCTCGAACCAGAAGATTTTCTTCTTCTCGTTGGCGTGCATCTTCTCTTCCCATTCGAGCCGTTTCCGGTCGATGAGCTCTACGGAGTGCCGGATCGCCGTTTGGTATTCTCGAACATTGAGATCAGCCGAGCTTCCCAACTCCCGAATCCCTTGTCCCGTGGCGAACGAGTTTGGAGATTGGCCGTCCTGAGCGACGTCGTAGCCACCCACGATCCTGAACTGGCGCTCCAAGGTATTGATGGCTTGCCATGTCTGTTGTAGTTGATCGCTCGTCGGCTTCTCGATCCGGGTTCCCGGCTCGAAGAGGTTGACGGCCTTGCGTCCCCGCTCATAGGTGTCTCCGATCAGCTCACCGATGATGTTCGTTTCACGGAAGTTGCTGTCCTCGACACCGATCAAGCCGAGGATGTTGAGCTTCGCCATCATCGCCATCAGCCCGAAGCTGTGATGCCACTGGCCCTGCAACTGGTCGAAGCTGAACCGCTTCGTGATAACGAACGCCGGCCCTTCCTCGAGGGGGTTGGGAATGTGGCCGACGATGCGTTCGATCTCGGGGATCGCAACGTAGGTGCCGTCCTCGCACATGTACTCGATGACTTCGATGCCACGATGCGGGTTGCCTTCCCACCCTGACGACGCTCCGATGACCGGCACGCCGTAAGACGACCGGCGCCGCTGATCGGCCTTGTCGAACAGTTCAGCGAACTCGGGATACGAGCGCTTGACGAGCTTGCGGTCCATGTACCGGACAACAGCGACCTCTGTGGGTTGCTGATCGACGCCCCACATGCCGGGGTAGACGTCGTACGGGTCACGGAGTTCCGCAACGGGGTAGGTGGTGTCCCCGTACTTACGTTCCCGTATTACGTGGAGTGTGAACCCGTAACCGGGGAGCCACCTACCGATCTGTGGATATTGGAGTTCCATGCGGGTCGTCTCGTCCCAGCCCCTGACGATCCTCGCACGCTTCTCCGACTTCTTGCGGGCCTTCTCGTTGTCGGCCACGGGGATCATGTCGGTCTTCAGCGTCGGCTCCCTGCCGATGCGCTGCGCCAGGCGTTCCATGCCCGAGTACATGATGTTCGCTGTGGGCAGATCGACACCCAGGTTGCTGTCTGCGCCCTTCCCCGACCCCGGCCCCTGCATCGGTGCCTGGTCGAAGTTGAGGACGGCCTGGACACCCAATGCCCCGCCGTTCATAACCGCCCTGATCCGGTTCCGGTCACGGACGTTGACTTGACCACGCAGAGCAGTCGTCTTGTTGATTACGTGTTGGTAGTCCTTCATGCGTGGATGTATCCGATCCTGATGCTGCCGGGTTTGACGTCGGGGTCGAGCATCACATCGACGTCGTGATGTAGCTCCTTGATGCGCTTCCAGTAGCGGACGATCTTGCGGAACTCGACCCTCGTCTCCTGGTCGGGTACGAAGACGACAACGCCCGGGCGCTGGTTGAGTTCGGAACGGATCGCCAGCGAATTGATCTCAGAGACGCTTGGGCCCTTGTCGATCATGTCGTCGAAGCGTGTCCCGTTGTTGGGCAGAAACTGCATTCTCTATCTCCCTGGGTATGGCGTATTCCAGCCAACGTCGTTCATCGAGGTGAGGCCAGGATACGAGGACTCGTCCGAGACCTTGAGCTTCACCTTCCTGTCTTCTTTCGACCAGCGGGTGATCGTCGGGAACGGCAGCCAGTGTGCCATCTTGATGTCGGTCTTGCCCCGCTTCGAGAACCCATCCGACGTCCAGTTCTGAAGTTGCTTCAGCAGCTCCTTCGTCTTGCGTCGTGCCGATGGTGTCCCGTATGGCAGGTTGATCTTGCCGGAGTGATACCACGACGACATCGAGGTGACACCCGACTCGGGGTCGTGCTTGTTCATCCCCGTCGTGTGCGGCTTGATGATGAGGTTCCGGTCCTGCTTCATGTCCCGGTATCGCTCGATGAGTTCCCAGGCGTCGATCTGTCCCGAGTTGTCCTCGTGGATCCAATGCTTCAACTCGTACAGGTCGTCGTACTTCGCCATGATGAGCATCGCCCCATCAGCCCCGGCCTTCTCCCGGCCCGTCTGCGGTTCGTAGTCGATCATGTGGAGGGTCTCGCCGTCCCACCCCCACAGGAACGCCACCTGCGTGCCCCTCGCTGCGGGGTCCAACCCTGCGATGAGGCGCATCGGGGGCAGCTCCCCCATGCCCAGTCCACGTGACCTGTCGAGGCACTTCTCCCTGATGATCGCCATGTCGAACACGGTGCCCTCTTCGGGGACCGGCTCTTGCTGATAGCGAAGGGGGAAGCGACCGGGAAGGCCCAAAGCGATCGCTTCCGACTCCATCGCCATCAGCCACTTGTAGCTGCGTACCTCCGGCATCAACATGCACTCGATGTGACCCTCGTACTCGTCGGGGTCTTCCTGGCAGGAGGTGTCGTCGTGAGCGGGGTAGACGAGGATCGTCCAGGTGTCGTCGCCGTCCTGCTCCATGAGGTGATTCGGGATGTCGTCGGTGTGTTGCCTCGACCCGATCGTCACCACGCCCGTGTGGTCTTCCTGACGCTCCATGATCTCGGCGTGCTTCGTCCTCGACTTCTCACGCAGCTCCTTCGTTGCGACCGTCTTGCGCTCCTCGAGGTCATCGACGCCGATGAAGTCTGCGTCACGACCGGCGACGGTAGAGGTGCTGCCCAGGCCGGTGAACGTCGGTGACTTGAGCGTGTGGTCCGTCCGGGTGTAGAGCGTGAACTCGGCCTTCGACCAGGTGCCACACCCCTTGTCCCCGTACTTCTTACCAGGCGCCAGGAACGTGTCACGGAGCAGCCTGTTGTGCTCGAACGTCCCCTTCAACTTCGATGTCATCTGGCCCGCCAGGTCCTTGTTCGCTGCGACCCACAGAATCTGGATGTTCGGGTACATGACGATCAGCCACGCAGCGAACCGGATCACCAGCTCCGACTTCCCGTGCCTCGGAGGGGTGAGCACCAGAACCCTCGACCCGAAGGCGTAGACACGGATCATGGCGTCCACGATCTCCCGGTGGAACGGCTTGACGATGAACGGCTTCTGCTTCGACCCGACCGTGAAGAACTTCCCCTCGAACGTCCAGAACGCCGCCGCACACTCAGCGACCAGACCTTCGACATGTGGATGGTCGGGGCCGATCTCGGACAGGCGATCCAACAGAGCGACCGGGATCATGGCTATCGCCTCATCCGTCAGCAGCCAGGTATCAGCCAGCTTCCCTCTCGCCATGTCAGCACGGATCGTCGCCATCGACCTCGACACGTTCGCCTCGGTCGTGTCCTTGTCCCTCGCCAACTGCGCCTGGGACAACTGACCTGACAGGAGCTGGCGCACCGTTTCGGGATTGTCCTTCAACCACGAATACAGGTCGCCCTCACGGCCGGCCCTGATCTTCGCAGCCACATCGTCCGGCAACTCCGCAAGCGCCTTCTGCTGCTCCCGGCGCTGCGTCTCCCGATCCCTCGCCGCCATCACCTTGCACCCCTCGGAGCAGTACCTGGTGGTCTTGTGCCGGGTGATGGGAATCTTCTTACCGCAGTGGTCGCAATTTCCGTCTGTTCTTCGTGCACGGCTTACGGAGTGTTCGTCGCAATACAGGCGTAGGTGGGCACCCAGCCCCACGGGAGTGAACGCAGCGCCGCATGTGTCGAGTTTGCATATTCGTTGCTCCACGGGTTTCACAACGTGGACTGTATCACGAAAAGAGCCCTCCCCGAAGGGAGGACTCTCAACTGAGCTTGCAGGAGTACCAGTCGCTGCGCTATGCTCGGCTCTACGATGAAGCCATATCGGAAGGATACCACCCCGTGACCAGAAAGAGCAAAGTCCTTCGACAAGCTCTCGAGAACGAACGTCGAGCCTCCACCCAACGCCAAGCCTCAGCGAGCCGCCGACGCAACTCCCGCACAGGTCAGTACGATGGTTCTGTGCACACCACCTCCCACAACCTCATATGCAACGCCTTCCACGGTGGAGCGTGCAACTGCGCCTAAACCCTCGTCTGGTCTGAACCGCCTTGACCGGGAGATACTGGAGCAACCCCGATCGGCGCAAAAACGGCGCAACCGCCGTATAGATGGGGGAGTATGTCCAAAACGGCAACACAGAAGCCCCTCAGAGCCAACACAGAAACCCTGACAGGATGCAGATCATGTCCGACCCAACATAGAGACTCCTTACCAAACACTCGTTGAAGGGTTACGTAGATTATGAAGGTGACACCCCAAACTGACACACGGTGGTCATACAACCACAACACGATTGTTTTCGTTTCTGCTTCGTTTGTTCCTTTTCTTTGTGGTGTTGTTGTGTTGTGGTTGTGTTGATGGGGAGCAGAATCGCAGACGATTCTGTTCTCTCATCAAGCCCTCCGTGTGTTGAAATCTTCAGCCTTTGTTGTTGATATCTGACACCTTCAACTTGTGTGTTGTTGGGTAAGACCAAGCCATACCTGTGTCTTGAGTGTGTTCGGGTACAAGCCGGTGAATCTGTCGGACAGGTACGCATCACGAAGCGCAGGAAGGGAGTGACGCCCCGACACCCCAGCCTCTTCCCCAACACATGCCAATCGCTCCGCTCTTGGTGTGTTGTGGGATGCTGGTGCGTCGTGTCGGCTTCCTTTCCTTCTGCGCTTGGTGATGCTCCGGAGGCTGCGACTTGCTGGTTCCGTCAGCACACACTTTGCTTCTTGTCATGCGATGCGCTGCTGCATCACATGATGTGTTTGCTGTGTTGTATCCGGGGACGGATACAACGGGCTAGCAAAGCTGTCTCACACACCTCTGCCGACAGTCCCGCCCAGGTTCCGTCCTCCTCGACCTGGCGATCCACTCGATGACTCGTGGGCCAGGTCGGTCGGTCCGGAGGGCGTGACCGGCAAGGAGGGTGTTCGGCTGCACCACACACACACGCTCACGGATTCTACACCTCGAAACACATGCTGATTCCCTCCCCGCCAAGCCACAAATACTGCTCCACCTCGCAGCACAAGCCAGTCGGATGCCTCCTGGTGTGCGTGCGGACGGAGAAGTATTTGCGTCGTTGGGGAGGCGGCATGTTTCGAGCCGCATTTTGTAAAGTCGTGAACACTCGAAGCCTCATCGACTCCTCTGGGGCACGCTCAACACATTCCACTCGATGACTCGTGGTGTGTTGCGGACCCCAACCGCACGCCGACTCGTTTCTGAGTGTTCCCAGAGCCACGACTTGACAGCGGTACATGTAAATCAGTGAGCATGAGTGCGTGGCAAACAGTTACGTACGAGCACAGGAAAGGTGAGCGAGATGCTTACTGCTATCTACGGTGGGGTTGATGAGGAGCGAGGGCTTCGGGAGCAGGGGGTCGGGGACTCGTCGGTCAAGTTCGGTCCTTCCATCCACTCCTACGACGAGGCGCTTATCGTTCTCCCCGAGGGCTGGGAGTCGATGAGCAGGTCAGAGTTGCGGGCTTGGAGCATCAACTACCTCGTCCGTGAGGGGCGTGTAGCGACTCCCAGCCCGAAGTCGGGGCAGGTGGCGTTGAAGGGCGAGTATGGGGTTGCTGCCCCGACCGTCCCGTCCGACGAGACCGGGTTGAGATGCGAGTGCTGCGGCTCGTCGTACCTCGATACGGTCGAAGATGGGGTTGAGGACGGGACGTATGAGTGCGAGGAATGCACGTACAACCCGATGGAGCATTACGAGAACCTGTCACTGGGTAAGACAGACGACGAACTCATCGACCGCCAGCCTGGGGACGGATGGTTCCTGGGTTCGAGACCTGGTGGAACGGCGATGTATTCGACCGATGAGTTCGCAGCCAGCAGGGTCACCTATCACGAGGGTGAGCCGGTCATGGCGGAGGTGCCCATCATCGAGTGGGATGCGTACCCTGCTGGTTGGGATGTCCCGACGCTGGGTACGGGCGGCACGACCCCTTACGACCGACCCAGGAAGAAGGTGGTCGCCTAGTAGACGAGGCTTCGAGCGGGTCGGGGTTCGATACCCCGGCTCGCTCCCCCCTTTTTTGCTCACGGCAACACCAGCACCCTCTCACAAGGACACCCTCACAGTCGTCCGACGCTGTGAGGGACAGCCACACCCCCGTGTGGCTGCTCGCAGGCGTGGAGATGAGGTGTGAACACCGCCCTGCGGTGTTCACCTGTATCGACCCTCATCGAGACCGCCACGGTCCCGATGCTCCACGCAAGCGACCGTGGACTCTCCGGCATGGACGTTCGCCCAGACTTTCACGAACCGCCCCCAACGCAGGCAGGGCACGACACCGCCCGTGACCCTCGTCGTTCCGACCGAACAGGTTCCGGGTAGTCGCCCCACGCTCCCCGCCAGAGAGCCAGACGAGTACCGGGGCGATGCGCCCCACATCCCTGTGACCGGAGCCGTTGGGCTGGGGCTTCCACCTGCACCGCCTGTAGCCATGCGTTCCAGCACTCTCCCGATGCTGTATCGGGGTAGCCACCGATGCGACCCCCTGCGTTCCTTGAGGGGTCGCACCAGCGACTACCCACGATGCATCGGGAGGTGCTAGGAACACTATGGCTACATTGGCAGAGCAGGCGAAAGCACGCCAGCCCAAGGCGACTCCGGTCGCAGAGATTCCGGCTGTGCCGGAACTCGACATGTCTCTCTATCGGGGAGCATCGGGCAACTACAAGAACCAGTTCCGTGGTCGGAACGACGAGGCGGGCACCGTTCGTGCCCGTGCCTACATTGGCGGCGATCCGGTGAAACTCAAGGGCGAAGTCCTTGTTGCCGGAGAGTCCGAGGTCACTCACATGGAGGTCATCGAGACCAAGGGTGGCGATCTCGTGAAGGTCGAATACAGGGACACCGTGCAGGACGGCGTTCTCATCATCCTCTGGGCGCCTGCGAAGGCATCCATCAAGGGGGTGCGACTGGCTCTCTAGCCGGTCGTGACAACTGAGAGGGCATCCCCGTGAGGGGGTGTCCTCGACTGTTGCCATGGCAACAACATGCGGGTGCCTGTTGGAGCACCCTCCACTGGGGCTACGGACGCACCCCTACAAGCGTCCCCTCCTGTCCACCGTGCCGGGTTCGCTACCCGCCACGGTGGGCTGGTTGCAACCAACAACAGAAAGGACAATGCAATGGCTAAGAACGACCCGTACTGGTGTGCAGGATGCGGCAGAGACCTACTGCATGTCGGAGGCTTCAAGTGGGTAACCACAACGGGCTTGACGTACTGCACGAAGTGTGCAGCGGCGATTGAGAGAGCGAGGGACTGATGGCGAACATGGGTAAGGGAGAGCCTGCTACCTGCGCTTGCAGGGCGGTAGGTGAGATAGTGGAAAGAGCCCACTGGCTCGCTGTCCACGAACACTGGTTCGTGATACAGCATGAGGGCGGCGAGGTTCACCGAGTCGAACGAGTGCGGACCCCTGAAGGGTTCCGCTTCAAGGAGGTCAACTGATGGGGTTCTTCGTACCAGGAGTAGTGCTCATAGGAGTACTGGTCTACTTCACGATGATCGAGTACCTCGACCGGAGGGACAAATGAGAGTCCCCGATGGTCGAGGTGGATACTTCGTACCCGAGAAGCGAACCGTGAGGTACGCAACGGTGTTCACCGTGGCGTACCTTGCAGCACCGTTCCTGGTGCTGCTCTTCGTCGCCGCCCTCTCCGGTTGACACCGGAAGAGGGGGCGCAACCACCCCTGCAAGTAGAACACCCCGCCGAGGGGTGTTTCTTCTCCTTGATTCAGGGGTCTACACCGTACACGGATGCACGGTCACGGATGCCTTTCCCCTACACCTTTCCCTCCCCCCGTACTCCGTGTGGGGGAAGGGAAAGCCGCAGATAGAAACGAGATTTATGAACGAGGATCAGATTCAAGCGATGGCTCGGGCGAAGAAGCGTGCCTTCTCGAGAGAGAGGTGCGAGGAGCTGCGTGCCATCGGGTTGACGCTCAAGGACCAGGCCGACACCGATCTGGTCGAAGAGGCCGTTGAACTCCTCCTCGATGTGAGGCAAGGGTTCAGGGGCGGGCGGCGCATGGTGCGTGGCTCACGACATTGGAGCGATGAGGAGATGGAACAGATCATGCTCGACGGACGTCAACCGCCAGGAATGGGCGACACACAAGCAGACGAGAGGTACTGATGAGCGACAAAGAAACAGCCGAGCAGATCATCGTAGCGATGGTGGACTTGGGGCCGAAGGGCCACGAGATTCTGGTCGAAGCGTTGGGCAAGGCGTGGAAAAGGTCAACGGAGAAACTACTCGACGAGTCGCCGCCTCCCGGCGACGACGACACCGAGCAGGTCATAACCGGCATGTTGCAGGTGTCGATGGCGATGGAGATCGCATCGAGCCTGTCGGCTGTGTTCACCGCCCTGTCGAAATACAACCTGACACAGAAGGTGCTCGAAGAGATCGCCAGTGACGGATACTGCGACCACCCGGAGTGCAACAAGCTCCGTGAGGCCAGAGACAACGCTGACAACAATTAAGGACTGTTCAACCCTGCCCCGTTTCGCCCCTTCCTTCGTCGGGGGACGAAACGAAGCAGGGTTCTATCTATTTGGAGGTGAATGAGTTGGCTTTCGATCATGAGTTCAGAGGTCTGGCACCAGCACCCGAGTGCCTGGTCGATGACTGCAAGCAGCCGGCGTTCGGTCGTAAAGGCGAGTTCTGTCCGGGGCACAAGGACGAAGAGTCCTACGAGTGCGATGCGTGCGGCGAGGTGAAGCACACGGAGGGTGGCGAGGACTATCGGATCGGGACGGTTCACGCAGCGTCGATCGACCCACCGGAGGACATCTGGGTGTGTCGGGACTGCTTGGCGCAGCAAGAGGACGCTGAGATCAGCCGGGCCGAGGACAGGGCCGACAACCAGGACTTGTACTTCTACGAGAAATGAGGATGAGATGAACGAATTGGACGAACAGGACCTGAACGAGTTGTTAGCACTTACTGCAGACGCATGGGCTGAAGAGACGTTGACGGAGAAGCGGAAGGTCAACGATCCGACGAACCGGATGGTGTACCTGAAGCAGCTCGAAACGAAGCTCATCACGATGAAGGCTGCGCTCTGATGGCGATGGCAAATTTCTGGATCGAGTGCGTCATCGACGGACGCAAGACGAGGCTGCGAGGAGGACCGAGGTCGAAGGACGGAGGGTTCCGCATGGACGTGAGGATGCGGGACGAAGGCGAGTCGATCAGCGCATACACGATCGAAGGCATAGCGATTGGATCCGATGCTGACCATCCGATCCTTCAGGTCGCCGTGTACGAGTCGGACAAGGGTCAGATCAGTCGAGTGCGGAAATACCGCTAGAAAAAGGGAGTACCAATGAACGAATTCATCCGACAGGGCATGGTCAAGACCGTGACCGTGCGTGAGTACGAGGACGAAGCGAAGTACCTACAGGTGACGATCAAGGCACCGACCGACCTGCCCGTCGCAGGTTGGCAGTCGAGCAGCGCCACGAACCGTCACGTCGACGAGATTCAGATGGCTGTGCCGCTCGACACGATCCTCAACCCCGGTGATGTGGTTGCGATCCATGTCCAGATCAACGCCCCGTATGCCGAAGGCAACAGGTTCCGTCCCGCCCTCGAGGTGGGTGACACGGAGGCCGACGTCCTCGACGTCATGGTCGAAGAGTCGATGATCGGAGAGGAAGCGTGAGTCAGGTCTACAACAACTTCATCCAGGCCCACCAGGGTCAAGAGCACGGGACGAGGGAGGTGGCGAAAGCCACCTTCCTCTTCGTCGAGGAGCTGGTGTTGATCGATGGCCTGTCAATCAGGAAGGCAGCGAAGGCTGCTCACGTCGATCTCGTTGAGAACTACGGCATCGCCCGCAAGTTCAAGACGCTAGCCGACCAGCATCGTGTGTGTTCGTGGCTGATGGCCGAGACCGGCAGCGTCCACTGGGTGCCGGACCGCACCTATTCGGAGCACAAGCGTGCGATGGAGATGGGTTGGAAGCGTGCCCGCCTCATCATCGAAGCCCCCAAGCTGAAGCGTCAAGGCTTTCGTTCCCGTAGTGCGTATGCACGGATCAAGGGCGGGCTGACGGAGACAGCGAACGGGCTGACCATCCTCGATGCGGAGATCGAAGTGTCGAACGGAGCGACGAAGAAGCAGTTGGTCGAGGTGCGTGAGCAGTTGCTTGCCATCCCCGGCATGAGAGAACGGTTCACCGCAATCACGGAAGGAACATCATGACCGTAGTGGAAATGAAGGACATCAAGACGAATGGCAACATCCGTCACGACCTGGGCGACGTCGAAGGGCTTGCCCAGTCGATCGACCGGCACGGGTTGCTTCAACCCCTCAACGTGGCCGAGCACGGCGACGGCGACTACACCCTGATTGCGGGGCATCGCCGGTTCGCAGCGTTGCAGTCGTTGGGTGTTGAACATGTCGAGGTTCACATCAACCATGCCATCGCCATGGACGAGGACAGGGTGGCTGCCCAGTATGCGGAGAACGTGCATCGCACGGACCTGTCGGCGTATGAGAAGGCGCAGGTTGCGCTCGAACTCAAGGACCTGGGACTCAAGCAGGAGGCTGTGGCCGACGAGTTGGGGATCACGAAGGCTGAGGTGTCGAAGCAGCAGAAGATCGCCCGGGTCATCGGTGAACTCCCGAATAGTGCCACTGCCGATGCTCTGAGTGGTCAAGCCCTGTTCGATCTCGTTGACATCGAGGTCGATGACGCCACCGAATACCCTCTCGTCCTCGAGAACGCCCTCAGGGCGCTCGTTGACGGCACAGCGTCGTCGGTACGCCAAGCCATCGGAGGAGCGGAACGTGAAGCCCGTGACGTGCGAATCCTCGAACTGTTGGAGCCGATGGTCAAGCTGTTGCATGAAACCAGCGTCGAGTTCGTTGCCGAGAAGCCAGCCCGTGCCGAGACACTGGCAATCCACAACATCAACTCGAACTACGGCAACCAGATGGGGTTCGACGAGGAAGAAGTCATCGAACACCGCCAGTACGACTGTCACAAGGCACACATGGGCAAGGGCTACTCAGGTCCGGTGCTCATGGAGTACTGCATCAAGCCCGCCAGTCACCGGGAGAAAGGCAAATCCGACCTGAAGGAAGCGTCCGCCGATGAGAAGCAGACGCAACGTGAGCAGGCCCGCAAAGAACGAAAGGAGCAGAAGGATGCCAAGCAAGTCCGCAAGGATCAGGTTGCGAAGGTGCTGGGTGGCAAGTGGTCGCAGAAGGATGCGATTGCTCTTATCACAGACACCGTGCGGCTCGGGTCAGATGCGAATCGGGTCACGTCGGGTGCCCTAGAGCTTCCTGTTATCAAGTCCCAGTACGGGGACTATCGGGACTACGGCAGTGAGATCCACGCTTGGATCGAATCACTGCCGGCCAACAAGCAGGCGCTGGCACCGATCATGGTGCTCGCTGCCTACCAGTACGTCGAGTTCATCGGAGTGAAGGACACACCGATTCTCGACATGTTCGAGGGGAGTGATGGATGATCGAGATTGACCTGACGTTCTCGTTGGAGGGGGAGTCAAACGACTTTCCCTCTCCCGAGACATTGGCACAGGGTATCTACGACGGACTGCCGAAGGAGTGGTACTCCTATCAGGATGACGGCGACTACAAGGTCATCGGCATCGTGGGGAAGGACGAGACCGAACGTCGGCACGACAACATCCGGTTGAAGGCAACGGTCGGTATCCGTGACCACCAGATCGAGGTGTTGACTGCCGAGCTGATGCAGGAGCGGAAGCTGGTGCAGCATCTCGATGGACAGGTTGTGAACCTGATTGAGAAGAACGACAACCAGGTGACGATCGTCGATGCACAGAGAACACGAATCCACGGGCTGATAGGTGACGCTGATCAGAGGAATGATGTCATTACAGGGTTGCGTGGCGAACTGTTCGCTACCGACAAGAAGCTCAAGGAGCGGACGGAGAGCCTCGACGTCAGCCAGCATGAGTGGAAGCAGCGGGGTATCGAGCTGATCGATGCCAACCAGGAGGCACAGAACCATGCGGCCATGATCCACAAGATCGTGGGTGCAATGGAGGAGGCGGGCTATGACATCAGTGGATGGGGCAACGACGAACAGCTGACCGAACTCGAAACTGTTGCTGAAGCTATCGCTGACAAGGCCGTGGACATGAGCGCCATGTTGGACAACGTCAGGACAGAACGATGAGGACTACAGCTGCCGGCGTAGACGAAGCCGAAAGCACATTGTTCGGGATGGCACAAGGCGGAACACAGCAACAGTCGAACATCAGCCAGTACTGCATGGTCGACGGCTGCTACCGGAACACACGAAGCAACGGATACTGCGAGAAGCATTACCTGAATCTTCGGCGCTCCGGCCACCTGCGGGCGCAGAAGAAGACAGCGTGGGACTGGGTGTCTGACGCTGCCGGCCCGGAGTGTCGGGTGTGTGGTCGCTCGGTGTATGAACATGGTGTGACAGAGTTCTGTCAAGAGATAGCGAGGCATGTTGCGTGAACTTCAAGACGGAAGTGTTCGTCGTCAATCACGGCGACGATTCGATTCAGGTGATGACCGTGTCGG
>Ga0164313_10003429_pt1 | contig 14118 bp, 12 predicted proteins | sample GuaBasSedimGuay4_FD_113735 | JGI IMG/M metagenome (GOLD analysis project Ga0164313, IMG submission 113735) | Subseafloor sediment microbial communities from Guaymas Basin, Gulf of California, Mexico - Guay4, Core 4569-4, 0-3 cm | ecosystem: Environmental > Aquatic > Marine > Hydrothermal vents... | reverse complement strand
CCCACGACGTAGACGGAATCGCCGTCGATCACAGATGCGACTGGTTGCCCTGCACGACAATCGAGGACCTGCACACTGGCAGTCAATGCTGTCACCTCGCTGAGGGCTGGACTCGCCGACACGCTGTTCGCAGCTTGCGTACCCTCAGACTCTGAAATCGGATCCACTGCTCCGCTAACGACCAGCACGGCTCCAAGAGCGGCACCGCCGACGATCGCACCGACAATCGCAATGAGGCCGATAGCGGCAATCCCCCGCTCCGAGCGCCCAACGAATCTTCTCCACGCATACCTCAACTCGCACCCCTACCACTAGCCCTCTCTACCGAGGACAATCCTAGACATGGTCGGTGTTGCTAGGCAGGCATGAACGATGGCGTTCGACAAACAGGGTGCTGTCCGTCTCTCAGGCGATGTCGAGGCTGACCCCGGTCTCGCGTTCAGACACATCCCACAGGGTGTCTATCGACTTGTCCATGCCGAACCTTCGCAGGATCGGTCGCTTCACTGGTATGCCGCTGTTGACGTAGAGGGGAGCGTAGAACTCCCCGCCTTTGGCGTCCGTGTCCGTGGCCGCTCTCAGTTGCGGCAATGCACCTGCATCCGCCTCCATGCCGACCTTCTCCGCAAGCCAACTCCACATCGGCGCGGACCATCCTCCCCCACCCTCGTCGACGGTGTTGACCTGGAGATTGGTGTGTGACAGGCCTGGATGTGCCATGAGGCTGGCTGCATCGACACCATGGGCTTCGAACATCCGCTGCAGGCCGATCGCAAAGTGGTAGTTGGCGAGTTTCGACTGTCCGTAGGCCTTCCAGGGTCCGTAGCCACCCGCAAGATGGGGGTCGTCGGGGTTGACGCTTCGCCCCATGTGATGAGCCGTGCTTGTGACGGTGACGACACGGGCACCTGGCGTGGTCGCGATCGTCGGGAGCAGCCCGGCAGTGAGAACCCAGTGGCCCAGGTGGTTGACGCCGAATTGCATCTCGAACCCGTCGTCTGTCGTCTGCTGAGGGAGTGCCATGAGCCCAGCGTTGTTGACGAGAATGTCGATGGTGTCGTGGGCTGAGAGGATGCTCTGAACCGCCTGTTCTACCGAGTCGATCGAGGCAAGGTCAAGCTGCACCACCGAAATCGATGCTTCCGGGGAGTCTCCAAGGATGCTCTCGCGTGCGGACCTGGCCTTGTCCTCGTTCCGGGATGCCATCACAACATCGGCACCGTGGTCAGCCAGCGCTTTCACAGTCTCGTATCCGAGACCAGCGTTTCCACCGGTCACGACAGCCGTCTTACCTGTTAGGTCCGGTATGTCAGATGCAGTCCAGCCCACGTTCGTCGTCTCCCGCTTGTTCGTCGATTGCGTGCCAAACTGACACAGCCGCAACACTACAGGTCTGTGCTTCGATCGATGACGCACCACGGACGTCGGATGCTCGATGCCAGCTTCCTCACATACGCTCTCGGCTCGGCGGCACTGCAACGCCTGATGTCGCACGGAGCCGCTGGCTGTTCTCCAGCCAGCGGCTCCGTGCGATTCAGGAAGAGATCCAAGCCAGTAGCTCAGGAACTCCCCGATTGGTGTTGCGTCTAGCGGACCTTCTCGATCACCGTCAGATCCGCACTGTCCGAGCCTGATGGACCCTCATCGATGCTGGCACTCGTCGTGTTGGTGCACGACGACCCTACGTCAGCGTCACTCGGACGGAACTTCACGTATACGTAAAGAATGTCACCGGCCTCTACGTCGAGGTCGAACCACGCACCGTCGGAATCTACGGTACCGCCAGCATCCTCGATGTCCTTCGCATCCAGAATCTGCTCAAGGGTGCCATCGTGTTCACTCACGATGACCAGGCGTCCGCCCCCCTTCTTCGGATTGAGTTCGAGCAGGTCAGCCGTGCAAGCGCCGTACTCCTCGTGGATCGTGAGTGTTCCGTCGATAGGAACCTCGATCCTCGTGACGGCGTAGGCCTGGCCCGGGTTGTAGTTCTTCACGTTTCCCTTCTTACCTACGACAGCATCCACGGTGAACGTGTCGTCGCCCCTGTCGAGGGGCGTGCCAAGGCTGGCGGGGTCACAATCCAATCCGTCCTCGTTGAAGAGTCCATCTTCGTCGTTGTCGATGGGATTACCAGCGGCATCGAAGTCAACGGGATCTTCACCGAACGATCCGTCACCGTCGTTGTCCCTCTCGAAGCAGACGTTGGTGTGGCTCCACCACTTGTCCACCACGGGGTTCCTGGGAACCTCCCACTCCTTGGTCACCCGATTCGATCGTTGCGTGCGCCCGAGTTCATCGACGAACGTCGCTTCGATCGTATCGATCCCGACCGCGACGCCAACGTAGGTGAACGTCGCCACACCGACGGCGTCGGTCAGAGCGACTCCGACCACGCCAACGTGCGGCCCAGCGATCACCTCGAATGTCACCGGTGTGCCAACAACAGGTGTACCCGGGACCGGGTCATCGGTTGTCACGACGGCGGTTACCGTGTGCTCAGTTCCGATAGGGTTGAGGGCTTCCTCAGGCGATAGGTCGATATCGGATATGACTTCCACTCCCCTGGCGAGGATGTACGGCGTACCGACCGTTCCGTCGGGTGCGGTGAAGACCGTGCCCGTCAACGCTATCGCGAGTACCTCGAAGTTGATCGGCCAACTGTCGAACGCCTCATGAACAGAACACCCCCAACCGGACAGGGTCGCATCGGTCACTCCGGCCGTGGTAAACGCGGCATGCGTCGCCACGATATGAGCGTTGTCGAAACAGCCCGGAACGCCGGTCACCGTGAACGCACCGCCGAACGCGTTACCCAGCGCCGTCACTGGGGTGCCTGGAGCTGCCCCATGGAAGTAGCAACTCAGAGACACGTACGCGCCGGTCTTGTCCGCATCTGCAACGACGAACTCGGCGGCGCCATCCATCAGTGTTTGCCCACCCGAGTTGAAGTGGAATTGTTCGTCGGTGCCGATGATGATCACATTGCCGTCGGCTGCTGCGCCCCATGTCGCGGCACTGGCGACTGCTGCTGCGATAGCACCTGTTTCGCCTCCAGTTTGACAGGTGGGATCGGCCAGTACGATGGCGTCATAGGACGCGAAGTCGGCGGTGGTCATCAATAGCCAGTCAGCGGGCGTCTTCTTGACTACCGTCTTCCCAGCCGCCACGAATGACGACTCGAGCCTGCCGGATCCGAACCCTGTGTCCGTAGTGTCGAGCATCACAACGTGGCCGGAATTGTCGCCGACACCCGCGTGTTCGGCTCGGGCGGGTGGCAGCGGAGACATCATCGTCATCACCAGGCCAAGCGCCAGGATCAGGGTCAACCAGACCCATTTCGCAATGCTTCGAGTTCCCCCATATGTCAGTTGATCGTGTTTCATCCTTCTCTCTTCCTCTCCTTGTAACCACCGAATAGGTTGGTCGGATCGGACAGAACACGGATGGGCGGTGTCTTCCCCCTTGTCAATCGCCCTTCACGCCGGCATCGCTGCCACGCGCATCGGCATCTGCCCCCAATGGTGTGATTTCGAACCTACACGCTCAATACGCGAGGTCAACCCCAATATTCGCCCAACTGGGGAAGTCCGTGACTGGCATGGTGAGCGCTGAGCCAAGAGCGCCCGGAACCGTCGATAGCGATCTGAATCTCCCGTTCGCCGTTTCTCTCGCGATCTGAGGAGCCTTCGTGACGTTCGAAAGGGTCAAGCCGAGAAGAGCAACAGAGCGATCATCGATAGTTTCATCGAGAAGTGGGCGATACTGGGATCGAACCAGTGACCTCTGCAGTGTGGCTGCTTCTCACGCCGTTTGGCGCGCCTGCAGAAATGGGGCGATACGGTGATACACCTTCCACGGTGCGGGTTTCCCGCTCTCATCGTTTCGCGTTGGCTTTCAGTAGTTTTCCTTGTCATGCGGACGCGTCGTGGTCGCGAGAATCTGTTGCGAGCGCTGCCGCTATGCATTCGGACTATCGATGCTGTACGACGGGGTCCGGCCGATCCGTCCGGTCGCTCTTCACCCGCTGTTCCGTGGTCAGAATCATGGGGTTCGGGCAGCACTGACGATTCGCCGGAAACCCATGTGTCCCTTGGGGTTCACATCTCACTGGTTCGCGCCGTTTGCGCCCGTGTCCCATCCTCCCGAACGGTGCGCGTAACCCCAACCCCATCATCCCACAACGACACACCCAGCTGGATATGCGTGAGGTGGGCTACGTTGGTCGACCAGTTCCAAGACGACGCCACACATCCATCCCTGTGTTCTTCTGTAGGAATCCTTGGATGTAGTCGGGCATGCCCGGGGCGCTTACTCTGGTCAGTCCATCCATCTCTTCAGGCTCCAGGTTCCAGTCCAGAGCTGCCAGATTGTCAGCAAGTTGCTCGACGGTCCGGACACCAAGAAGGACGGATGAAACCGGATAGCGGTTCCGAACCCAGTTGAGAGCAACTTGACTCATCGTTGCTTGTCTCGTCGTAGCAATCTTGCGGACCTCCTCGAGGATGCGCCAAGTGCGGTCATGGTTGCGCCGGTCGTAAGCCTCGACGCCTCGACCCGGGTCTTCACCAAGTCGCGTTGCCCCGGTAGGTCTTTCGACAGGTGAGTACTTGCCAGTCAACCATCCGCCCCCAAGGGGAGACCACGGCAGGATTCCCAGGCCGTTCTCGATGGCTGCAGGCAGAATTTCCAGCTCAATATCTCGGGCTAGCAGGTTGTACTGGGGTTGGAGCGACGCAATCGGCCCAACCCCGAGAACTCGGGCAGCAGCGACGGCTCGCTCGATTTGCCAACCGGTGTAGTTCGAAACTCCGATGTAGCGGACCTTCCCATCCGCTATGAATCCGCCGAGAACGCCGAGCGTTTCGTCAATCGGCACCTCTGGATCCCATGAGTGCATCTGATACAGGTCAAGGTGATCGGTTTGAAGGCGGCGCAAACTGGCATCTAGGGCGCGAGGTAGGTAATCGCGTCCCGCACCGCTCCATTCGGGACCGTCACCCATCGGGAACCGTGCTTTCGTCGTCAAGACGATCTGATCCCGGTTCGAACGTCTGACAAGCCAATGCCCCACGATCTCTTCGGAGGCACCGCGGGAATAGACATCGGCCGTATCGACGAAACGACCGCCATGCTCGAAGTAGTGATCAAGGATTGAGTGCGAAGCGGCCTCGTCCGACTCGGCTCCGAATGTCATCGTCCCGAGACCAAACACGCTCACCCCGAGCTCGGTCGCTCCCAGATTCCTGATCTCCATACACGAACCATAACGCTGACACTGAAAGGAGGAACCCGCAGCCCACGGCCGACAACGGCAATTATGCACCCGGTGACCGTTCCTGCTTGAGTTGTATCGGTGCAGGTTGGTTCTCCCGGCTTGAGTCGGGAGAAATACATGAGTGCTAGATCAACATCGTCATGGTTCTTTGGGATGATCTGACGCGGTTCGATGTACGGATCGCGTTGGGCGGCTTTCTGGCGGGCTACTCGAACAACACGTTCCTCGCGTATCAGCAAGATCTTTGCCAGTTCGTCTCACGGTGAAACGGACGCACATCGAACTGTTTGCCCGATGGTCGGCACACCGTGGTGCTGCCCGCGCAACGATCGGGAGGCGGCTGTCAACAGTGACGGGCTTCTACCGGTACTGCTCCGAAGAGGGCTTCATGGATCGCAACCCGGCTGCGAATGTGCAACGACCAAGGCAACGCCAAGAATCCACCATGAGTGGCTTGGACCGCAATGAACTCGGCATCTTCTCCGTTCAAGCTGGCCTGTCCGGTGCCCGCGACCAGGCCCTCGCGTGCCTGCTGGCCCTCAACGGGTTACCAGTCTCTGAAGCCATCGGCACCGACGTCGACGATCTTGGCCTCGAGCGCGGTCATCACACATTGCAGATAGTGCGCAAGGGCGGCAGCACAGTGATCCTGCCACTGGCTGAGTCTGGCCGACGTTCTCGACCTGTAGGACACCAAGTACGGCACCGATCCCTTCAGGAAACGCGACCTCCCTCCTATCGCTTCCGATGTGGGCAGGTGCGAGTCATGGCTAGCTGTCAGTTGGTGGTCGAATGGTCCCCTGTGAGGGCACATGACCGAGTTGCAGGAAGCTCTGTAGCATGGGACTGGTTGACCAGGATCGCGAGCGCACGAAGGAGAGAGTCGAGATGACGAGAGACCTCATCGGCACCACCGTTGGTATCACGGGAGCAAGTTCAGGAATCGGAGCCGCAACAGCGCGTGCCCTGGTGGCTGAGGGTGCTTCGGTCGTTCTTGGGGCACGCCGTGTTGACCGCCTCGATGACCTTGCATCTGAGCTTGGGTCGAGCGCTGCGATCGTGGAGATGGACGTTCGTATTCCGGCTGACTCGCGGCGACTCGTCGAGGAGGCGATAGGGCGTTTCGGTCGTCTTGATGCCCTGGTTGTCAATGCCGGAGTCGGCGCGTACGGGGGAATCATGGATCTGAGCGACGAACAGCTCACGGAGATGATCGATACCAACGTCTCCGGGACGCTGTGGCCGATTAGGGCCGCGGTGCCCGGCTTTGTTGAGGCGGGCGGCGGTGACATTGTCATCGTTGCGTCGGTGGCGGGGTTGCGGGGAGCCGGTGATGAGGCCGTGTACGCTGCAACGAAGTTCGCGCAGGTCGGGCTCGCTGGTGGTCTGGACCGGGAATTGCGAGAGTCCGGAATTCGCGTGTCCACGATCTGTCCTGGCGGCACGGCGACAGAGTTCGCGATGGGTGCTGGCCGTACTCCCGATATGCCTGGCCTCGCCGACATGATGAGTGCAGGTGACGTCGCTGCCGCTGTCGCTACGGTTCTGATGCAGCCCCGCTCTATGCGAACGCTCGTCTGGTCCATGCGCAGCATCAACGAGGACGACTAACCGCACCTCTGGTCCTGTTCTGCATCGGACGTATCCGCGGACTAGTGCTGTGACCAGCACCTCGACGACCATCCAGCCGGACCCGACGGATTGATCTTCACCGCGCCCGAAGGCGGACCCATCCGGCCAAACGCGTTCCGTAGCCATAGCTGGCTCCCCGCTGTTGCGGACTCCGTCGGCTAACCCATGCAGTTCCAAGACCTGCGGCGCAGCCACGTCGCCCTCGTCATTGCCGAAGGCGCCCACCCCGCCGTCATCGCCTCGAGACTCGGACACACCAGCGTCAAGACCGTCCTCGACGTATACGGCCACCTCTACGAAGGCCTCGACCGCGACGCCGCAGACACCCTCAACCCGCCCTGGGACCAATCTGATGTGGACGCAATGTGGACGCGACGCACACGAGACACAGATCAAGGAAGGGGGTTGGCCTAAGAAACCCGGCAACCACAAGGGATCCCAGCCGTGGGCGATACTGGGATCGAACCAGTGACCTCTGCAGTGTGAATGCAGCGCTCTCCCGCTGAGCTAATCGCCCGGGATGTGCCGGGAGTATATGCCGAGAGCAGCGGACAGCAGTCTCGGTGACGGCGTCGTCTCGATCCGATATCATCGGTGCGATGATGGGTCTTCTTGCGTTCGAATCCGTGGTCGAGGAAGTCGTTGGATCATTACCTGACTCCATCACCGAGCGCTTCGACAATGTGACTATCGAGGTTGCCGTGCGCCCGACCCGTGAACAGGATCCCACGGGTACCGATCTGCTGGGACTGTACGAAGGGATCTCCATCCTCGAACGAGGGGTCGACTACTACGGGTTCACACCGGACCGCATCATCATCTTCTATCAGCCACACATGCATCTCGGCCTCTCAGGCATCGAGTTACGGGACGAGATCCGAACGACCGTACTCCACGAGATCGGACACCATCTCGGGATCAGCGACAGGCGCCTGCACGAGATCGGCTGGGGCTGAAGGTCGCGGCATTAGGTATGATGGAAGTGTCAACGAGACAAGGAGCATCATGGATGATTTGATCCTCGAGATCCAGGAGAAGACGAATCTGTCACGAGACAAGGTCATCGAAGTCGTGACCATCGTCACGGAATTCATGAAGGAACGCTTACCTACCGACGTCATAGAGACGGTATCGGAGTACCTCGGTGACGCGGGCGGCAAGACCGTAACTGTCATCGGATCCGCCACAGACATGGCCACGGGCGCTGCGAAGTCAGCCGCCGGAGTAGCCGGTGACGCCACGAAGAAATCCGTTGGCACAGCTTCGGCCGTTTTCTCAAAGGCAACCGAGTCCTTCGGTGGGGCCGTCGACCCCGACGATATAGAGTCGTAACCGAACTTGTCAGTACCTGGATCCCATAGAGGAGCACGATGGCCCAAGAAGCGCGGTCCGTTCATCGCGCTCATCGACGCCTCGAGCAGAATAGAAGAGAGGCTCATCAACGACTGGCTCGATGAGGTCTGTGAGACCTGCCCAGACCCCGTCATACGGTTCCGGATTCCACCGAGTCGACGCCGTCGTCCATTTGCGACGGTCGATACCCTCCTGAGTGAACGGCTCGCCAGAGAGGACAATCCGCTGTGCGTGCCGATCAGGGTTGCATGGCTCGCACCTGAACGCGACGGAGTTCGCAAGGTGCGGCTGATCGATGTTCTGAAGCCAGGCGACCCTCGCGACCCAAACCCGATACAGCAGAGCTACATCCTCAAACGACACCCTGATCGGTGCAGGATCGTTGTCGGAGAACCCGCACGCAGGAGCGTCCTCGAGGAACGATGGAGTTCGCCGATCGGCAGGGGCCCGGTGGACGGAACATCCCTCGGGGAGTACGTTGCCATCCAGGCATGGCTTGCACTCGAGCGCGCCGAGCGGACGATCCGTGGCCAGCGATACAAGGTCCCCGTGTTCCTGAGCGAGGATCTGTTCTGGAGTCGACCGTTCCAGACCGGGGTGGCGAAGCTCGCAGTCGAGAGCGGTAAACCTGTCAAACGCATGGAGATGCGTACGAAGCGCTACCTCAAGGAGATCGCCGCACAGCATTCGCCATATGTGATCGACGTCGTGAACGGGATCGTGTCCAAGCTGATCACGATGGCCCATCAGAGTGTCGAGTACTCGATCGATGACCTGCTGGACGTCTACACAGAGGCAGGCGGCAACCCGATCGTGTTCCTTCCCTCCCACAAGTCGAACTTCGATCACCTTGTCCTCGAACATGTGCTGTACGAGAACATGTTGCCCCTGAACCACACGGCTGGCGGAATCAACATGAACTTCTTCCTCGTGGGACCCCTGTTGCGACGGTCAGGGATCTTCTTCATCAGAAGGTCCTTCAAGGAGAACGAGCCGTACAAGTTCGTGCTGCGCCAGTACCTGGACTACCTCCTCGAGAAGCGATTCACACTTGAGTGGTTCATCGAAGGGGGCAGGTCTCGCAGCGGAAAGCTCAGGGAGCCACAACTCGGGATGCTGTCATACGTTGCAGACGCCTACCAGCGAGGGATCGCTGACGACGTTGCGCTTGCACCTGTTTCGATCAACTACGACCAGATATCCGACATCTCCTCGTATGCCGCTGAGCAGCGCGGTCGCAACAAGGAGAGCGAATCTCTTGCGTGGGCGATCAAGTTCATCCTGGGGCTCAGACACAAGAATGGGAGCATTCATCTGCGCTTCGGGCAGGCGATCATGATGAGCGAGCACGTTGCCAGAGACATCGACTTGCAATCACCCGATGGTCGCAACGTCCTTCCGAAGCTTGCGTTCGAGGTCAGCAACGCTATCAATGACATCACTCCGATCACATCTATCAGCCTTGTGACGCTGGCTCTTCTCTCTCAGGAGAACCGTGGACTCACGCTCACCGAGACGATGGAGGTTCTTGAACCCTTCCTGGACTTCGTCATCGAGCGTGATCTCCCTACAACGTTCGACCCGGCCGTGTTCTCTGTCGAAGACGTCGAAAATGCTCTGGAGGCTCTTGTCTCCAGTGGCGTTACCCGTAGGACCGACGGCCTCACCGATCGTGTCTATGCGATCGGCCCTGATGAGCGGCTTGCAGCGGCGTACTACCGCAACACGATCATTCACTTCTTCGTGGTTGCCGGGATCATCGAACTGGCGATCGGCATGTTGGCAATCGATGAGCGTCCGCTCACCGAGGATGCGATCGTTGAGCAGACACTGCGCCTGAGGGACTTCCTGAAGTTCGAGTTCTTCTTTCCATCATCGCGCGACTTTGCCGTCCAGGTCAGGTCGGAGATCGAGCGTTACGGTGCAGTGGACCAATCGACCGGGATCATGGCCATCAATCTGGACGCCATGCGCCCAGCGAAAAGCCCGATCGTGCTCAGGCCATTCCTCGAAGCCTATTTCGTAGTCGCAGAGACCCTGGTTGTTCTCGCAAACGCCCCGGTGACGGAGGACGAGTTGAAAGAGTTGTGTCTGCGGATGGGCAACCAACTACTGGCGGAGGGGATCATCGAAACCGCCGAGGCCGTGTCGACGACGCTCTTCGCATCCGGTATCAAGGCCGCTGCGAACAGAGGTCTGCTATCTGGTACACGCGCCGAACGTTCAGCATATGCCGAGGAACTTGAGGAGGCGCTCGGTGTCCTCAATCTGATCGATGCGGAAGAGGACCTTATCGACGCAGAAGCGAACGTGCAGACCGCTCAGGCGTAGAAGGGGTTGGTCCCCATCGCGTGGTCGGTTACGTCGACGACCTCTTCGATCTCAGGGATCGCGTCGAGGATGGCTCGTTCGATTCCCTGTCGAAGTGTTACGGCAGCAAGTCCGCAGCCCTGGCATCCGCCACCGAGTTCGAGATGTGCGACCGGTTCTTCGACCTTGATCAGGGTTGCGACTCCCCCATGGGATGCGATTGCCGGATTGATGCGTTCATGCAACAAGGTCCTGATCTTGTCCTCTGTGGTCCCTGTGAGCTCAAGATCTCCGAGGTCGGCGCTGTCGAGCGGTGGACTGGGAACATTCGGGTTCCGCATGACAAGCCCTGGGCCCGTTCCGTCGCCGGAAAGGTCAAGCACGGCCCCACGGAGTGTGTCAACAGAGTCGAGAGAGATGGCAACAGGAAGTCCGTCGTGGTCCTCGACGAGGTCAGTGCTTCCGACCTCTTCTGCTCTCAGAAATGCAGTCTCATAGACGAAACCCTGTGGCCCCACTCCGGTGATTCGGAGTCCGAGGTGGAGGTCATCGAGTCCCTCTCCCTCACGCAGGGCGAGGATCTTTTCTCTCGCGTTGTCGGTAATTTCAACGATCTTGATAGTGGTATTGCTCATCGTCGCCAGATGGTAACGCTGCACTCCCCCTAGATCACCCATCGTCTGTACGCAGACGACGCGTTGGGGTGGGCGGCACCACGACCGGTAGATTCACAAGGAACCACGAAACCACGTCTATCGTTGTGTGGTCGAAAGCGTGAGCGTCCTACGTCAAGAGTCGCATCTGTCCTCCACCATGAGAAACCGGAAAGCACCATGAACCTCCAGCACCCACTCATCATCCAGGGAGGAATGGGTGCCGCCGTGTCAGACTGGCGACTCGCACGCGCCGTGTCGGTCACAGGCCAACTCGGTGTGATCTCAGGTACAGCCATCGATGCCATCATCGCTAGGCGCCTCCAGATCGGCGACCCCGGAGGTCACACACGGCGAGCGCTTGCAGCGTTCCCCATTCCCGGCGTGGCCGAGCAGATCCTCGATACGTACTTCATCGAAGGTGGGAAGAAGGCCGATCAGCGCTTCAAGACGAAACCCATGATCAGTGACCATACGTCACGCAAGACGGAGGAACTCGTCGTGGCGGCGAACTTCGTTGAGGTGTTCCTTGCCAAGGAGGGCCACTCGAACCCCGTTGGGATCAACCTTCTTGAGAAGATCCAGGTGCCGACCATCCCTTCGCTGTACGGTGCGATGCTCGCGGGCGTGGACTACGTGTTGATGGGCGCGGGGATCCCACGTGCGATTCCGGGCATCCTCGACAAACTCGCTCTGGGTCTTGACGTTGAGATGAAGATCGATGTCAAGGGGACGACGGTAGACGGTGATCCCTTTGTGAGGTTCTCCCCGCAAGATTTTTCCAAGGGTCTCGTCGAGGAGCTTCCCCGGCCTGACTTCCTCGCGATCGTTTCGTCCCATGTCCTGGCGAGGATGCTCGCCACCAAGGCGAGCGGAGAAGTGAACGGGTTTATCGTGGAACTCCCGGTTGCGGGTGGCCACAACGCCCCGCCAAGAGCCAAGGGGGTCTTCAACGAGGCGGGCGAGCCGATCTATGGGGACCGTGACGTGCCCAATCTTGAGGCGATCGAGGCACTTGGCAAACCGTTTTGGATGGCAGGCGGATATGCAGAACCCGCGATGATCAAAGAGGCTCTCGGCCAGGGTGCCGTGGGAGTACAGGTCGGTACGGCGTTCGCGTACTGCGAGGAATCCGGTTTCACACAGGGCATCAAGGACGATGTGCTCAGCGATTCACGCTCGGGAACGCTCAAGGTGTTCACTGATGCCGTCGCGTCTCCCACTGGATTCCCGTTCAAGGTGATCAGGCTTGACACCACACTTACGAATCCTCGTGTCTATGAGAAACGAACCAGGATCTGCGATCTCGGATACCTCCGCCATGCCTACGAGCGCGAGGACCACACCATCGGCTGGCGCTGTCCCTCCGAGCCCGTCGACGACTATGTGAAGAAGGGTGGGGACATCGCCGATACCGTCGGCAGGATGTGTCTGTGCAACTCACTCGTGGCCAACGTTGGCATGCCCCAGATCCAACGCAGCGGCGATATAGAGCCGATGCTCATCACGTCCGGAGACGACGCCGTAGGTGTTGCACGTTTTGTGCCAGAAGGTCATACCACGTACACAGCTGCGCACGTGATCGATTACCTGCTTGATGGTGTCGAGGTGCCGGCCTAGGCCGGTGCCCATGTTTCGTGGACGGTGACCCACCGGTATCCACCAGGCGTGTCTTGATCGATGACCATCACCGCAGTTGAAATGCGACGTGCTACTTCCTGAGGTGTTTCGTGGATCTCGTCGTAGCGGCACACGACAACAGTGCCAAGATCCTCGACATGGAAGTTCTCGACGGCGATGCTGGGGCCCCTTTTGCCGAATCCGTTCTCGACTGCCGCAACGATCGACGAGTGACCGAGCACCTTGCCCTCAGGGGTCACGATCGTGAATCGAGGGTCCATGGCATCCGCGAACTGTGCGATCGAGAGACCTGGGACGCCGCGATACCAATCGTCGAAGAATCGGTGAAGCCTGATGACCTCAGCAGGTGCAGATGTTTCAATCGTCATCGGTCGTCTCCTTTCCCGCTGCCACGAGCTCTTGGAGCAGCGCATCGGACGTATCGGAACGGATGGGTCGTGAAGTATCAAGCGCACCGGAGTCAGTCAGCGTATAGAGCCAGATGAGCGAAGGAACGGCGAGCAGCGCCGCACCCACGAAGGCCACCAGGAGGGCTACCAGAACTGCATCGGTTGCTGCTCCCTGTTCTATTGTCAGAACATCGGGCAGCAGCCACGGATACTGAGCAATCGCCCAACCCCACAGGATCGCGACGGTCGCGACAACCGCAGCGATGCGCGATATTTGGCGCTTCCTCAGGTAGATAGCGACAAGAGACGTCGCTCCTGCAACAGCGGATAGGAGGACAACTGCCCCTCCGTAGGCGTCGGTCAGGCCGCTGAAGAGGACGGGAGCGTCAGCGCGGATCACGAAGATCCCGGCGAATGCAACCATGCCAGCAACGATGCCCGAAACAAGGGCCCTGGTCCGGAAGTAGGAAGCGAGGTCCGATTCGCCTGACCTCGCTGCGTCGCGTGCCGTGAGCACTGCTGCCACATACGCCGCAACGACCACTGCAAGGGTTCCTCCGAGCATCGAGGTCGGGTTGATCCACGAGGTCCAGGCATCTCCCGCTGCGTTGCCGAGGGGTACTCGGCCCGACGCAACACCCCCGGCGACTGTTCCCAGGAAGAAGGGTGTCATCAGAGATGCGGCGGCGAATCCGATCCCGAACATGCGGCGATACGTCAGCTGTGCAGCCCACTTGCGAAATGCGAACGATGACCCTCGCAGGACGATCCCTATACCGGCGAGCATCATCGGGATGTAGAGCGTGGTCATGATCGATACGAACGCCTCTGGGAACGCTGTCCACAGGTACACGAGGACGAAGAT
>Ga0164313_10003428_pt1 | contig 14120 bp, 23 predicted proteins | sample GuaBasSedimGuay4_FD_113735 | JGI IMG/M metagenome (GOLD analysis project Ga0164313, IMG submission 113735) | Subseafloor sediment microbial communities from Guaymas Basin, Gulf of California, Mexico - Guay4, Core 4569-4, 0-3 cm | ecosystem: Environmental > Aquatic > Marine > Hydrothermal vents... | reverse complement strand
TCTTGTACACCAACTAGATAAATTACCTAACGGGTCACAACTAGCTTCTATTGTGTCTGGAATATAAACCATTACATCATTATCTCTAAAAGCTAACCTCGCATGTCCAAGATCAATATATTTCTTTAATTTTTTCCATAACTTTTCACCTGGTGTCGCATCCTCATCATCATCATCATCAGAACCCACAAATGGACTCACTATTGAATATAGATGAGCCAAATCAGTGTATTGACTTATATCTGACACATCACTGGGTGCATTTGGTCTGTTTGGTGCACCTGTTTTAAATACTTTTTTCTTTTTAACTCTATCAAATACCTCTAGAAATTCTGTAGCCTCTGGTAAATCTTCAGTTAAAAACCTTACAGCTTGTTCAATATCATTATCACCAATATGTCTTAAAAATACACTTATCATCCATGTGACATACGCTTTATTTCTTGTGGGATCTGCTTCAGCAATATCATTGAAAATTTCCTCAGTAAGTTTTACTGATGTTTTTCCTTTTTTACTTGTATAAAGATACGCTATATCAACACCAGATTCATCTTGTATTGGATCAACCTTAACTCTCTTTTTGGGTGGTAACCCACCTGGTTCTCTTTCTTCCTCAGATTCTTTTTCCCCCTTGGTTAAATCATCCAACTGTTTTTTTGTTATAACATGTTGTGTTTTTAAATAATCAATTCTATCTTCCGTTAATAAAATTTTATATTGACTCTCAGTTACTATATATTTCATTCTAAATTGTGTTTATTTATAAATATAACGTTTTTATTAAAAATTAACACCCATCAGAACAAAATAATTCTGATTCCTTTTCTCTTCTAGTGTTATTTGGTTTCCTCCAAGACTTTATTTTATCTGAAGCGTCTACATATTTACCTTTTTTTACGTCTTGTATCCAGTCACTACGCATTACAGCACCACGTCCTGCATTGAATGTTAGAGATATCATAGCCTCATACATCCCTTGAGTTACCATATATGGTTTACCTGACACCTCAGCTTTTTTCCATTTATTTAAAATGAATCTAATAGTACTAGCGGCTTTATTTATGTCTAAATCTAATAGTTTTTCACCTTTAGTTTTTGTAATTGTTTGATTTTTTTTAACGTCAGAACCTGTGTGCCCATATCCTATTGTAAGAGTACCGTATTGGGTTCCTCCTGTATATTTAATAGGTTTACCGTCTTTCCACTTCCTTCTATCGTCATAGGTGTACCCAATAAACCTTTCCTCGTCTCTAATAAAATCCCATAAAGATGGTCTAGCCTTATTTTTTGTGAGAACAAAGTCTTTTTTAGGTAATTTATCTTCCTGATCCAATAAAACCAAGTTTTTTAACTGATTTTCAGTAATAATTATCTTCATATTTATAAATATAGTTATTTATTTAAATATATGAATATTCCACCTAAAAATAGTAAAAAAGGTAAAAATACCCCTAAAACACCCTTAAATCAACGAAAAAGGGATAAAAATAGGTATAAAATACGTAAAATCACCAAAAAACACCCCAAAATCAAACAAAAAATCAGAAAAATTAAGGATTTAGAGAAGAAATTGTACTATGCGAAGGTTTGGGAGGTTACAGAAGGTCAAAAACTCTATTTATTGGAGAATTCTGACAAAAGGGGGTGGAAAAACCATCATTTGGACCATATTTACCCTATTGCGATGGGTTTTAAAGAAAAAATACCACCAGAAAAGGTAGGAAACATCAAAAATTTAAGGTTTATCCCATATGAGGAGAACATAAATAAGGGTAGTAAGGTAACAAATGAGTCAAAAAACGCTTTAAGACGTATAAAAAGGTTAAAATAGGAATTTATCCTTATCGATTATATAGTAAAACTCATGTTCTATATAACTTTGTGATATAAACTGATTATCATGAAACAAAATTACTTCTTTTAATTTTTCATCTCCCCTTTCAGATAACATATCTTTATAAAATTCACATAAATCATCCCTATCCCAACCCAAAGAATCTGCTGGATAGTGCCAATATGACATAAAATATTCCTTTTCTCTATTTAAATCATCAAATGAAACACCGTTTTCCTCTTGCCACTCCACATCTTCCATTTTTTCGATAACATCATCTTTTACATACTCCCAGTACTTATCTTTTGGGCTCTCATTCCAATGATTTCTAGCGTCTTTTAAGTAAACGTCCCAAACAAATTCAAAAAATCTATCAGTACACTTAAAATAGTTTTTTTGTACATAATCTTCAAACTCATATTCTCTAACCACATCTAGTTCTATCCTTTCACCAGATTCTTCAAAATTTAATATGAATTCTGATATTATTTTTATAATATCCCTTTTTTGTATACCATCAACAAGTGGATTATCGTGATAATCAATAATTTTATCTAAACTGTATTTAGGTTTTTGTTTTTCTAATGGGTCAAAAAAATGTGTTTTAATATTCCTAATCCACGTTTCAACAGAACCAATAGTAGATTTAAATTTATCCTCATTACCCCTTTCTCTATAATTATTGCGAATATTATCGTGAGCGTATTTAATTACATTATACGCGAATTTATCGTAACGACTATTTAGTTTAATATTATGAGTAAACCTATCGTATTGACTATTTTCCTTAAGTATTTTTTTTATAGTATTTCTTAACGTCATACTATTATAAATACTAGTAACCCTCGAATAGTTTCTGAGTTTCTCTAACTATTTCTGCTTTTTGGGATTCTATAAGATTAACCTTATCTTGTTGGTCTTTATTTAAGTCTCTTCCTGCTGCTTCAGATTTAATGTCTGCTATTTGGGAATCTAGTTTATCATGTCTTAATAGATAAGAATGATATAATTCTGCTTTTTCATCGTTATTCATAATTCTTTTTATTTAAATATAAAACTTTATTGTATAATAGTAAATAGTTTAATTTTCTAATCTACCTTTATATCTTCTTAATATTGTAGTAAACATTTCACCTAAACTTTCTATATACTCACCTAAAGATGCTAATTTTTCCGCAACTTTTACTCTTAATTCAGAATCTGACATAGACATTCCCAAACCATAAGATAAATTTTGTGGTTTACCTCCCATAATACCTGGAGAGTAACCACTCAGTATTCTAAAATATTTTAATACTTTAGTTATGGCGTTTCTGTATTCACGTACTAAATCCTTAAAATCGTCATCTAAATATATTTCACCAGATAAATCATTAATAATTCTAATATCTTCTTGTAATTTATTAGATATGTTAGTGATTGCTGTCATTATATTCATTTTATTTAGTTCTTCACTTTGTAAATGTTCGATAAATGAACCAATTAGATTTACAGTATCACCGATTGATCTGGTAAGTGCACCATGTACATGTCCACCATGAGCTGCCATAATATTGTGATCATCATAACCACCTACCTCATTAACAATTTTTCTGTATTGTGACTCCGTTATCTTTATTTTCATACTAATAAATATAATATAATTAATAAAAAATTTGTATAATTAATATTTTTATTGTATATTAGTAGTAATAAAATTTAAAAATTATGAAAAATATTGTAATAATATTAATAACCCTATTAACATTCAGTACCGATGTATTATCCCAATCACTAATACCGTTTAGGGAGTGTGATAAAAATATTGATTGGAATGATGGTTATGTTTTAACGAATTGTTCTTACAAAACATACTCATTCAATAAAAAAGTGAACATAAAAAAATGTGATACTACAAAATATATTTATAAAGGTAAAACCAAAAAGAATTTCCAATATTTTGTAGATGTTAAATTAAAGGAGATTGTAGTTCTATCCAATTGTAATAAAACTTATGTGGATAAATATTATATTAAAAAATACAAAGTATCTACAAAACCAAATCACATTACTGGTGGATATTATTTAAAATTATATATTGTATGTAAATCTGAAAATAAAATAATGAAGATTATTAGAAATACATCAAAAAAAGATAAAGATACGATTATAACCATTTACGATAAAAAAACAAAAAATACTACCGTAAAAGTTGTTAAATGGATTGTTACCGCAGCTAAAGGTGATTATTATGAATAAAAAATCCGATATTATGTATCGGATTCCTTTTTCTCTTCTATTTCTAATTGTCTATCTCTAAGTTTTTCCATTTCCTTTAGAAATTCCTGTTCCATTTTTTTCTGTGCGTGAGCTTGTTCTCCTTTTATTCTTTCTGATCTAGCTCTAGATTTTTGTTTTTGATTTTTTCTATGTTTACTTTTTGGCATAACTTTTATTTTTATATAAATATAATAATACTTTATTTAATAGTCAACTATTTATTAGTATGAAGTTATTAGATATTTTATTGGAAGATGTGGAAGTACCGTTTAAAAAAAAATGTGTTATGAACATAACCAATAATGATGGTGAAACAATATCTGTAGATTGTGAAGTACCTACAACAGAAGAAGAAAAATCTACTGGTCTTATGTATAGAGATAGTTTAGATGATAACTCAGGAATTTTTTATGACTACGTTGATGGTGGGTTCTGGATGGATAATGTAAAATTCCCGATAGAAATGGTTTTCATTAATGATGATGAGATTGTAGATATTAAAAAAGCTAAAGCTTATGATAAGAAATCTATATCTCCTTCAGTAGAATCTAATGGTAACTTAGAAGTTAATGATGGGTTCTGTAGTGATAATAACATATCTATCGGTAATAAGGTTTACAGATCGTAAATCTCTGGAAATTCTTTACCAAACATTCTAACCAATTCCCCAGCTTTTGAATTCGCTTGATCTTCCCAAGGGGACCCATCTTCACCTTCTTCTGGGTTACCTTTTAATTCTCCTAATTCATTTTGTTTATGGTGTACCATTTCGTGAGCGATAGATCGAATGATATCTGGAACGGCTCTATTCTTTTTTAATACACTTATTTCATTGTTTGATCTATCATAACTGGCTAATGTTTCTAATTCGTCATTGTCATCAGTTAATTTAACATTAAACCCATCACCTAAAGATAACTCATTTTTTCCAAACTCAATAAAATCATCTACAATGGATTCATTAATATTAATATGTTCTCCTTTCACCAAGTAAGGCATTTCTTCTAAACCAACCACATCTAAACCCCATTTATCTTTTAAAAGATTATTTAATTTAGGTTTAAATTTTTTTAAAACATCCGCAAACTCCTCCTCAGTTATTTTATATATTTCTCTAATTTTCCCATATACCCCTTTAGTGGTTTCATATGTTGGGTTAGTGTATTTATGTTTTGAAAATATTCTATTTAATCGAACAGTTTTAATTAATTTACCATTAAGTCTTAATTCTAATAATAAATCTTGATAAACAACTTCCCACTCCGTAGTTTCACTATTATATCCAAGTTTCCTTAATTCTCCACTATTAGTTATATAATTTAACCAGTCATACCCAAATTCGTAAAAAAACTCATCATTATCGTATTCGTCTTTTGGGTTATCTTTTCTAAAGTAGTACCACCCTTCATCATATTCTATTTCTTCCCATCCGAACTTATTAAAAATTTCAGGATCAGATACTGCGCGATCATATTCGTATTCACCATACAAACTTAAATAATCAGTCAACGAACTAACTGTGGGGTTTGGTGGGTAATCTTTTTCGATTATAATACCGTTTAACATTTCATCGACAATAAAATCTAGATATTGTTGATTCTTTTTTTTATTAACGTAATCTTCTTTTAATATATTTTTAATTATATATTTCATTTTATATTTTTTTCACAACTTTAAATTCATCAACATCTACTATTAAAGATAAGTTCCTACCATTTTCCCAATTTACATCCATATGGTCTTCATTAAATGGTCCACCAACACTAGTATATCCAACAACCACCCCTTTACTACCTGGTGGAATAGGTCTTGGGTCATCTGGCATGTTAACCATTTCTATTACATCCCCAATCATAGGCATATTACCATCTTTGTAATGTTTTCTAATCCACTCCCTACATAATTTATTAGTCATAGGGTCATTTTTTCCATAACCATATGTATTTACAATGTATTCTCTAACTAAATAATATGAAATCCTAACAACATTTTCATAATGTTCAAATTCATCGTCACTTAAACTACTGTCAAATTCAAATACACTATGTTGATTAAATATCTCATTTAAGTCATTAAATAACTGATTAAATAATCTATCCCTATTAGTAAAATTTGGCATAATTTATAAGGGGTTATATTCACCCATTTTAAATGGTTCTAAAACTGGGTTTATTGCGTGTAATGAATAACTACCATCTGGACGATATTCAGCGTAAACAAATTCAGATCCTAATACCTTAGAACTACCATCTGCAGTATGGAAGTAATCTGATATAAAAGGATTATACTTAATCTCTTCAGCCACATCTTTTAATGTTACAGGGTCATCAGGTAATTCTTGAACTACACCACCAACACCAACAACTTGTGATCGTTTGGACATTTCACCAGCATCTTTTGTTGTTCTCATAATATTATGGTATCCAGTACTTATATCAAAATTAATGTCCCCACCTAATAATAAATCATTTGTATAACCTATAATTCCTGGTAAATCATCCTTTCTACCTCTTTTTGATCTTCCATAAATACCAAATGCACCATTCTTATTGTGCATAATGTTATGTCTATTAGTATGGAACCAAACCTCTTTACCTATTAATTCTGGTGAATCACCCTCTAAATAACCATACTGAGCCTTTCCTGCGGTTACAGGATCATCCATACCTATATGGTAAGGAGGTGTTTCATTAATTAACTGACCTCTCATCTCTATAAGTAAGTTAACTTTTTTAATGTTATTTTTTTTATCTTTAGTTCTCATATTATATAAATATATACTTTTTTTTTAATAATACATTAATTTGTCGTGAAGAACTTCATTAAAATATGCTGAATCAATATCACCATGACCACCATATCTAAAATGTCTATCAGTGTTTATTTGTATTTTTTCTTCTGGTAATAAAACATTATCGTAGTAATTCTCCTCATTCCTTTCAACATAAAAAACGTCACTAAAGATTTCTGGAAGGGTACTATAGCCAGAATGTACATGATCATATAAAGTCTCTTTAAATATTTCACTATTTATTACATCACTGATCTCTCTTCTACCAAAAAATTCTAAACTATAACCCCTGGCACCTGTTTCCTCATCCAATACGGGATTTTCTAATTTACCGTCAAAATCAGAAAGATAATCCAAAACAGAATCATTAAAGTCCTTATGTAATGCATCCACATCTGCAGATTGTTGAGCATCTGCCATCGCACAACCTATTTCATCACCGAACTCTTCCTTTAGAAATTCCATAAACCCTTCGTTAGATGGTTCATCGGGTAAAGTTTCTATATATTTTTCTCTCATATAATCAACATTAACTTTATCAATCATATCAAAATAATAGGCATCAAAATCATAACAATCATAATCATAATGATAGTCATAATCCTGTTGAAAATGTTTTTTAGCCATGTGTTGGATGTCGTAATCCCTATCATCATAAAAAAGATTACTTAATTCTTCAGCATCAAAATGTACTGGAACGTAATAATCTTTTCTATTATATCTGGTTAGATAATTATAAATTACATTAATTTCTTGATCACTTGAAAACCTCATACCTGGAAGTATTTCCTTCATAAAGAAATCTGGGTCTTCATCCATTTTAACCATCATCTTTTCCATAAATCTGGATGGAAATAAGGTGTCATCAAACGGATCAAATTCCTCATAATCCACTAACTCCATATCTTCCTCTTGTTCTTTTAATATTTTCCTAATTAAATTTTTCATTCTAATAATTCATCTTTATAATTTTTAAAAAATTCTTCAGGGATAAATTTATGTTTTTTATTTGTGTGTTTAGATAACCCTAAATTTTCCATTTTTTTTAAATTATTATAATAAGAATTTTTGCGAGGATTATCAGTCATTGGACCACCACAACACCAAGACCAATTCTCATATCTAGACACCATTTTAACATTATTTGGTAAAGTTGATTCACAAACGGGTGTAGATGGATCAATTAATCCAATAAAATCATACTCATTTGGGTTATTATCTATTTCTTTCCATATCTTCAGTCCGCCCGCAGAAAATCCCATTATTTTATTAACATTGTATTGTTTTTTTAATGTTGAAAGAGTGTTGGAAGTATGTTTTAAAAATTTAACATTATCAGTAGGGAGTCCAGCATTAACCCATTGTTCTTCCATCCAAGTAGGTGTTGCATACGATATGCCCCCAAACACCACTGTTAAGGATTTTTGTTTTACCTCTTCTTTTAATATTTTCCTAATTAAATTTTTCATTACCAGTTCAAATCATGTTTTTTATATAAATCAATACCATTTTCAGAGGCATATTTTTTTATTTTATAATTTAAAAACTCTTTAATTTTAGATTTAATCTCTTTTAATTTTATTTTACCTTCAATTTTAAAAACACTTGTTATGAAAAAAGTTATATATGTCACCATCTCACGATTTTGTTTTTCTAGATGTTCATTACCATATAATTCATTATCAATATAGTTTACGTTATAAGAGTTATCTTCTATCGCCACTGTCAACATAGAGGCATCATATGGGTTATCTGATAATACTTTAACATAATTAGTAACCCCAAAATGTACTGAATATATTTCCTCAACCGCAAAGGTACCATTTATGAAGTCAACATATAAGGAATCATTAAGTACCTTATCAATAGTACCAAAAAACTTACTTTGTTTTTCTTCTTTTAATATATGTTTAATTATATCTCTCATAAATGTAAATCTCTTTCAATATACTCTAATACGTCCTTCTGTAACGTTTTATACTCAGAATGTGTTATTGTATCAGTATAATTATGAACCGCAGTGTAATGTACACCATGTTCATTATATCCCATACCAGTCCATTCTACAAAACCTTTCAACCCCTCTAATTTTCTTAAATTAAACACTTCATCACCTCCCTCTACACTACTATCCATAATATATGGATCTTCTTGATATTGTATATAGTCCTCATATAACACCCAAGGTAAAGAATATAAGAACCTATCTTTTTCTAAATCAAACCGTATTTTTTCCCATACCGCCCAAGCCTCATCTACCTGTAACCCAAATTGGTTGAATAATATTGGTGTTAATTCTACAATTAAAGGAAAACCATCTCCTAATTGAGCACCTATACCACCACCAGTTCCTTTAATTTGTTTACCATCAGGGGTGTGGAAACTAGTAACAACTTGACCATCACGATAATTCTTATTATGTTCAAACCAAAAATCATCCTTAATATGGTTGTAAACTTTATCTACAATACCTCTATGAAGTGTACTTTCTTTAAGAATTTTTTTTATAATGTCTCTCATTAATATGATTTATATTATAAATATACCTAAAAACAATATAAATACAAATATTAAGTTTTGATTATTTAATTTTTTTACTTATATTTGTATTATGGAAAGAAAAAAAGTTAAAAGCGATAAAATAACATCGTTACAACCTAAAGAAAGGGAAAAAGAACCTAAAAAAGTGATTACATTTATACCTAATGACTCTAAAACTAAATGGAGTAAAATAAAGGGTGTTGATGGTGAGATTGTAAGATTTAAAACTGGTGACCCTGAAAGACAAGAATATTTAAAAAATAAGACTTATGATCAGTTATACGTTGGGGTAGACGGTAATGATTTATATATCTATTATAGTATAAAATAAATGTTACTTATGTTTGGTGGTGTAAATTATTTTTCGTATCTTTATATAACAAAACAAACAATATGGAATATACTAAAATTAAAAATCACCCAAAGACAAACGTACCTTATATTGATACCAATGACGCAATAAAAGAATATAGAAATAGTGTTGTTGCAAAATCTGAAGATAATGATTGTGTGGTTAGAGCGCTAGCAGCAGTAACAGATTCTACATATGAAGAATCACACACCTACATCAAAAAAACCTTTAAAAGAATTAATGGTAATGGAACACCTAACTTTGACACCATTATGAAAAAAAATATAGGTAAAAGGATTCTAGGGGTTAAATATACAAGATTAACTAACCACATTACAACTACATATGTAAAAACCGTAAAAGATAAATACTGGGGTACAACACACAAAATTAAAAGTACATTAGATAGTAAATATTATCCGTTAATAACTACATATGGTAAAACTAGAGCTAGTCAAATGACGGTTAAAACTTTTTTACGTGAGTATAATGTGGGTACTTATTTAATTCACGTTAGAAGTCACTGTTTCGCAATAATCGATGGTGTTGTAATTGGTAATCTTTGTGATTCTAGAAAATTAAAAGCTAGAATAATAAACGCCTATAAATTTATTTAGAAATGGAAAAAAATTGTAAAGAATGTCCTTGGATTGTAAGGAACAAAAATAATGATACTATTGTTAACCATTCTAAAAAATGGAATAAGAAACATAATTGTCATATGAAAATAAAAGATACTAATAAAAAACTTTGGGATCACTTTCCTGAGTTCCAATGTAGAGGCGATAAAAATTTATCTTAGAGTTGGTTGATTAATTAAAAAAATAACACTATTATTGTAAAAATAAAAAATATTATGGAAGAAGATTTAAAACTATATAAAAAAATTGATAAAAGTGGGTTTAAAACTAAGGTTGAGCATATTTATTACAACCTAGATCAAAAAGTTGCTGAAATAACTATCTGTGAAGAAAGAAAAGAGGATATATTTCTTTTAGATGAAGAAAGGTTTATTACTGATAAAACTATCATAAGAAATTTAGTTAAAAAAGAGAATAATAATTTAGAGAATAGAATAAAAAATAACAAGGTGGTTATTGCGTTGGCAGATAATAACCCACAAGAGGTTGAGAAAGCCACCAACCACCTAAATAAAAATAAAAATAGATTACAAAGAATAAAGAGTTACATTAATGAGCACTAAGTACGATAAGATGATAGAAAATATCAATATGGATGTCGATATTGATATGGAAAAACTAAAACAAAGAAACAAAGACATCTCAAAGGTTGTTAATAGATATATGAGAATTAAAAGAAAAAGTTTTTTTCGTAAGATACTCTATTTAGGTCTTAGGAGTAATTAATATCTACCACTAATATAGGTAAACAACACTTCAGGTATTGTAACACACTCACCCAAGTTATCACCACAATTAAAAGGTTGTAAATTATTCACGATTCTTTTTAACTCTCTAGGGGATTTCCTAAACATAAATTCTATATATTCTTTACGATACACTTTATTAGGGTTATACCAAGACTCATTCATTATTAACTTGTACTGAGATTCCGTAATTTTTATTTTTTTACTCATACCCTACATTAATACCCTTTTTTATCACATCAAAATGTTCTGGATCACCATCACCATCCTCGTAATTTTTTCATACTACCAACAGATAAGTTACCATCATCCTTTTTTATTACATCAAAATGTTCTGGATCACCATCTCCATCGACATCTATTTCCAAATCACCAATATCACCATCAATATCATTATCATTTCCTTGTGATTGGTCTACCATATAATCATGAAATAAATCAGCGTATTCTTCAGACGACATTTGTTCACTAACTTCATCCGACCAATTCTCAAACTCTTCTATTCTTTCACCAGACAAATCCCCCCAGTTAAACTTATACTTCATAAGTGATAAAACCTCATCCATATCTATAGTAGACTCACCTAATATTCTTTTATTAGATTGTTCTATAATTAATCTTTTTTGTTTTTCAATTCTTCCCATTTTGGTTACTTTATATATAAATATTAAAATATAATAAAAAGTTACATTTTTAATGGAATGGTGGAATCAGTTCTAATATGAATTTTTTATAGTTCTGAAAAATATACATAACTTCAATATGATTACCGATACCAAATTTATCTTTCATGTCTTCATAAAAAGACGGGTGTGGTCTAATATGATTTTTACTACCAGTTAAATTATGGTCATAAGCACTTAAATTGTTTAAGTTATAAGGTCTTATGGGAAGAGTAAGATTCATGTATTGGGGGTTATATGTAGTTTCATTTTCCAAAACCTCAACTACCTTATCTAAAAACCTTTTATCTATATTTTCAAATTCAAATGTATCATAATTAAATTTAGGTTCTTTTGATTCATTTAAATTTTTGTCATGAAATAGTGAAGGTATTAGTAGGTAACTATTTATTCTATTATCATATACTACCATCTTTTGTTGATATTTGCTCCATACATATTCAGATTCCTCATTTGTTAACCCATATATTCTTTCTAAATGGTTTCTCAACTCCCATAGAAATTTATGGTAGATAGTCATACCATAACTAGAGGTAAACGACACCGCTGGTATGTCAATATCATCAGTAGATATAAATGTACCATCTACCTTCCGAATTAATTTACTACCTGACACTAATAACCCTATTATTTTTTTTAAATAATTTCTTTGTTTTTCAGGGTAATCTGAATAATGTGGGTTTTTAGATTCAGTCATAGTTTTATTGTAAATTACTTTATTCATTTATTTACTCACTTTATTATAAATATATAATATTTATATTAAGAAAAGAAATTGTTAATGAATACTTACAATAAAATAAATGAATCTGAATATTCAAATAAAGTTATAGGTCATGTAGAAACAGACCCATTAGATAAAAGAATAGATCTTAAAAAAATATATTCTATATCTAACGATGAGTATTTTGATATTCTTAATTATGAATTACATATTATTAATTCGTTGAAAGGTGAGATATTTGATACTAGTGACCCTAAATGGAGGGGAACAGGTAATTATGAATTTACTTTTGAAATTGATCGGGCATATATTATAGGAAACACACCACAGGATGATTACGCCCTATTTAAAGGGGATATTATCGATATTGACGTTGATGTTGATATAAACGGTACAGTATTTTTAGAAAGTACTATGAGAGATAATCCAGGGAGAGATTGGTCAATAGGTGAAGCAGTATCGGATGATAATATTGGATATATTGTTAACTCTGAAATTAGAGACATTATTTATACTATATTAGAACAACGATTACCTATATTAAAAAATTTTGGAACATTAGATGTTAGTGATATTGTGGAACATTATGTTGATAACTTATCTAATGAAGATAAAGGTAATATTAATGAGGGCGTTTATAACGTTGGTGATAATAAAGATTTTTTAGAATACGTTTATAATGATTTAGTAGAAAATACTAAATGGAGAGACGCTTCTTTTAGTAAAATAGATCTTTTTGGTGATTGTAGATCAATTAATGTTATGATAAGTTGGGGTAGTGTTGCACCATATTTCCTTAGAATGCCTGATTGTGTAGAAGAAAAATTAATAAATTTATATGGATTATCTTGGAAAGAAATTGATAAAATATGGGATAAATATGAAAAACATATCATCAGTATGATATTATCTAAAAAGAGGGGTATTGCACCACATATTAAAAGATTGGGGCTGGACTATTTAAATGAGTCGGTAGATAAGAAATTTCTAGATAAGGTGGTTAATAACCTAATTAGAGAAACCAAACCTACTTCTGAAAAACATGTTAGTGTTATAACACCATTTAATCATTTTCATGGTAGGGATGGATATTGGGTATTAACTGCTCATCGTTGTAGGGAAATAGGTATTACTCACCCAGAAAACTATATGATTCCCGAAATCATTACTAAACATTTAAAGAGTATTTATTCTTTACAATCTATAGAGGAAATGGAATATGTAATGGGTAAATATTATTTTAACATATATAATAAGTATTTTAGAAAGTTTTTTGATAATACAAAAAGGGGTAAAATCAGTGAATCTGAAGATTTAGAATATAATAAATCATATTGGGAAAAAGAAACCCAATTCTTCATTAAGATAGTTAATCAGATTATGAGAGAAACTGTTATAGGTTATAAAAATAATAAAATAAAATTCCCTATAATAAAATTCCCTTTCGATGAAATAATGGAAATTGGTCCTCTTGACATAAAAGATATAAATATTATATTTGATAGTAATATAAGTAACATATCAGGTGATTTTGCTAATAATTTCTACC
>Ga0164313_10003427_pt1 | contig 14124 bp, 13 predicted proteins | sample GuaBasSedimGuay4_FD_113735 | JGI IMG/M metagenome (GOLD analysis project Ga0164313, IMG submission 113735) | Subseafloor sediment microbial communities from Guaymas Basin, Gulf of California, Mexico - Guay4, Core 4569-4, 0-3 cm | ecosystem: Environmental > Aquatic > Marine > Hydrothermal vents... | reverse complement strand
GTGACTATGGTCATGAAAAATAAATTTTTGCGAACTAAGTTTAAATCTTTTTGACACAATACTCGTATATCTATAATTATGCTTTAAATGAGTATGTATGATGTCAAAATCCTTAATTATCTCTGAAAATATTTTCATTTTATTCTTCTCGAAACGTCTATTTCTTTCTAACCTATACACTCTAATATTGGATTCTAATTCCTTTACTAAAACACCATCTTCAACTAATATCAGTACACTTACCTCCACACCTTTTCTGTATAGTAAGTTTGAAAGTGTCACCAACACACGTTCTGCTCCTCCCACTTTTAAAGTATCGATAACTTGTAAGACTTTCACTGATCTAACTTTTCAATTAAACTTCCTTGTTTTAATTTAATGCTGGCTAATTTCCATGATCGTAAAACCTGCAATAATATAACCGGAAATATTATTACAGAGATCAGTGATCCCAACAACATCAATTTTTTATTTCGTTTAAAACGATATGGCATTATAGATGGCGGTATAGTTCTATATAAAGATAATACAGTTCGGTAATTTCCAAAATATTTCCTGAATGAGTAAACTACACTTGGAACAGGCCTAGGTCCAAACCATTTTTTTGGTCGAAATCCATCCCAACTTCCCATTTGCCGTAAACCTCCCGTCCCTACTTTTAAATGCAATCGCTCTGCATAGGGATTAGAAATATTTAAAAACCCCTGTAGATGAGCACGCAAACCAAACTCCCCATCGCCCATACGTTGTTTTTCAAACTGCCGGTCAAACAATCCTATTTGTCTAAAGACTTCTTTTTTCAATAGTACATTTCCAGTGTCTAATTGATCGGAGACTCTAAAAAAAGAATAATTCTGTGGTACTTCTGCACCTACAGTTGAAATAGATACTCCCGAAGATATTGTTGCTTTAAAAAAGTCTAAACATTTTATATGATTACTAATCCAATCTTTTTCTACGCGGCTATCATCATCAAACAATAATAGTAAATCTCCTTTCGATTTTCTAATAGCCCTATTTCGAGCCAACCATAAGGCCTTTTCCTCTTGATGAATAATATTAATATTTAATTTACAATCTGTGTAAAATTCTTTTTGAAACGGCTCAGATTGATCTACTACAATTACCTCAACGTTTTTATAGTCTTGCTTTTCTAAATCCTTTAAAACATCTTTTAAATACTCATACCGATTGAGTGTTGGAATTACCACCGATACTAGCGGGTTTTCTTTTAATAAATTGGAATCGAAATTCTCCCAGTCCAAATATTTTATTGGAGTTTGTAGATAATTGCTTCTCTTTGTATTCCGAGAAGCAAACCAAGCCGGAAATTCTGTAAAGGGATTTTTAAAAGACAATAATCTTAGTATTAAAACATACAAAGCCCAAACAGCATTAAAGTATTTACGTATAAAACGGTATTCGTCTTTTATAGGTAGTTTTTTAAAAGATATATAGGTCTTTGCGTTTCCAATATATCCTTTTTGTACGGCTTGCCATGAAAGATCGTATTTTTCAGCCCATTCATTTTTAAAATTTTGATCTTCTTCTAATTGATTAAAGATAGCTTTAGGAAGTTCTTCAACGATAGGAAACACCGAAGATCCGTCTTGCTTTTTTAATGCAAAATAATGGGTGGGTTGTAGGTATTTTAGAAAATTGAAGAGCAATATAATTAGTTTAGTACTGTTTTAAAAAATCCTCCCAAAGTTAACTTTTCTTCCCAAAGTTTACGATTGGAATGTTGTAAATCTATGAATGTTTTAGGAGTTAATTGATGATGGAACTGTATTATTTTTTCTTCTAATAAATGTAATTCATTCTCTTCTACCCAGACCATCTGTTTTTTCCAATCTATTTTATCTGTTAATGGAAGAATACAGTCAGTATTAATAAAAACGGGAATTCTACCCATGGCTAAAGCTTCATACAGTCGAACCGAAAAATTTCCAGCTCCTCGTATACAAACGGTATATTGAGTATCTTTTATATTATTATAAAACTCCATGGTAGTTTTTAAACGTTCCTCTTTTGTTTTAACTCCTGCTCGATATTGATTGCGTTCTATAAAATGATTGGTTAACTTATTAGATTCTTTTATACTTTTTAAAACTCTTGCTCTTAATTTACTGGCAGATTGTATTCGTTGTGGGGAATCTATTGTTAAAGCAGTATAATATTTTAGGTTTCTAATTGCTATTCTAACTACCTCTGATTGTGAATTAATAAAAGAATTGTTGGATTGCCCACAAAATCCAATGATGGGTTTTACAGTATAATCACTTATACTTATTTGTTGCTTTTTAAAATGCATTAACAATGGGTCTTCAATAAAAGAGGGCATTCCTATATGATTCTCTGGCAATTTAGTGCGTTCTCCACTTGAACGGAACACCAAAAGGTTTTCTAAATTAGGAATCTTTACTCCAAAATCTCCCGTTGTAAAAGACCATACTTTTTTATTTTGTTTTTTTGTTAATTCAATAAAGTTTAAGACCTCTTTTTTATTTTTTTTTTCATAATAAAAATTCCAAGACATGGGTAATATTACAATTTCAGCATTTGTAATAGTATCTGTAATCCCAAAATCAGATAAAGAAATATGATACATCTTTATTCTTTGTTCGTCAGTAAATGAAGCGTTTTTTAAAAATGGTTTTAACAAAGGAAATAGATGCGATCTTTTCTTTTCAAAATAAAGGTTTTTAGGATAATAAAATTTCATCTTCATTATTCTTTATAAAAATTTATAAATTGTTGTTGCTGTTGTTCAATAGTAAATTTATTCCTAACTCTTTTCATTGCATTTTGAGAAATTTGTTGTTTTTTAGATTCTGTTAAATTTATAACTTCTATCATTTTTTTTGCTAAAGCATCCGATTGGTATTTAGGTATCACATAGCCTGTTTGATCATGATTAACATTCTCGGACAGTCCCTCTGCATTAGACACTATACATAACAAGCCCATAGCTTGTGCTTCTAATACAGCATTACAGAAACCTTCAGAAATACTATGCTGTATAAAAATATGAGATTCTGTGTATAATTTAACTACTTCATCTCTGTTTTTTTTACCTACAAAATGTATATGTTTCTGTAATCCTAGTTGATAGACTTCATAAGCGATTCGTTCATATTCAATTCCTTCTCCTACAATTGTGTATTCAAAATCAACCTTCATTTCTTTTAAAAAATATAGCGCTCGTATAACATAAGTAAATCCTTTTTTCCAGTTCAATCTAGCTACCGATAAAAGTTTTATTTTTGTTTTTGGTATCTGGAATATTTTATTTTCATTATTAAAAATTTTTATATCTATCGCTGGTGTTATTTTTTTAACTGAAATACTTTTTGGCAGCCCCAACCTATAGGCTATAGCTAATAAATCGTCTGATATTGTATGTACTTTATCAATATTTTTCCATAATAATTGATAGCAATTAGGATGCTTTAAAGGATAAATTGCAATATCAAACCCTCGAAAACTCACTGCCATTTTTGCGCCAATAGCTTTTGCTACAAACTCACTGCCCAAGGCTTGTGTGGCAAAACCAAAATGAAGCCAATCTAGCTTGTGTTTTAAGATATGACTGTTTAGGTATGTTTTTTTTAGAATTTGTAAAACTGGTGTTTTTTGTTGCCTTTCTAAACTAATAAAACGAATCACCTTTTGAATATTTGGAATTAAACCTATAAGTACTTTAAGGGTTAACAGCGTTTGGATAATTGGATAATTTGGATAGGCTTTTGGGGCTTTGTAGATAACACTCCCCTTGCCCCCCTCAAGGGGGGATTTGTTTTGAACAAACAAAAGCACCTCCATTCCGTTAGCTTGTAGCCCTTTTATTTTTGAAGTAAAAAAGGTTTCGGAATAACCTGGCGGATTGGAAAGTACGATGCCTATTTTCATTTGGAAAACTTTTTATATATGTTTTCTCGCTCTTTAATAAATCTTTCTAAGGAAAAATTTTCAATTACAGTATTCCTGATTTTTTCTTTTAGTTTTAATTTATTTTGTGATGATAGGCTTTTTATATATAATATTTTTAATTTTAATTCACTAGTATCACTTGGTGCAAAAAGCAACTCTGGATAATCCTTTAAGACATCTTTAATACCTGAAATTCTAGAGCCAATAACTGGAATACTCATTGCCATCGCTTCCAAAGGTGCAATTGGCATCCCTTCTTTTCTCCCTTCATCTTTAGTAGGTATAACAAACACGTCTGCTAAAGCAAGATATGGTTTTACATCTAGTTGCTTACCAAGAAAAACAAATTGTTCTTCTGAATATTCCCTCTTTAGATGATCTACATATTCGCTTTTATCATTACCAATTAAAAATACTTTTATTTTAGAATCTTTAATATTTCTAACTGCATTTAATAAAATTTCTATGCCTTTAACAGGCACCATGTTTACTACACTTATAATCACAAAATCATCTTCATTAATATGTAATTCTTTTTTTAGAATAACATCTTTGGTTTGGGGTTTAAAAATTGTTGTATCAACACCTAACGGAAGTTGAACCGTTTTTTCTTTCATTCCATAAAAAAAATCTTTCATCATATCTTCATTAATAGCAATAATTTTTGTGCTTAATTTTGATCGCCATTTCCATGCTTTATTCCCCCAGCCCATAGCTTTCTAGGTATAAACATACTTTATCCCTGAAAGTTTAGCTGCTAAAGGTTCTGAAAAATCTGAACTCCAATGCCAAGAGTGAATAATATTGAATTGATGTTTTTTAAAAAATTTGCGAATTTTTAAAACTCTAAAAATAAATGTTGATAACGGTTTGTAATTAGTAGTAAACTGAAAAACATGAATAGGAACTCCTAATTTTTCTACCTCCTTAAAAAATGCTCCTTTGGTATGAAAAACACAAATTTCTGGCTCAAATTTATCTCTATCCAGTCCCTTAACTAAATCATATACCACTTTACCACTACCAGCAGTATCAAAATTAGGGATGGTAAATAATATTTTAATTTTTTTCATTATTAATTAAATCCAGTCTTTTACAAAATTCAATTTAAATTCTTTAATAAGCTTTTCATTTTCAGGCTTATAAAAATCAAATAATAATTTATATGTTTTATTTTTAATTTTGGGTTTCTTAAAGAACAGGTTTTTAATAGCTTTTTTAATCCTCTGTGGAATTAAAAAACTAAAAGGAAGTCTTAAATTTTTCTTATAAAAAGGAGCTTTATTAATTTTATTAAATTCGATATTATTTTTAAAATCAATTCTTAGAAAATTACTTAATTCATTATTAATTAAATTAACACTCTTTAAGTCTTTAAAATTTAATATTAATATCTGTTCTTTGTCAAAAAAATTAAAATATCTTTTAATTTGTTGATAATAAAGTCCCGATTCAACTAAAGTATTTGCATCTGCATATGTAATTCTTCCTTTAGGAGCTTTGTTTTTTATATAATGATAATAGCTTTCTGAGTTTAAATTCATAGTAAACTCCCCGTTTTTATTTTTTTTAATTTCTTCAACAATCGCTTTATGAAAATTAGTTGAAATTATTTTTCTTGAATACCACATCCACCAATGTGAAAAAGCTCTATCTATCGGGTTTCTTAAAATAAAAATTATTTTAGCTTCTTTATTATATTTATTTATTTCATTTGGAATGTATGAAAAAAACATATTTCTATGTCTACTATCTAATAAATACTTTTCTGATTTGTATCCACTAAAGTATTTATTAATATAATCATCTTCATTTCTGTATTCTTTGGGTAATTCAAAAAAATACGGTTCTTTTGGACTAGATGCACAAACGTCTTTTTGATTGCCCAAATAATCATGTAAATAAGATGTTCCACTTTTACAAGCGCCAACAATAAATAAATTTGCCTTCAAATCTTTATTTTATGGTTTATTCGATTAAACATAAACTTTCTAAATCTTACCTCTTTTGGGTTTAAAAATATTAACCCTAAACATTTTAAATAAAATGATATACCGTAGAATTGGCTTACTTCCATTAATTTCTGTGTATTTAATGCAAAATTATAATCTTGTTTTGCTATAATTTCTGGATATTCATATTTAAAAGATCTAAGCAATTCTCTAGTCGCTAAAAACTGTTTTTCCTTATTAGTGGTGATAGAATTTCTATCTTCTCTTCTATCTATTCTTACCAAAATTTCTGGGATTCCATATATTTCAGAAATTAATAAAAACCTTAAAATATAGGTCCAGTCTACACTGATGTTAGGATGATGTTTTGTAAAATATAATCCATTGTTTATATGAACTTCTTTTCTAAACATCATACAACTATTAACTACTTTCAATTGTTTTCTATAATTCAATAAGAACATTTCTTTTCCCTTTGGATACTGTTTCTTTGATACTAATATACCAGGAAATAAAGCACTCACTTTTTCACCATTCCAAAATTCTGCTATTCCAGAAACTAGCCCTATGTTTTCATTAGCATCAAGTAATTCAACCTGTAATTTCAATCTATCTTTATAATAATAATCATCTTGCTCTGCTACCGCAATATAATCTCCTTGAGTATTTGCGACTAATCTATTCATTGTTGGCCCTAAACCAATATTAAGATTATTTACTAAAATTAATAATTTTTTAAGTTTAGAACGATATTTTTCTAAAATTTGCAATGATCCATCCTTTGAACCATCAATACAAGCAATTAATTCAAAATCCTGAAAAGATTGATTTACTAGACTATCTAAGGTCTTTATTAATGTTTCTTCTCCATTAAAGATTGGTAAAATAACAGAAACTTTCATATTATTTCAATTATAGATTTGTTTCATTTTTAAAGCCAAGGTTAATAACATACTGACAGGATGTGAATAATACACCTGATTTTCTTTTTTAAACTTTTGATAAAACTCATCAGTGATTTCTTTTGGTACTATACTTTCTAATTCTTTTGAAAATAGCCGCTTTTTTAATTCATTCTCGTTTTCCACTCCTAAAAACTGAAGTTCCCAATTACGTTGAATATAAGGGTTGCCAAATAAAGCTTTCGTTTCTCTTTGCAACTTGTTAATCACTCTGTACGGAAGATTAAAGGGTGGTTTGTTTTTCTGAAATGTAAAAAGGTTAAAAGGTTTGTAACTTTGCCAGGTAATTTTAGCAACTTCAGGGTTTTGTTGTTTTATATAGGCAATTTGAAGTTTGCGATCTGCTAAATATTCTTCTGGCAGGGTGCAAATAAATTCACACATTCTGTTATCGTAATATGGAAGTGTGATTGGATGTTTTTCAGAAAAAACAGAAAGGTTTATGGATGTCCAACGGGGTGCCCAATACATACTCTTAAAAGCTCTTATCTTTGCGCTTGTATTTTCAATATTTATTTCTTGTAATAGTTTTTGAATTCGATTTTTTAAATAGCTCGTAAAATCCCCTTCCAAATTCCAAGAATTCCATAAAGATGATGATAATTCTAAACCTCCCTTTTTCACTACTTTTTTTAATAGTAGATTGATTTGCTCTTCTTCTGTAAGTTCTTCTTTGTTTTGATGGTCAAATAATACATCTCCCCAATGTCCCAAAGAGAATACTTCTCCCATTTCTTTAAAATTATCTATAATTGCCATTTGGCGTGGGTGTGTAAAATCGCTATAGCAATCATTAATTTTTGCCAAGTCATTAATACAATTCCATAAATACCCTTTTTCAACATGAAATTCTTGAAAGTTGAAATCACATATTTTGGCAATCTGTTTAGCTATTTTTGTTTCAGGATAACCTCCTTTAAAATCGTAACTATAACTGTGTACATTTTTTCCTAATACTTTTAAAGCAACTGCTTGACTTCTACTATCCAATCCACCAGAGAGTGGGAGAATCACTTTTTTATCGCCTACCTGTTCTTCTATAATGGTATGAAATAAGACTGTAAATTCTTTTAAGGCTTGCTCAAACGAAATATCTCTCGGACTGTAATGCCAATTGAACCACGGTTTGCTATCCTTTAAAAACCCGTTTTCATCCAATTTATGAATGGATGCAGGTTGTAACACTACCTCATCTTTCCAATAGGTGTCTTGATCCAGGAAAAAACCCGTTGCCATAAAAATACAGATGGCTTCTTTATTAAGCTCGTGTTGGGCTTTTACTTTTGCAAAAGTGGGTTGGGTTGGGATTATTGGGGTAGTTAAAGTTTTCAATATTTTGATTTGGTATTCAAATATAATGAAAAACACCCCTAAAGTCCCCTCAAGGGGACAATATTCAAATCATGTACGAAACTAGTGTCCCCTTGAGGGGACTTGAGGGGTGTCCGAAATTCCAGCAATTACCTCCAAATACAAACCTTCCATCCCATTCACCATCTGCTCCACACTGTGTTGATCTTCTACTTTTTTTCTGGCAGCAAGCCGGATTTCTTCAATCTGAGCATCTGGGGTTTCGGTAAAATGGATTATTGCTTCCGCCAATGCTTTTGTGTTTCTAGTAGGTACTAACCATCCAGTGTTTACATCTAATAATTCTTCCACACCACCACATTTTGTAGAAATAACTGGTAATCCCAAGGCCATTGACTCCACTACCACATTTGGCAACCCCTCCATAATGGATGGGAATAACAAAACACTAGATTCTTGCATTAAGGTATACACTTCTTCTTGTGTCATTTTTGGCAATAAGGTTATATGTTCCTGTAATCCAAAATCATTGATTAAATACAGTAATTCTTCATTTATTTCTGTGACTCCTACAATGGTATATCTAAAATTTACGCCTTTTCCTTTTAATATATAACACGCCTGTAATACATCTGAATATCCCTTGATCCAATGCGGTCTTCCAACTGAAAGTATTCTTAATGTATTTCCTTTTTGATAATTATTTAAAAAATGAAGTGCTTTAAAATCAAACCCCGAATACACTACCTTATCTATTTTTTGGATTCCCCCTTTGAGGCGTTGTGCCGAGCTTGTCGAAGTAGAGGACAGAGGGGTGTATATTTTATCCCCTTCTAATGAAATTGCCTTAGAAACCGAATGAAACCCTGCAAACTTAGGATACCACTTTTGTAAATAGCCGAAATTCTCTTTATCTACAAACGGACGTACATTACTCTGGTAGCCACGTTGACTCAATACAAAACGATATTTACCTTTTTGTAACCCTTCTTCGCACCAAGAAAGTAAAGAAGGCCACTGTACGTGTACAATGTTTGGGTTTATTAGCTGCAAGGCATTATTAAAATTATCGTGTTGTAGCTGTTTTTTATTTAATGAAACTATGTTTTTTAGTGTTTTAAAAAAAGACAATAAATCACCCGTTTTAAAAAGTTTTTTTACGGCAATCAACTTACTTTGTAAAAGTAAATTAACTGTTTTTTGAGAGCTTCCTAAAGCTACATAGTTAACCTTGGGTAGTTTATTAGCTAGTGTATTATTAAACCCTAAAATATAAACTTTGTGATTTTTTGAAAGTCCTTTTGCTAAACGATTTATAAAGGTGGTGGTATTAAAACTCCCATCGAATATTACAATTTTAAGACGTTCTTGCATAGCAGCTTCTATTTATTCTGTAAAGATGAGTAAAAACCTGTAATTTGCTTAGTCACCTTTTTCCAATCAAAATCTAACGCTTTTTCTCTGGAGGATTTTTGTAATTGCAACTGTTTATCATCATTGTTAAGTAATTCAATAGTTGCTTCTATTAAATAGTCACGGTCTTTACTAGGTGCTAAAATGTTATTCGTATTTTTTAAATACTCCATATTACCTCCTACATCTGTAGTAATAATAGGTAGGCCACAAGAAAGTGCTTCAAGTAAAGAGTTACATGCAGTAACATCACTCAATGGTAAAAAAAACAAGCTCGCTTTATGATAATAATCGAGAAGCTCTTTATCACTGATATTACTATATTTTTTAATGCATTTATGTGAATGTATTTTGTTTATATAAGCAGGATGAATGATTACATTTACCTCTAAGTCATTTATTCTTTTGGCTATTTTGGGAATACAATAATTAAACGCATCAAAATCCCTTAAATGTTGTCCTACAAATAACAAATTATTTTTCTCTATTTTTGAGGTATTTGGAACAAAAAATAAGGTGTCCACACCATGAGGTATAAATACTACATTTTCCAATTGCAACCATTCCTTTATAAATTCCACCTGATTAGTCCCAACAGTAATAACTCCATCCAACTTTTTTAAGGCGGACACCTTTGTAATCGTTTTTTTCAATACCCCAGGAGGTTTATGAAAAGTTGCACAAAAGTAAGTATCAGGAAATCTTCGTTTTAAAAACCCTAAGTGTCTTATATCCCTTTCTCCATTTAAAAAATGCACTATATTTTTTTGCCCTCTTGTTTTATTAAGCAATTGATACAATTCAATGATTTTCAGCAAACTACCAACATTAAAATCGCCCTTGTTTTTCGAATAAAGCTTAGCAAATATTTTTGCAATTCTAAAAGGAAACTTAGTACTTCCATATATAATTTGAGCATTCAAGTAGCTTGTTAATCTACCATAGCCCGAATTTTTGGCATGGTGTGAGGAACGATGATGGACAATTATTGTTTTCAATTTAATCTAGGCTTTCAGAAATCATTAACTCTAATATACGCTTTACATTTTGAGTAGGATGTATATGTTCTTCAAAATATTTTCTAGCATTTTTAGATAAAGATTGGGAGAGCTTTTCATCTTTCAACACTTTATTAATAATTATTAGTAATTCTTCATCATCATTAAAAAATAATAGTTCTTTTCCATGGGTCAATGGAACTGGTAATTGCGTACTTAGAGCTTCTGCTATGATTACTTTTCCTTGTGACAAATATTCTGCCATTTTCCAAGCAGGAGAATTTGCCAAGCCTCTTGTGTAAATTACTATTTTGGAATTTTTTAATACATCCAGATATTTTTCGGGTTCTGAAGAAACATTCGTTAAAGCATCATTATACTTTTTCGTCGAAATTTTTGAAGGAACGAAACCTCCTAAAAAGGTTTTGGGGAAATTCTTTCTTAATAATTTAATGAGATGGTAGCGTTGTTGGTGTATGGAAGTTACATCCTCATCCACTTCATTTAAAAAACAACGCGTCTGAAATAATATGATTTTGTTCTTTCCAACAACATAATCCTCAAAACGTTCTAATTTACGAGTAGTATTAATAAAACTCCAATGCTTTTGCTGTGCCTTTATCGTTTTAAATAGTCTGCTAAACACTAAACGATCCCATCTAAGATTAACCTTACAATTGCTTAAAAAGAGACCTATTAAAAATTTAAAGGATTGCTTTTTATGATGGGAATGGACCCCAAAAGTGAGTCCTAAAGGAATAATTTTATGCTTGTATTCTTCTGGAAGAGCATCCACATATTTCGATTCATAGCTTCTTTTAAATATATAATCACATTTTTTTAGGGCTTCCAATGAAAAATGGTTTGCAAAATCATACAAATCACAAGCAAATAATGACTCTGTTTTATCTTTATTATTGATGAGTTGATAAAAAGAAGTTTTAGGGTGTGCTTGATTTGTTTTAGTTATTTTACCAGTATCTGAAACTATTATTCTTCCTAACCTTTTTTGGGTATTTATTTTCACTTTAAGATCAATAAATCCCAGATGCTTTAACTCAAACAATCCTGCTTGGATATTAGAGGAGTGATTTAACTCTTGTGGAGTATATAATATTATGGTGTATTTTGTTACCATCATCCTAGTATACTTTCTACAGATTCTTTAAAACTAAGTATTGTTTGTTGTATGCTCCATTTTTGTTCTACAAAATAACGAGAGTTGTTTGAAAAGTCTTTAAGTAATTGCCTATCACTAATCAATTGATAGACTTTGTCTGAATAGTTCTCTTTAGTACACAAAAATCCTGTTTTACCGTTTTCAATGATTTCATCTGGACCACCAGATCCTTTTAGTGCAATTACAGCTGTTCCACAGGCCATAGCTTCAATCATAACCATCCCAAAAGATTCATGAGCACTAGGCATTAACAATATATCTGCATTTTGATAATACGAAATCAAATTATCATGGGCTATCACTCCTTTAAAGATTACATGCTTTTCAATATTTAACTCATCTATTATTCCTTTTAATTCTTTAAAATAATGTTCATCACTTTTAGGACCAATGATTGTTAGCTTTGTATTTATAACTCCTTTTTTCACCAAATTAGCAACAGCATCTATCGCAAGTTCTATTTGTTTTAAACGTGAAATTCTACCTACATAAAGCAATTTAAAACTGTCCTCATTTTTAATTTTTAAAGGTTTAAACTTTTCAGTTTCAATCCCTAAAGGCATCACTCGTATGTCCAATTTCTGAAAATCAATATTTTTTTGTAATTCTTGTTTTTGAATTTCAGTATGAACAATTAAATGTGCTGCATTTTGATAATAGGCTAAGGCTTTCCCTGTCATAGACATATGTATTCCACCAATCATCGCAATATAGGGTTGGTGCAATTTTTTCAATAAAGCCGCGTGAGAGAAAATATAAGGACTTCCATGTCCAGACATATTGATGATGGTAAGATCTGGTGGATTTTTTTTGATATGATTATGATGAAAAATTGACTTTTGTTTTCTCCAACCATGACGGTTAAACAATAAAGGAGTACTTATGGGCCAAAAACGTTTTGTAATTGCTTCCATGCTTTTTTTATAGGGAAACCATTTCCCAGTAAAATAATCGATAGTAACAGCATATCCTTCTTTTTGTATTACACGCAATGCCAATTCATGGGGTTTGCTATGAGAGTAATACAACTCTTGTTCCTCCAATCCAATAGCTTTTGCTGAAAAAGGATGTAATAATGATACTGTTTTCAAAAATATTTATTTCGTTAAAGTTTCCCATAAACATAACCAAAATTAGAACTTCCATCCCAACTTAGGTTTGTTTCAAATCCCGCTTTTTTCAAATAATTTATAATTTCTTCATGATTTAAAATAGAATGATTATCATGAAATTCAATTGCAACTTTTTTAATTTTCTTTAGGCCTTCAACTCCCAAAGATGTAATAATTTCTCCTTCAGCACCTTCACAATCTAATTTCAAAAAATCAATTTGACTAATATTCATTTTCTTCAAAAAGGAATCTAATGTTATGGATTGTACAGTTAACATCTCTTTAGAAAATTCCTCTTTTGAATCTCTTTTAGACACTTTATGACCTCCTGGAATATTTCCTTCAATCATAACCCTATCTTCGTTTTCTAAGCCCAGAGCATTGTTAAAACAATCTATATTATCAATATTATTGACCTTAACATTGTTTGTAAATTTTTCAAAATTTTTAGGGTGTGGTTCAAAGCCATATACTTTAACTCCTTTTACCCTAGAAGCATAAAGAGAAAACACTCCTACATTTGCTCCGATATCAAAAACAATATCGTTTTCATCTATAGCAACTAAATTCTTAGTATACACCTCTTTTATAAATATTTCTCTAAAAATACTTAGTGTGTTATTATCTGAGTTGTGAAAACTTATACCACTTCTTAAATTTAATATTCTTGTAGTTTTTCCATTAATAGCTCTTTTAATTATGCTATCCCAGTTTGAAAAATTTTTTCGTAAATACACGATGTGTTTTAACAGTCGTCTAAATCTATATATCTTATTTCTTATCATATTTTTTTATAAATAAAATGCTTAAAATTTATGTTATACTTAGCTTTATTTAATTTTATACATTATTTTATCATACCCCCGTTTAAGAAGTAAATTATAACTAAAAAAGAAAGTAAATTCTAATTTTGACATTGAAAATGATTTCCTAAAAAAATTATAATTTTCCAATACTCTTTTTATTCTTCCAGTTTTCATAAATCCAACATACATTTTTCTTGCTTTTCTTCTATATTCCAATAGTACAGACGGTTCCTTAGCATAGTAATCTAGCATCTCCTTATGGATTGCTATCTGATTATCAATCATCTCCTTATTCCCTTTTACTACTTGTGCCCCAATAGTACTGCCTTCTAAACGATGATAAAAAAGAAGATTCTCTATATAGCATATATTCAATTTTTGTCTAAAAAGGCGGATAAAAAACTCATGATCCTGAAATCTTCTCAGGGTCTCATCGAAAACAACCTCAGCCATAGCC
>Ga0164313_10003426_pt1 | contig 14126 bp, 10 predicted proteins | sample GuaBasSedimGuay4_FD_113735 | JGI IMG/M metagenome (GOLD analysis project Ga0164313, IMG submission 113735) | Subseafloor sediment microbial communities from Guaymas Basin, Gulf of California, Mexico - Guay4, Core 4569-4, 0-3 cm | ecosystem: Environmental > Aquatic > Marine > Hydrothermal vents... | reverse complement strand
GGTGTTCAGACCAATATTGTTGTTTTACTGTGACTTTGGACATCGTGTTTTCCCTTGATGAAAAACACCGATGATGCCGGAGTCAGGACGGAATTTTTAGACGTAGATGCCGAGACGCTTACCTATGAACTCATCAAGGACTTCATTGCTTTCGAGCGCATGTAGAGCGTAACCTTTTTTTACACCTATTGCTTTTTTTCCAGTGTACTCTGTTGCTATTGTAATTTCATTTTCATTAAAATCTATTCCTTTGTCAGAAAGAAACTTTTTTGCATCTTTATAAAGCATGTAAGGTTTATCTTGCATTTGAATTCCTATAATTAGGCTAACTTGTTATTAAGCTGAATTAATTCCTATTAATTCTTACATATACACGGACTATAATTCCTGTTAATTTTACAATCAAGATAAAACCAGGAATATTTCGTGCCTTACCAAAACAAGCGCGACCCCAAACCTCGCTTCCAACCCAAATCCACTCGACTCATGGATCAAGTCAAAGAAGTACTGCGTTACCACCATTATGCGATCAGCACTGAAAAAGCCTATATTCATTGGATTCTCACCTTCATCCGTTTCCATAACCGACAACACCCCAGGGAACTAGGAAAGGATCACATTGAAGCCTTTTTATCCCACATGGCTCTCAACAAAAATTATGCGGCATCAACACAGAACCTGGCATTGAATGCCATTGTGTTTCTATACACGCAGGTCTTAGGACTGCCTGTGGCGGAAGATTTGGCACCCGTGCGCTCCAAAAAGCCGGTTCGCCTACCCGTCGTGTTAAGCCAGGGGGAGGTGGTAAAAATCCTGGCGCAAATGAGGGGCGTGCATTCCTTAATCGCAAAATTGATGTATGGCGGCGGCTTGCGTGTGATGGAGACTCTTCGCTTACGCGTGCAAGATATAGACTTTGCTAATGGGTATTTACTCATCAAGGATGGCAAAGGCGGCAAAGACCGGACAACGCTACTCGCGCCTTCTGTTACTGCGGAGCTAAAAACGCACATAGAAAATACCCGCTCTCTCTTTGACCGTGACCGCGCAAATGGGCTTGCCGGTGTTTATTTGCCTAACGCTTTAGAACGGAAATACCCGCAGGCTGGGACAAGCTGGGGCTGGCAATATGTTTTCCCATCAAAAAGCTTGTCCATCGACCCGCGCAGTGGCAAAACCCGGCGCCATCATCTCAGCGAATCAGGCCTACAAAAAGCCCTTAAAGAGGCGAAGAATAATTCCCATATCAACAAAAGAGTCACCTCCCATACTTTACGGCATTCATTTGCGACCCACTTATTGGAAACAGGCACGAATATTCGCGTGGTGCAAAAGCTGTTAGGCCATGCCGACGTTAAAACCACTGAAATCTATACCCATGTTCTTCAGCAGAATTTGGATAAGGTTGTCAGCCCTCTTGAAAGACTGGACGGCTAAGCAAGCTCAAAGGGTAGCCAAAAAGAAATAAAGATCATAGGCTCAGCCAGCTTGGTATTCAGGGATGAGTTGAATCGTATGCGAAAAAAAAGGCCGAAATATTATTACCAACATTTCGGCCTTTAGTCTGCTATTTAATTATAGATTTTTTATGACACCTCAAGCCCCTTAAGATTTCCCTCTTTACGCCAGTCTTCCAGTATTTTGAAAAACTCGATGGGTCCACCACCATATTGGTTGGTAAGGAAGTTGTTCTTATTCACGCCACCCTTGCCTTCATTGTTGTAGTAACCGGGCGTACAGGCATCATAAAACTCGGTGTTGTTGTGGGCCTTTTGATCGATCACATCGCACCAGGTGTCTTCTGCTTCCTGGCTAGTTTCGACCGCCCCAATATCGTTATTCAGGCAGTGATCAACCACGTAGGCGATATGCATCGCTTGCTCATCGAGCGTGTGAGGCAGGCTTACCGTTAAGCCGGTCTGGAACAATCCCATAAAGAAGCAGTTGGGGAAGTTGTGGCTGAATAGACCGTGCATGGTGGATGGCGCATCAGCCCACTTTTCGCTCAGGTTAGTGTCATTGCGACCGACAATATCAAAACCCGAAGCACTGGTGAAACTGGTGCCGGTTTCAAAGCCGGTGGCGATGATTAAACAATCGAGTTCGTAAACTTTGCCATCTACTACCACGCCTTTCTCGTTGATTTCTTCAACACCTTTACCGTCGGTATCGACCAGGGTGACACTTTCTCGATTAAAGGTTTTCAGGTAGTCGTCATGGAAGCAGGGACGTTTGCAGAAGGGCCGATAATAGGCTTTGAGGTTTTCAGCGGTGTCTTTATCGACCACAATGGCATCGACCCGGTCGCGAATCTCTTCCATTTTCTGTAAATCGGTCAGCTCTTTGAGCGCAGCCTTTTCCTCCGTGGTCATTCTTCCTCGGGCTTCGCTGTCCCTCATTACACCGATCTGGCGACCGAAGAGGTCAGTCCAGCCATCGTCGACCAGATCTTCGTCCTGATAGCCACCATTAGTGATGATATTGAAATTCTCCATACGCCGGGCCTGCCAGCCTGGCTCGAGGGCGTCTACCCATTTCGGATTAGTCGGGTGATTACCTCGCACATCGATAGCCGATGGGGTGCGCTGGAAGACATATAGCTCTTTCGAGTATTTACCGAGAGCGGGAATACACTGAAGTGCAGTGGGCCCGGTGCCGATAATGCCGACACGCTTATCTTTGAGGCCTGTCATATCACCCATGGTATTACCACCGGTGTATTTAAAATCCCAGCGACTGGTGTGAAAGGTGTGGCCTTTAAATTTAGTGATGCCAGCAATGCGGGGTAGTTTTGGCTTGGCAAGGATACCTGTCGCCATCGGCACAAAGCGGGCTTTGATGACATCGCCGCGATCGGTGCTGATTACCCAACGTTTGCTGTCTTCGTCCCAACGCATATCGGTGACGCCGGTTTGCATGAGGGCACCATCGTAAAGATTATATTCTTTGGCGATGGCAAGACTGTGGTCGAGAATCTCTGGCCCAAAGGAGTATTTTTCTTTGGGCATATAATTTAATTTTTCGAGCAAAGGAAGGTAGAGATAGGACTCTACATCACACTGAGCCCCCGGGTAACGGTTCCAGTACCAGGTGCCACCAAAATCACCACCTTTCTCGATGCAACAAATGCTTTCCACACCGGCTTCACGAAGATGCGCACCAACCAGCAGGCCGCCGAAACCACCACCAATGATGGCGACATCGACTTCTTTCTCTACCGGATCACGGGTAAAGCCGGGTTCTACAAAGGGGTCTTCTTCGAAGACATCTAGCTCGCCGCTCAACTCCTGGTATTGAGCAAAGCCTTCGGGACGAACTCGCTTGTCCCTCTCAAAGGCGTATTTATCTCGCAGGGCGTCGGGATCAAAACCCAGTTTGCCGGAGGCCAATTTCTCGGTCACCGCGCTATCCGCTGGAAAATCTGAAAACTTTCTTAATACTTCAGTCATAACTGTCGTCTCCTTAGTGGGGTATTTATTAATCAAATTTTTACCAGGTCAGCCACCTTGTGGCTGGCGCTAGAGGTTCGATTTCGTTGCCTTAACTGTAGCGGGATTCCTTCTTCCCTGCAAAGTAAAGTCCCCTGCAAAAGAAAGTCTCCTGCAAAAGAAAGTCTCCTGCAAAAGAAAGCCCCGGGTGCGTTGTCCGCAGCCGAGGCTAACCTCCAATATTTCAGTCAGGCCCCCAATGCAAAACTGGGGGGGGTTGTTCTAACAACTGACTAGCCGACGTCCATTCCTTCCAGGTTTCCTTCTTCGCGCCAATCCTTGAGGATCTTGAAGAATTGAACAGCGCCACCACCATACTGGCCTGAGATAAAGCCATTTTTGTTGGCACCGCCGCCTTCGTTGTTGTAATAACCCGGCGTACACTGCACAAGCAATTTCTCGGTTTTGTCACCGTAGCTATCACAGATTCCACACCAGTCGTCTTCACCTTCCTGGGTAGCTTCCACTGTTTGTGCACCCCTGGTCCTCACTTCGTTGACGATATAGGCCATTTGACTGGCTTGCTCGTCGAGCATGTGAGTTGCATTGGGCGTAACACCGGTTTGGGTGAAACCGAGTACGAAGCAATTGGGGAAGCCATGGGTGGTTAAACCGTGGTGAGTACGCAGACCACCGGCCCATTTCTCACTCAATTTGGTACCATTTTTGCCGATCAGGTCATAACCGGACTGACTGGTATAGCTGGTGCCGGTTTCAAAGCCGGTGGAGAAAATAAGACAATCTATTTCGTATTCCACGCCGTTGACAATGACACCCGTCTCAGTAATTTCATCAACGCCCTGGCCGGCAGTATCAACCAGGGTCACGTTAGGTCGGTTATAGGTCTGCAGGTATTCATCGTGAAACCCGGGGCGCTTACAGAACTGTCGATAGTAGGCCTTGAGGTTTTCAGCGGTTTCAGGATCGTCAACGATCGTGTCTGCGCGGTCACGTATTTCCTGCATTTTCTGGAAATCACCCAACTCAAAGACTTCGTCTTTTTGTTCGTCGGTTAAATCATTGACATCACCAACAACGATACCACCGATATTACGGAAAATATCGGTCCAGCCATCGCCGACCATGTCGTCATCGGTATAGGCACCGCCCAATGTGTTGTTAAAGTTTTCAACGCGCCTTTTATGCCAACCGGGTGTTAGTTTTGCTTTCCACTCCGGGTTTGTAGGAGCATTGTGTCTAGCATCTACCGACGTGGGTGTGCGTTGAAATACATGCAGAGACTTCGCATCTTCACCTAGGTGGGGAATGCACTGAATAGCCGTAGCACCGGTTCCAATGATACCAACACGCTTGTCAGCCAGGTTTGTTAATGCACCTTCTGGGCTACCGCCGGTATAGTCATAATCCCAGCGACCTGTGTGAAAGGTATGGCCCTTGAATTTCTCAACACCGGGAATACCGGGTAACTTCGGGCGCGTCAATGGACCATTAGCCATGGCGATAAACTGGGCCTTCATGGCATCACCGCGGTTAGTGTGAATAATCCAGCGTTTGATGCTCTCATCCCAGTTAATTTCGGTGACTTCGGTCTGGAAGCAAGTATCTTTGTAGAGGTCGTAGTGGGTGGCGATGTCTTTACTGTGTTGCAATAGCTCTGGAGCGTGGGCATAGCGTTCGCTTGGCACGTAATCCAGCTCATCAAGCAGAGGCATATAAACGTAGGCTTCGATATCGCACTGAGCGCCGGGGTAGCGATTCCAGTACCAGGTGCCACCAAAATCACCGGCCTTGTCGATCATACGAATACTTTCTACACCGACCTCACGTAAGCGAGCACCGGCCAGCAGGCCACCATAGCCGCCGCCAATAATGGCGAATTCAACTTCATCAGTAAGTGGCTCGCGCTCAAAAGGCTCGGCATAGTGATCAGTCATGTACTCGGCCAGTTCGCCAACAGCGTCTTTATATTGGCCGAAACCTTCTTTCTTAATGCGCTTATCACGCTCAAAATTATATTTATCTCGCAGCACTGTCGGATCAAAGCCTAGCTCGGATGGATCCGTTGTATAGGGTTTAGCTGTTGTCATAATTAACACTCCTGATGGTTAAGATGAAAGTTACTGTTTAAAAAGTTGATTGTTTGAAAATTGATTACTGCTTCTTTGATGCGATCAAGTATGAAGCAAAAGGTTATGTTATTTCCAGCCCCTGTAAGTGGCCTTCGGCACGCCAGTCATCAAGAATCTTGAAAAATGCTACCGGCCCGCCACCATATTGGCCGGCCAAAAAACCATTGCCGCCGTTGCCTTTACCCTCGTTATTGTAATACCCCGGGGTGCATTCTGCGTAGAACTTTTCTCCCTGGCCTGCGAGGCCAAGAATGGTCGCCACCCAATCGGCCTCCGCCTGTTCCGAGGCTTCCATGGTAACAACGTTGTTATCAAGGCCATGCTTGATCACATAGGCGATATGTTTGGCTTGCTCATTGAGCGTATGGGGAACGTTGGCGGTGTAACCAGTTTGGGTAAAACCGACAAAGTAACAGTTGGGAAAGTTGTGGCTGTGCATACCATGGAAGGTAGACAGGTTATTCGCCCATTTCTCACTTAAGGCGGTATCGTCACGACCAATCACATCATAACCCGACTGGCTGGTGTAGTTGGTGCCGACCTCAAAGCCGGTGGCAAAAATCAGGCAATCCAGCTCGTATTCTTTACCGTTAACGATGACACCTTTTTGGGTAACTCGCTCCACACCCTGACCCAGGGTGTCGACCAGCGTCACTCCCGGCAGGTTAAAGGTGGGCAGGTACTCATCGTGAAAGCCCGGGCGCTTACAGAATTGTCGATAGTAAGGCTTGAGGTTTTCCGCCGTACCCTGGTCTTTAACGATGTTGGCGGCACGAGCGCGAACCCCTTCCATTTTCTGGAAGTCGGCAATTTCCATTGCCAGCTCCTGCTCTTCGGAGGATATCTCGGTGCCATCGCCAGCGGCAAGTATGGTTTGCAGATTACGAAAAATATCGGTCCAGCCATCGCCAACCAGGTCCTCCTCCTGATAACCACCGGTAGCGATGATATTGAAGTTATCCATGCGCTGCTGATGCCAGCCGGGCTTGAGACTCTCTGCCCATTCGGGATCGGTGGGCCGATTATTACGCACATCAATGGACGAGGGTGTGCGTTGGAACACATAAAGCTCTTTGGCCCCGGCGCCCAGGTGAGGAATACACTGAACCGCCGTCGCACCGGTACCAATAATACCTACTCGCTTGTCTTTAAGGTTACTCAAGCCACCCTCGGCACTGCCACCGGTATAGTTATAGTCCCAACGGCTGGTATGAAAGGTATGGCCCTTAAAATCATCAATACCCGGGATTCCTGGTAGCTTGGGGCGGGTCAGCAAACCGTTAGCCATGGCGACGAAATGAGCTTTGATTTGATCATCACGATTGGTAGAAATAATCCACCGCGAGATAGACTCATCCCAGCGGATTTCAGTCACCTCCGTCTGCAAGCAGGCATTATCGTAAAGATCGTATTTTTTAGCGATTGCCAGACTATGATCCAGAATTTCTGGTGCGTAGGAATATTTTTCTTTGGGAATATAACCCAACTCTTCAAGCAGCGGTAAGTAGATATAGGACTCGACATCACACTGAGCACCGGGGTAGCGGTTCCAGTACCAGGTGCCACCAAAATCACCGGCTTTATCGATTATGCGGATGTCTTTAACGCCTGCCTGTTTGAGCCGAACCGCGGTCAACATGCCGCCAAAACCGCCACCAATAATGGCGACTTCAACCTCATCGCTAAGGGGTGCTCGGGTAAAGCCGGACTCAACATAGGGATCATCGATATATCCGGAAAAGTCACCCGTGGGTTCCTGATACTGATCAAGACCCTCTTTGCGGATACGCTTGTCCCGCTCCTGGGCATATTTTGCCCGTAGCACATCTGGATCAAAGTCTAGTTTGGACGTATCGATAATGTTGCTGGTTGTACTAGCCATACTTTAAAACCCAAAAGATCACAAATTAAGAATAGATAAAATACCTATATAAACCTATAAAATACAATGCGTTATAAAAACAAGTTAACCTATATAGACAGGTTAATATTCGTATTACTCACACCCACGCGCTCTCAATTACCCATTTGAGAAAGCCTAACCACAGCGCCAGGCCGTGCGCCCGTATCCTCACCATTTTTCATGATGACCTGCCCGGCGACCAGGGTGGCCACATAACCTTCAGCGCGCTGAATCAGCCGCGAGCCACCAGCAGGCAGATCATTTACTACCAGAGGCGCTAGACTGGTCAATTGCTCCAGATCAATCAGATTGATATCAGCCCGCTGCCCAGGCAATAATTCGCCGCGATCGGTGATGCCGTTGCGCCGAGCTGTATCACTGGTTTGTTTGCGAACCGCCGCTTCTATGGGTATTCCCTCTTTGCGATCTCTGGCCCAGTGCGTCAACATGAAGGTCGGCACACCAGCATCGACGATAAAATTACAATGTGCTCCGCCGTCGCTACCGCCCAGCATAGATGTCGGGCTCAACAGCATCTCCCGTGTGGCATCAAGGTTGCCGTCAGAAAATCCCGCGGATGCATAAAACAAAAAGGCCTGGCCGTCGCTTTCGAGCATCAGGTCATAGGCCAGCTCAGCGGGCTGACAACCCTTGTTCTTCGCCAAAGTCTTAATATTGGTATCAGGATCCGGCTCATAATTGGGCTTGTCGCCTAAAGCAAACGTCAACTTCCAGGGGTTGGCGAATATTTGTGTCCAGGCTGTCAGTGCCGGATCTTTATCTGAAAGAATCCGCGCTTTCACTTCTGGATCACGCAAAGCTGCCAGACGCTCGGGTTGAGACAAGTCTTTGAGGGCCATAAAACTGGGGAAGCGCGCAAAAGGATTTTCACTTTCAAAGCTGAACAACATACCTACGGGACGACAGGACACTTGAGGTATCAAGGTTGCACCTGCTGCGTTTGCTTCTTCTGCAAGGCGAAAGGATTCCCGCCACAGGTCGGGGTCCTTACCAATCTGAGCCATCAGGTAAGTAACTGGACAACCGGCCTTGAGGGATAACTTGCGCATTAGGGCCATCTCACTTTTATGGATCACCGGGTCGCCGGTTTCCAGGCCTGCGGCGATAACTTCCAATAAACCACGGCCATAACCTCCTACTGCCTGAGCTATCGCCATTAACTCGTCTTCTTTGGCGAAAGTGCCGGGAATAGGATCACCATCGGGCGTCAAATGGATAGCAGTACGCGAAGTGGAAAACCCGAGCGCACCAGCTTCCATGGCTTCAGACATCAGATCGGCCATCTGTTGGGTTTCTTCTTCAGTGGGGTCCTCATCTTCAGCGCCCCGTTCACCCATCACGAAAGTACGCAGAGCACAGTGCCCTACATAGGCACCCACATCGATTGCTCTCGGCATACGATCCAGCGCATCGAGGTACTCGGGAAAGCTGACCCATTGCCAGTCGATCCCGGCTTTCAGGGCATCAGCAGAGATATCTTCAACAGATTCCATTAAATCAATCATCCGGTCGCGATGATCCGGAGCCACAGGGGCAAACCCTACACCGCAATTGCCCATAATAGCGGTTGTGACACCGTGCCAACCGGAGGGTGTTAAGAGCGGATCCCACGTGGCCTGCCCGTCGTAATGAGTGTGTGTATCCACCCAACCAGGCGTCACCAACAGGCCTTCAGCATCTATTACTTCCTTGGCCTCAGCAGATATATCGCCCACTGCGGTGATCTTTCCATCGTTAATAGCAATATCGCCGGTAAATCCTGGCGAACCGGTACCATCAATGATGGTGCCTCCCCTGATGATTAGATCGTGCATTGTTTTTTCCTCATTATTTATTATGCGTTAAGCCCTTTGAACGAAAGCAAAAGGGCTTTCACGCAAAGGGCTCACTCGTGTTATTTGCAGGTTCAACGACTAAGTTCACCAACCAACAATGTTGGCTTAGATCGAAACTTAAACAGCCTGTACTGGCGTAATACCAAATTGCGCTGCTGCGTTGCCACCCAACATGCGAGCGATAGTCTCATCCTTAATACCAGCATCGCTCAATAGCTTAATGGCATCCCAGGCACTGGTGGTATCTTGTTGGGGATAGTTAGAGCCCCAGACCACCTTCTCAACATAATCTTCAGATAGTTGCTGAACCATCCTCTCCTGAGCATCAAAGCCCAACATCACTTCACCTTCTTCCCACATTTCCTCCGGTTCAGTGCTGACCGGATATTTGTGCAACAAGGGAAAGGTTAGTGCCGAGGCTTCCATTTTTTCAAGAATCTCTTCCATCCATGAAGCCTTGCCGTGTGCCATAACGACCTTCATTTTGGGATAACGCTCCATAACCGTAAAACCTATCAGCGCCGCGCCAACAAACATATGGTTATCCAGCCAGGGAGAAATAACCTGTGACATGGGGTGACCTAAATCTCCCGCCGCCAAAAAGCCTAAATTACCGCCATTACCACCACCTGCACCAGGTCCACCGCCGCCTTCGGCAAGCAGTGTCATTTTGGTCAATCGGGTTTTCATCTTCTCCATAAACTGGCCATGGGAAGTCCATTCAGGATTCCACCAACCATTGGCCGGGTGCACCGCAGCGGTAATTTCGAGCCGCTCAAGGGCCGCCCAAAGTGGATCGTAATAAGGATGAGTGAAGTAGCGTTCTTCAATAAACATTGGCCGGATAAACGCGCCTTTAAAGCAGTCTATTGTTTTGATTCGCTCCAGTTCTTGCTCGGCAAAATCCAGGTTTTGCAAAGGGATCATTGCCACGGCAAACAAACGCTCTGGTGCTGCAGAACAAAAGTCAGCGATCCAGTCATTATAAGCCCGTGCTAGCGCGTAAGCCACATCGGGGTCTTCGATCAGGTGGAAGCCCTCGGCAAACCAGGTCGGATACAACACGGTTTGATCAACGCCCATGGTGTCCATGTCTTTCAAACGAGCCTGGGCATCGGAGGCTCCTGGGTTTTTCTCATGGCGAACATCGGGGTCGAGACCGCCGACATCTTCCCAGCTCATGCCCGGCTGCCAAATGGCGTGACGGGGAATATTGGTGTTCATGGTATCGCGAAAGATTTTACCGTTTACTTTCAGGTAAGAGTTGGTTTTGCCCTCTTCTCGCCACAGAGCAAATTTGCCTAAGGTGAGGTATTCCGAGTCGAGATATTTTGTCCAAATTTCCTGAGTCTCAACAATATGAGAATCACTATCGAGAACTGAAAATGCTTTAGTCTTTTCTTTACCTGCTTTGCCATTACTTGCAGCCATTATTCTGCACCCCCTGCGACCATCTTCGCGCCACCGGTAACGCCTGAGCGCGATGTCGCCCGAGCAGCTTTGGTTTCATTCATTGCCTTTGCATAAGGCGAAACACCGGCTTCTGGCGTCATCGCATAATCGATTTCTTCCTGGGTAGGCCACCAGTCTGGGCGCTCAATCTCAGTCTGGCGATCACGAATAAAGCTTTTAGGTTCTGGAATATTGTAAGCACGACGAGCATTGCCGCCGAGGAATTTAGCCTGGCGCTCTTCAGATAAATTCGCTCCTTCCATAGTTTCCATAGCCCGCCAAACATCGTCACCATCGTGGTGATAGACATCGGATGACCAGACCAGGATATCTTCGTAAAAATCAGGCATCCGCGAAGGTGGGGCTTCATCGCCTTCAAAACCGGTCACGCAGTGCTCAAAGAAAGTCTCGCTGGGCAATTGCTTGAGGGGGCGCATATTGCGCTCGTTGCGATAGAGCTTGTAATACTTGTCACATTCATCGAGAACAAAACTCAGCCAGGTGGATGAGGCTTCAAACACAGCGGCATTGAGTTTGGGGTGGCGTTCAAACAGGCCAGAAAACAGTGCGGTAACCACCCACAGTGAGGCTTCGGATTGGAAATTCTGAACATTGGTGAGGAAGCCGTGGGGGATGCCTGCTGAGACCACGGTCTTGTTGATCAGCTCAGAGGCAGAATGTTGCTCGGTATAGCCCGGTGGCTTAAGTGAACCCAGGGCCGGGAACGGATGCATACCATAGACCACGCCGGTTTCCTGCATAGCTCGCCACAAGGGCTCAAATTTTGGCTGCAGAGGATAATTGCCCATAGCGTCGATGGGACGAACTAAACCACAGCGACAGCCTTTATCGGCCACTCGATATAATTCCTTAACCGCCAGTCTTGGGTCCTGCAAAGGCAGAAGCGCGGCAAAATACAGCCGATCCGGATCTTCCTGGCAATATTCCCAGGCCCATTCGTTATAAGCCTTACACAGGGCCGCTGCACCGCGACCATCCTGTATCCAGGGGTAGGTATCTATGTCGGAAGGAATAATCATCACCTGATCAATACCCTGGGTATTCATATCTTTGATACGAGCTTTTGGCTCATAGGCACCCATGTGATCCAGATAAGATGACTGCTCTTTGGTGAGCGCGGTCTCTTTGCGTAAATTGCGGACATTAAAGGCCCGCTGGATAGGATGTTTCATACCTGGCCCAGCCACCGAAATAAGGTTCATGGCGCCAGCGGCACCGGCACCCTCATTTGAGCGGATGCCAGCCCCGGAGACTCCGTTAACCGACATTTGGCCGGTTTCAGGGTCGAGCCACATTGAGCTTTTCAGCGCAGCATATTCATCTTTGGTAAGAATATCCTTTGCCCGTTCCCATATTTTCCCTGGTTCAGCGACGTGGGCATCACAGTCGAAACTGGCAAAGTTCTTACTCATCGGTGCAAATTTTTGAGTGGGCATGGTGAGCCTCCTGATTTATGAAACTTTATAATAAATTGAAATAGTGTATTGAATTATTACCTTAAACTCTCGCCTTGAACTATTACCTTAAACTCCCGCCCTGAATTAGCACTCGACAGTCCTCCGCCGTAGTGGAGCAGCCAGCCTTTGTGAAAGCGTCATTGAACAGGCACATTAAGCTGCAATATAAGCCATAGCTATAGTTGACATGTCAACCGAAAATCTAAACATTCTTTGCTGAAGAAATCAAATAACCTTTTGTCGCAGGGAACTATAATTTTGTTCGTTATCCTCATAACAGCGCCGATCACAGCAAACCGCTCAACCGCACTTGGCTGTTCCCCCATGAAATCAGTCCTCCATGAAATCAGTCCTCCATAAATTCAGCAAAAGCCTGCTGATAATCCGGGTGCCATCGTGATAAGGGCGGGCGCTTATTGGCAATGTCGCCGGCTGCCCACAGAATACGCCTGGCGTCGATCTCTTCGCTTACATCGTTGTCTGGACAGACAATGTAAAAATCGCCATTGCCTAATTTTTCAATCATATATTCAATCAGTTGTTCAGGTAGCCAGGCGGCATCAGGTTTTTCAGGAATATGCGCCCGCACCATGCCGGTATAGGTAAAGCCCGGCACCAGCAAATGTGCGGTCACTTTGCAGCCTTCGGTATTACGCAGATCGTGTTGTAAACCTTCGGTCAATGCCTTGATACCCGCCTTGGAAATATTGTAGGCGGTATTACCCGGTGGGCAGGTAATACCCTGCTTTGAACCAGTATTAATAATGCAGGCGGGTAAACCCTGGGCAATCATGTCTGCGGTAAAGGCTTGCACGCCATTAATAGCGCCCCATAGATTTACATTTAAAATGGTTTGCCACTGCTGATAGTCCTGCCATGTTCTCGCCCGTAAGGCAATGCCGGCATTATTCATCAACACGTTGACCCGCCCAAAGGTCTCTATGACCCCGGCTTTAAGCTTTTCTACTGATGGAAGATCAGCAACATCTACGGAAACTGCCAGCACATCCTCGCCACCACCCGAGCAAAGTGCGGCTACTTCTTTTGCAGCACGCTCCAGCTCGTTCGTATTTAAATCTGCTAAACAAATCTTCATACCCAAAGCGGCAAACTTTTTGGCTGCAGCCAGGCCGATTCCGCTGGCGGCTCCGGTGATAACCGCGACGTTCCCGGATGCAATTGCTGGATGATTATTCATAATAATTACTCAGGGCATTCACTTAAGGAAGCTCTGATCAAGTCCAATTATTTTATGCTGGTTAAAATGCCCCCTAATTCCCCCGAAGTTCGTTGCAATAGAGTGACTATTACGCCTCTCTTCGTGAAAATTAGGAACCATTTCTACTCGGCCTAATTCTAATCAACTTAATCAGAGATTCCTTAAGACAATTATTTAGGCCATTACTTAATGGCTATTACTTAGGGCAATGTCGATCCATAAACACCAGCATTTTTTCCATGGCCAGTTCGCTTTCGGGTAGTCCATCAAAAATAGGATGAACATGAGTAGTTTTGTGCCACTCGCAAATCTCGCTAACCACGCCTTGCTGCCTGGCCAGACGAGCAATACGCACACCATCGTCACGCAAAATCTCGTTGCTGCTGACGTGAACCTGCAATGGCGGGTAGCCACTTAAGTCGGCATAAACCGGTGATACCATGGGATCGGTACACAGGTAATCACCGAGCACCAAATCCCTTACCAGGGGGATCAGTCGATTACTCAATAAAGGATCGGCACCCTCGTTGGTAAACATCGACGGACTACCGAAAGAAAAGTCGGTCAAAGGCGACAGCGCTATGGCACAGGCCGGGTTGTCTAGTTCTGATTGACCAATACCAAGCAAGGTCGCCAGCGT
>Ga0164313_10003425_pt1 | contig 14129 bp, 11 predicted proteins | sample GuaBasSedimGuay4_FD_113735 | JGI IMG/M metagenome (GOLD analysis project Ga0164313, IMG submission 113735) | Subseafloor sediment microbial communities from Guaymas Basin, Gulf of California, Mexico - Guay4, Core 4569-4, 0-3 cm | ecosystem: Environmental > Aquatic > Marine > Hydrothermal vents... | reverse complement strand
GCAACGGAATGTAATAGATGATTGAGTCTTTCCTGGTCCATAATTTATTCCGTATCGAAAACCTGGTCTTCTGGGCCAGGTCAGTGGCAGTTGGCTATGCCGATGGCGGTAATTGTTTAAATCCGAAGCACGAAATCCGAAATTCTAAACAATACCCAATGACCCAAATTGGAATGATCAAAACAAATCGTATAACGTTCAAGCCCATGGACAATGTTTGGGTCATTTGAGGATTTGATATTTGGATTTGTTCGGCATTACAGCCACTTTAGAACGAGTTTTTCATAGTCGAACAGGGTTTATCCAGCAGCCGCGATATTCCCCTTCTTTTTGTTTATAGTTCCTTAAAATTTTAATAAGCGACAACGTCGCGTCAAATAAAATCGTGCAACGATTTTATTATTCGATAGTCTGCTCGACGATACCGTCCGATTCAATGGTTGCGGGTTTTGTCGTTTTAGAGGCCGGCTTTTGCGAAACCGGTGATGACGGTTGCGTTGCAGGTGCCACGCTGGATGAACCGCTATTGACTTTCTGGAGGCCTTTGATCTCTTCCCGAATGGCCTGAATTTCCTTTTCCAATAAAGCTGTTTTATCTAAAAGTGCCTGTCGGTAACCGATCTCCTTGAGTTTGAGTGTCAGTTCGAGTTCGTCCTTATCAATGGTTTTTTCACTGACGGTCTCAAGTTCTTTTCTGATGGTATTTATCCTGGTATATAGCTCCGCCATGCTGTCGGACAACATCTTGATATCATCAGATATCCGACGGGCATCCTCAACGATCCGGTTGTCCGCCAAGGCAAGTGCTTCAAAATCGGGCTTCATACTCTGTGGAATATCGGCAACCTTATTGGTCAGGTTTTCGGTCACACGGGTCAACTCATCGCGGTTAATTGTCGAAGCGGTCATCTGGGTCATTGATTTCTGAAGCTTTGTGATCCTGGATTTTAAAAATGCAGCTGATTTATCTAACTCAGGCAGTTTTTTAGCCAGGATGTCATTTATCTTTGCCTGTTCGAGTGAAAGGGAGGAGAATTTTGATGCCAGATCCTTGGAAAGTTTCTGTACACCAATGGCCCCGGTGTCATAAGACCGCGTGACCCTGTCCTTGATATCGAGATACGTGATAACCAGAATAACACCGATCATGCAAGGGATGAGGACGGTCAGCAGGGTTACACGATGGCCCAGCTTTTCAATTTTAAGTTCCCGAAGTTCATCTTGGAGAATGGCCTCAGGTTCATCCTCGTCTGCGCTGAATTGAAACCTGGAATTGTCATTTTCTTCGATCATTGTTTATTCCCATTCTATGGTGCTCGGTGGCTTTGAGCTGATATCATACACGACCCGGTTGACACCTCGAACCTCGTTGATAATCCGGTTCGATATTTTACCGAGAAACGCATGGGGCAATTTGGCCCAGTCCGCAGTCATGGCATCTCTGCTGGTGACTGCGCGGATTGCGACAATATGTTCGTATGTTCGACTGTCACCCATGATTCCGACGCTTTTCAGGGGTAATAGAACGGCAAAGGATTGCCATAATTTTTTATAATAGCCGCCTGCCCGAATTTCTTCAAGCAATACAGCATCCACTTCCCTGAGAATGGCAAGCCGCTTTCGCGTTATCTCACCGATGATCCGGATGGCGAGGCCCGGGCCCGGGAACGGTTGCCGCCAGGTGAGGTCGTCGGGGAGACCGATTGCCCTACCCAGAGCCCTGACTTCATCTTTGAAGAGAAACTTCAAGGGTTCCACGAGCTTTAGCTTCATTTTTTTAGGAAGGCCACCCACGTTGTGGTGGGATTTGATGACCGAAGTGGGACCACCGAAGGCGGATACAGATTCAATGACATCGGGATAGAGGGTACCCTGAGCCAGGAATTCAGCTCCTTTTATTTTTTTGGCCTGGGCTTCGAATACTTCCATGAAGACTCTGCCGATAATTTTTCTCTTTTTTTCCGGGTCGGAGACCCGGGCGAGGGCATTCAGAAATTTTGATGTGGCACCCACAAATTTGATATTGATGTTTAACTGCTGCTTCAGACGCTGTTTGAGCTGTGTTGCCTCGTTTTTCCGTAGCAATCCGTTGTCTACAAATATACAGGTCAGATTTTTACCAACCGCCTTGTGGATCAAAAGGGCCGTTACCGAGGAATCGACCCCTCCGCTCAAACCAAGGATAACTTTTTGATTGCCGATCTGCTCTCTGATTTCTGTGATTGATGATTTTGCAAATGATTTCATGGTCCATGACCGCCGGCAACCACATATATCAAAAAGAAAACTCTGGATCATCAACTTGCCTTTGGGCGTATGCTCGACCTCCGGATGAAATTGGAAACCATACAAACGCTTGCGATAATTTTGGACCGCGGCAATGGGGGTGTTGCTGGTGGTGGCCGTAGTGACAAACCCTTTGGGGAGTTTCTGAATCGAATCCCCGTGGCTCATCCATGTTTGGGTCCTGCTGTCGATATTTTTAAAGAGTCCTGTCTGCTTTTTGATTGCCAGCTCAGCAAAACCATATTCCCGTTTCCGGGCGCTTTTCACTACCCCACCAAGGGCGTCCACCATGAACTGCATGCCGTAACAGATGCCCAGCACGGGGATCTTCAAGTTGAAAATGCCCGTATCGATACGGGGGCTGTTTTTTTCATAGATACTGGAAGGTCCCCCGGACAAAATGATGCCTTCAGGTTTCATGGATCTGACATCATTGATGGAAATCCGGGGTGATTCAATCTGGCAGTACACATGCCACTCCCTGACCCGGCGTGCTATCAGTTGATTGAACTGTGATCCGAAATCGATGATCAGTATCATGGGTATTCCTTTATCTAGTGTCCATCCATAAATGGTCTTTTCACGCCCTGCCGGCGTTGGGCGCCATTATTTAACTCCTCAAAATAGCACGCTATTCCTCCGGGTTAAATCTGACGCCCGCCTTGTCAGAACGCGAAAATCCCTATTTCTGGACGGACACTATCTATGTTTGCGAAATCATGGTGAATATGTTAGAGACTGCAACAAAAGTCAACTATTTTTAGCGGATTGTAGAATCTCGCAGCAAACTGCGGGGAATCTTAGAGCATGAGGAATTCGACCTAATACACTGAAAAAGAAAAGATCTTCTATCACGAAATCACGAAAGTACGAAATCACGAAAAGCAAAATAAAAATTTCGTTTTTTCGTGAATGGTTTAATTAAAAAATGCTTATACGTCTCCACGAACAGAAAGGTGAATCATGTTAGAAAGCGGTGATTTGAGAAAGGGTCTGAAGCTTGAAATAGATGGAGAACCCTTTATGATTGTTCAGTTCGCGTTTGTAAAACCCGGCAAAGGACAGTCGTTGTATAAATGCAAATTAAAAAACCTGTTGACAGGTGTTCAATTCGACAGGACATTTCGATCGGGAGAAAAATTTAACGAAGCCAGCCTGGAAGAGCACGAAATGGAGTATCTCTATTTTGATGGCGAAAGCTACTGTTTCATGAATACTTCTACGTACGAACAGGAGTTTATGAATTTGGACCAGATCGGTGATTCAAAGAATTTTTTGAAAGAGAACACGATCGTCAATATGTTGTTTTATGATATGCGTCCTATTGACCTGACATTGCCGAATTTCGTCGAGCTGACCATTACGCATGCCGATCCCTGGGCAAAGGGAGATACAGCTTCCGGTGATTCAAAACCGGCGACAGTGGAAACAGGTTATGTGCTTCAGGTGCCCCCATTTGTCGAGGAAGGGGAGGCCATCAAGATCGATACAAGAACGGGGCAATATGTGGAGCGAGTGAAGACATAGGCTGTTAGGCTGAAGGCTGTTAGACTATTAGGCGCCTACAGTCTAACAGCCTAATAGTCTAATAGCCTATCCACCTGCACTATGGTGAATCCGTATATCGGCTTTGAATAGATCGCAGGATATTGAGCCTGGAAAAGAATATTTCGATCAGCTCCGGATCGAACTGGGCACCTGATTCTTTTTCAATAGTGGCGAGAACGTCACTTTCCTCCCAGGCTTCCTTGTATACTCTTTTGGAGGAAAGGGCATCATATACATCAGCCAGGGCGACAATCCTGCCGAAGATGGGGATTTTATCGCCTTTTTTCCCCAGGGGTTTCCCCTCGGGGGTTGTAAACCCAGCCAGCGTTTCTCCTGTTTCCACGTCGATATAGCCCGGGTATCCCCGCCCATCCCAGCGCTCATGGTGGTTCAGAGCAACCTCAAAGGCAGCTTCATCAAAATCTGACTGGGAGTTGAGGAACAGCCGGGCACCCAGGAATGTATGCTGTTTCATGGTTTCAAATTCATCCTTATTGAACCGGCTCGGTTTTTTGAGGATGATGTCGGAAATGGCAATTTTCCCTACATCGTGCAGCATGGCGGCCATACGGAGGCTGTCCCTGTTCCGGTCAAATTTTTCCCTGGACAGATTGTGTTTCTTTGCCCACTGCTCGTAAATTTCTATGGAATAGCCACCCACACGGTTGACATGTGCCCCGGTTTCCTTGGGATCGCGCATCTCAGACATGCGGATCATGCGAAGCAAAATGGATCGTGTCATCTGGGCGCGTTCGAGAGCCACAGCAGCTGTGCTGGCAAAGTGGAGCATGAGTTTTTCGTCACTGTCCGTAAATGGAACAATCTTCTTGTTTTCATCTTGAGCGTTGATAATCTGCAGGATGCCGAGAATATCTCCCCTGCGTGTTTTCAAGGGAACGGTGATAACAGATTTTGTTTGATAACCCGATTCCTCATCAAATTGTTTCCCAAAATGGTAGGATGCTGTCGGTTCAATCTCATAGACGTTCGGGATGTTGAGAAGCCGGCCCGTGGTGGCCACATGCCCTGATATGCTTTCTTTGTTTATGGGCAGGGTAAATGTGGCGTAAATGAGTTTCTCATCCTTGGGGAGTCGTTCTTGTAAGGTATCGTTCTGAGTATAGGTGAATTGAAGTGTATCCTCATCCTTGTTCCTGATATAAATCGATCCGGCATCGGCGTTTACAAAACTTCTGGCGCATTCCAGGACGCGCTCCATTAGAATGTCTAGATCACGAACCTGGTTTAACTCAATTCCGAGGTAGGTCAGTTTGTCAAGCTTCTCTTTTTCGCTTAACATACGACATTCCATCAATCGATCTCCGTTTTTTTGACAAGATACTTGCTGATCCGGTTTCTTTCCCTTCTTTCGACGATAACTGTGTGGTCACCGATGGCGAATTCCTCTTTTTCCTTGGGTATTTTACCTATGGTGTCCAGTATATAACCGGAGAAGGTGTCGTAGTCTGTGATATCCGGGATGTTCATTCCGGTAGCTTCGTTTACTTCTTCGATGTCTGATTTTCCGAGGATGATCCATACACCCTTCTTCAGAGGGATAATATGCTTTTCGTCCTTGTCCGTTTCATCTTCGATTTCCCCGACGATTTCTTCCAGTGCATCTTCCAGTGAAATCAGCCCGGATACACCACCGTGCTCATCTACAACGATGGCCATATGATTTTTTGTTTTTTTAAACTGATGGAGCAGGGTGTCCAGCTTTTTGTTTTCCGGGATAAAATAGGGTGTTCGCATTATTTTACGAGCATCCATCTGTGACTCACCCTTGGCCATGTGCATGAAAAGATCTTTGATATTCAAAATGCCGATCACCTGGTCGATGGAGCCTTCTATAACCGGAATCCTCGAAAATCCGGAATCGATGATCTGTTTCGTGTCAAGGGGTACATCTGCATCCACAACGAACATGTCGGCTCTGGGCGTCATGATTTCAGAGGCATTGGTATCGTCAAACTCGAAGATATTGTGAATCAGCTCTTTTTCCTCCTCCTTGATCTCCCCTTCTTCTTCGACTACCTCCACGAAGGTTATCAGTTCTTCTTCGGTGATGGTGCTCGACTTTTTGATGCGGCCGGTGAGCCAGGGGATGAAATTGAGAAACTTGATCACAGGGAAAAAAAACAACGACAGCCAGTATACCGGATAGATGGCCATTCTGGCGATGAGAATATTGTTCTGGGTTGCGATGGATTTGGGAAAAACTTCCCCGAAGACCAGGATCAGGAAGGTCATGCCACCGGTGGCGATACCCACTGCAAAATTTGGAAAAGCCTTCATGGCGAGGGTGGTGGCAAACGCTGCCGCAGCGACATTGACCAGATTGTTTCCGATTAAAATGGTTGTCAGAAGCCTATGGGGGTCTGCCTTCAATTTCTTGATCAGCCGGGAGGTTTTTTTACCATCTTTGGACATATGAATGGCCTTAGTTTTACTGATGGAAAAGAGCGCTGTTTCGGCCGATGAAAAAAAACCGGATAGAACGATCAACAGTAATAGGGTTAAAACCTGGTCTGTCATGATGGCTGTTTCCTTACCTTGCCCTTACAGGGATGGATGGCCGAAAAGAACAATAGATGAGGTATTTGTCGGGATGAGTGGCGTAAAAATGGGTCTTGCAAGATTTGAGGCATCCTCTTGAAATGGCTATGGGATCATGTAATAGTTAAGTTATTATTATAACCTACTTTTTCGAAAGATCAAGTTAATACCGATGTATTACCTCTAAAAATATGGAAGTGTCAAAAGATATTCAGGAATATGTCCAAGCCTTGAAGGCATCCAAACGGCTGGGAGGCCAGGTTGTTTTCCATAAAGTTATTCCAGAAGAACCGGCGATCTGGGGGGAACCCTTAGAGGCTTGGCCCGGAACAATAGAGCAGATGCTTCGCGATGCAGGCATCCAAAAGCTCTTTGTCCACCAGGCCCAGGCCATTGATTTTGTACGAGCCGGCGAACATGTTGTAGTGGCGACGCCAACCGCCAGTGGTAAAACCCTGATCTATAACCTCATGGTCATGGAGAGATTTTTGGTGCGGCCGGATTCGAAAGCTCTCTTTATGTTCCCCTTAAAGGCGCTTGCACAGGATCAGCTCTTGAATCTGAATAAATTTACCGCTTCTCTGGAAGGTAGAAGACCGACAACCGCCATCTATGATGGGGACACGTCTACATGGCACAGGAAGCGCATCCGCGAAAAGCCGCCTAATGTTATCATGACCAACCCGGAGATGCTTCATTTATCGTTTCTGCCGCATCACACGCGCTGGGCTTCATTTTTCTCGGGACTCGAAACCGTTGTGGTCGATGAGGTTCACACCTATCGGGGTCTATTGGGATCGCATATGTCCCAGGTTTTCAGGCGGTTGGAACGGGTCTGCAGGCACTATCGTTCATCACCTGCTTTTATTTTCAATTCAGCGACGGTCGCCAATCCGAAACAACTGGCGGAACAGCTCACCGATTTTGAGGTTCGAACGGTCAGCAATAGCGGATCACCCAAAGGAAAGCGGCACATTCTATTTATCGATCCCATCGACAGCCCGGCTCAGACGGCTATTTTGCTGCTGAAAGCAGCGTTGAAGCGAAATTTGAGGACGATTGTTTACACACAGTCACGAAAAATGACCGAACTGATTGCTATCTGGGCTGGAACCCAGGCCGGGGAATATGCAGACCGGATCAGTGCCTATCGGGCCGGATTTCTACCGGAAGAACGACGAGAGATCGAGTCTAAACTGAGCAGGGGGGAACTTCTGGCTGTTATTTCCACGAGTGCGCTGGAGCTGGGTATCGACATCGGTGACCTGGATCTTTGTCTGCTGGTGGGATATCCCGGCACCATCGTATCCACATGGCAGCGAGAAGGGAGAGTCGGAAGAAATGGTCAGGAATCGGCCATGATACTTATTGCCGGTGAAGACGCCCTGGACCAGTATTTCATGAGAAACCCGGAAGATTTTATCCAGCGAAGCCCCGAAGTGGCGGTGGTCAATCCCTTTAATCCGAATATTCTTGCCAGGCATGTAGTCTGCGCAGCTGCCGAGTTACCGCTGTCAAAGGGTGAATCCTTTATGCAGGACCAGGAGGTAGTGGAGGCGATAGCGACGCTTGAAACAGGCGGTGAACTTCTCAGGAGCGGGGAGGGGGATCGGTGGTTTTCGAGTCGGAAGGCTCCTCATCGCCAGGTACATCTGCGCGGGGCCGGGAACCGGTATGCCATCATCGGCAGTTCCGATGGTGAAAACAAAGGCGAGATTGATGGTCTCCGGGTTTTCAAAGAGACCCACCCCGGCGCTGTTTATCTACACAAGGGTGATACGTATCTGGTGGATACCCTGGACCTGGAAACCAACACCGTCACCGTCACCCAGGCGAATATTAACTATTATACACGGGCCAGGGCGCATAAGCATACCGAGATACTGGAAACATACGATGATAAACAGGTTGCGGGCACCCGGGTATCAACCGGCAAACTCAAGGTGACGGAACAGGTAACCGGCTTCGACCGCTGGCGTATACGGGGCAGAAAACTCATAAATAGAGTACCGTTGGATCTTCCCGAGCAGACATTTGAAACGGATGGTATCTGGTTCGAGATCCCCTCCAATGTACAGAAGAAGGTGGAATCCCGGTACCTTCATTTTATGGGGGGCATACACGCCATGGAACATGCTGCCATCGGGATGTTCCCGCTGATCGTCATGACAGACAGAAATGATCTTGGGGGAATCTCCATTCCGTATCATCCACAGATCGGATCTGCCGCCGTGTTTATCTATGACGGTATTCCGGGTGGTGCAGGCCTGTGCAGGCAGGCATTTTACAGGGCCAAAGATCTCTTGGGCGTTACCCTGAAAGCCATCAAGACGTGTCCCTGTGAAACCGGTTGTCCGTCCTGTGTGCACTCGCCCAAGTGTGGATCCGGAAACCGTCCCATTGATAAGGCATCTGCAATATTTGTCTTGAAGGAACTCCTCCAGATGCCGGGTGATGCTGTGGACACGCCTGGTCGTTATGTCGCAGGACATGCTCAATATTCAACGGAACCCGGGAAAAGCTCCACCCGATCGAATCGATTGGATCCCCGGCGCGATATCCGGGAGGCCCCGCCCATTCAAAAATCGGCGGCTCAAGTCTCCGGAAGCGGTGGGGTGCTTGTTGGGCATCCAGGAAATTACCTGGATAACGGCAAAAAAGAATTCAAGTCGGTAGACCGGGCAAATCGCAGGGGGACGATTGTGAAGAAACTCGGCGTTTTCGACCTTGAGACACAACGATCTGCCCAGGAGGTGGGGGGATGGCATCGGGCGGATCTTATGAAGGTAAGCTGCGCAGTGCTTTATGATTCCGAGGCGCAGGTGTATCACGAGTATCTGGAAAAGGATATGCCTCGGTTCGTCGAGCACCTCAAGCAATATGATTGTGTGGTGGGATTCAATATCAGACGTTTCGATTACAAGGTTCTCAGCGGCTACTCGGACTTTGATTTTGGGAAACTCCCCACACTTGATTTGCTGGAAGAGATTCACAAGCAGCTGGGCTATCGATTGTCTCTGGATCATCTGGCAAAAATAACCCTCGGTTCAAAAAAATCAGCCGACGGGCTCCAGGCATTGCGTTGGTGGAAACAGGGAAAAATCCGGGAGATCATCGATTACTGCCGGCAGGATGTGCGGATTACATGGGAAATATATTGTTTTGGAAACGAAAAAGGTTACCTGTTGTTCCAGAACAAGGCAGGAAATATGGTGAGGGTGCCGGTTAGCTGGGGATAACAGATCAGCAACCTTTTCGCTATCCCTGCCACACGACTGGCCTATTCTCCTCATACCACCCGTCGGAGTGCGGGCCATAGACTTCTTCTAGCTTGGCACGCTTGAGTTTCATGGTGGGTGTCAGAAAGCCGTTTTCCGGGAGCCATTCGTCCTTGGCCACAACCACAAATGCCAGTCGCTCGTGATGAGGGAGCTCGCGGTTAATGCTATTTAGGTGCTCTGCAAGGTCCCCTTCGATTACTGATTTATTTCCCTGATCGATGGCTTCTCGGGCACCTTCCGATAACATCACCACCGCATGCGGTTGAGGATATCCCGAGCCGGTTACACAACACGCTTCGACATGCTGGCTTACGGCGAGCTGATTCTCGATGGGCGCGGGCGCAACGTACTTTCCTTTAGATGTTTTGAACTGCTCTTTTGCACGGCCGGTAATCTTGAGGCGCCCCTTCTCATCGATCTCTCCAAGATCGCCCGTTTTAAAAAATCCGTCCTCAGTAAATTCCTCTTCGGTTTTTTCCGGCATCTTGTAGTAACCCATCATGTTGCCGGGGCTCTTGACCAGGATCTCGCCCGCTTCACTAATTTTTTGTTGCACATCCGGATATGGAGGGCCCACGTAGCCTGGGCGCACCTCTCCGGGTTTATTGCAGTGTGAGTAAGCGAAGTTTTCTGTCATGGCGTACCCTTCAAGCAGTTCAAGGCCCAGGTTGCGATACCACTCGATGATTTCTTTGGGGATCGGAGCAGAACCGGAACCGGCAAACCTTACATGGTCCAGTCCCAGTTGGGTGAGGATCTTCTTTTTAACAAGGCCTTTTACAATTGGAATCTTAAACAGGCGGTCAAGTTTTTTCGGGGGTACTTTCTGAAAGATACCGAGCTGGAATTTGAGCCACAGCCGCGGCACCGAAATGAACAGTGTCGGACGCGCGCGTTGCAAATCCGCAATGAAGGTTTCGAGACTCTCGGCAAAATATAGCGGAAAGCCGGCATATAGAGAATGCGCCTCAGCGACCCAGCGCTCAAATACATGTGATAGGGGCAGATATGACAGAACCCGGTCACGTTCATGGGTCTTGAGATACTCTGAAATACCTTTGGCGCTTTGATGCATGGAACCGAAGCTAATCATGGCACCCTTGGGTTTGCCGGTACTTCCCGATGTGTAAATGATCGTAGCTAACTCGTCAGGTAAACGTTCGGCCGGCTCTGCCAGAGGTTCGTGATCGGCGACAATACTATCCCACTGATCCAAATCATTCTCAGGAGCGAGGGGAAAAGCGATCTGGGGCATGTCAGCGGGCACACCTTTTTTCATTTCGTCCCAGATCGGGTCGAGCTTGCCGACAAAGAGGAGCTTTGAGTCTGAATGCTCGAGGGTATAGTGGACAATATCGGTCGTCAGAATCGGAAAAATCGGAATGCTGATGTGTCCTGCCATCCAGATGGCCAAATCTGCTAAAATCCAATGGGCGCAGTTCTTAGAGCATAGGGCGATGTGGCTCCGCTCAGGTAAATTGAGGCTTTTGAGGTAGGTGGCCATGCGACGGGCCTCGCCAACCGCTTCTTTCCAGGTCCAGGTCTTGAGGTTGGCATCACCGCCACCAAGGGGTTGGGTGAAGTACATCTGATCCGGAGCAACACGTTCCCAGTAATAAGCGCAATCCAGCAGGTTCTTACTATCTGTCATGGGTGTCATGGTTTTCCTCCTTGTACTTTTTAGCAGGTCACAGGGGGTGATCGTAAGGAGATTTATCCGCCTTCGCAGAATACCACGGGCTTGCCCGTGGATGAATGCAAAAGCAAAGGTTAATTGCTACGGCGCGATGTCACCCCTAAGGCAAGGTGGATAACCGCGGTGTCTTGTCGCGGCGTAGCTCGCAGAGCGAAGACGGAAGCCGAAGACGGGTATTTTAATGGGACCACGGGTTTACCCGAGGGGTTCCATTTTCAATAATATTAACGTATTAAATATTAAAAGAATTGTCAACGAAACAAAAGATAAGGGCTTGCTTTTCTCGAAATCGTGTATGCCTGTGTTTTTTCGCGAACCCTTCTCCATCAAGATCTCGGCACACCTCTTCGGGAAAAATCGCTCAGTTCAGGTTAAAGCATGTTGTTCAGAAAGTTACAAACGCACCATACCAATGGAAAATGCGATCATGAACTGAGCCATGTAGTAGAGCGGAAGGCCCAAAAGGCGATTAACAAAATCGTTTTTTAAAAATCGATCCCTGGCGACAAAAATGTCGGATATGTAGAAGCTGGCGGCCCCTGTGAAGATTAAAAGACGGGCCATAAACGGCTGCTGCTGCATTCCCAGCACAGACCAGGCGCCGATGAACATGAAGCTGATGACAAGGATATAGGCGATGACCGGTTTTTTCATGGTGCCCAGGTGTGGTTTCAGCCAGGCGTAAATAAAACCACCCAGCACCATGGTAACGATGATGCCTATGAGTGTCATTTTGCTTGGACCGGCAATCCAAATGAATCCGATCACATAGCAGACATGCCCCAGAAGAAATGAGATAAGTCCAAAGAGAAACATTCTATCTTGGGGCAATGCCAAAAAAACATCCCCCCCAAGGCAGAACAGCAGCCCGATGATGATAAAGAGGGTATATGGCTGCATGAGATGGATCTGAGAAATGGCGGTGACGATGAAAAGCAGCGAAAGCACTGTTTTGGTGGGCAGCATTCCTTTGCGGTTTTCCCTCTTTTCAAAGAAGAGAAGAACCACGAGTAGAACGATAGCAAATAAGAGAAGTATTTTTATCATGGCGGTCCTCCAAAATTTAAATTAGAAGCACGAAATTTCAAATCCTAAACAATATCGAATGACACAAATTCGAATGATCCAAACGGCCTTTACCGATTAAGCTTATGGGCAATATTTTAGTCATTTGAGCATTCAATATTATTTTTTTGTTTCGTATTTCGATATTCGAATTTAGAATTTATAAAGTCGTATACAACCAAATTATTCAGGGACTCGAACATCCCCAAAAGTCAAAACATCCCGTTTATACATAATTCGTCGGATCGTCCACTCCTGCGTCTGCAAAGCCTTTTTTCCTAAGGAGACAGCTGTCACATCGACCGCACGCGTTTCCACGGGTATCCGGATCGTAACAGGAGTGGGTCATTCCGTAGTCGACACCCAGTTCGAGTCCTTTGCTGATAATTTCTGCCTTGGTCATTCGTAATAGCGGGGTCTGGATCTTTATTTTGAACGACCCCTCGACACCGGCCTTGGTGGCCAGGTTTGCCATTTGTTCAAAGGCATGGATATATTCCGGCCGGCAATCCGGATATCCACTGTAGTCAATGGCGTTGACACCCATAAAGATATCCGGCGCCCTCAGCACCTCGGACCAGGCCAGCGCATAGGATAGAAATATAGTGTTTCTGGCCGGTACGTAGGTGACGGGTATCTCATCCTTTCCGGCATTGATTTCTCTGTCTTTGGGTACTGAAATGGCATCGGTCAGGGCGGAGCCCCCGATGCTCGTTAAATCGGTTTTAACGACGAGGTGCGCCTTGACCCCGTATGCAAGGGCTATTTTTTTGGCGGCTTCCAGTTCGAAGATATGCCGCTGGGTATAATCGAAACTCATTGCATACAGGTCATACCCGGCATGTTTCGCCAGAGCCATAACCGTTGTAGAGTCGAGCCCACCACTAAACAGAATGATTGCCTTTTTATTATATTCTTTAACCATAAATTATTCTGTCCCAGTCGTGATTTTATCCATTATAAATGCTGGGAGGCTAGGATGCTGGGATGCCTGGATGCTGTCAACCGCTGATTGCTTTCAGCTACCCTCCAACCCTTGTATCCCCCTCGAACCCTGGACCCCTTTGCTTAAACCCCTCTCTCGATATCAGGCCAGATAGTCTTGTGGAGCTGGAGCTGAATTCTGGCTTCCAGGTGGTCTTCGAGGATCCATCCGGCAAGTTCCGCAGGTGTTAAAATTTCTCTGATGGGCGAGAAAAGGAGATTCCCGGGCGGGATGCTTGATGGAATCCTGTTCAGCATATCCTTGGCGTATTCGTAATCCTGCTTGTTGCCGATAACGAATTTAATCTGATCTGTTTTCCCGAGATGTCTGAAATTTTGGAGATCGCAATTTTCATGTTCGCCACTACCCGGGCATTTGACATCCATGATCCTTACACACCTGGGATCAGCCATGCGGATATCAAAACTGCCGTTGGTTTCCATGAGAACCTGATAATTTTTTCGGAGAAGGCTGGAGATGAGGTCGGGTGTTTCGTTCTGCAAAAGAGGTTCACCGCCCGTAACTTCAACCATGTTGCAATGGAAAGCACCAATACTGTTCATGATCTCTGAAATCTGCATGGGGAGTCCTTCATCATAAGCATAAGCAGTGTCGCAATAGGTGCAGCGCATGTTACAGCCGGTGAGGCGGACAAATACACACGGAAGGCCTGCACGGGTCGATTCTCCCTGTATGCTGTAAAATATTT
>Ga0164313_10003424_pt1 | contig 14133 bp, 9 predicted proteins | sample GuaBasSedimGuay4_FD_113735 | JGI IMG/M metagenome (GOLD analysis project Ga0164313, IMG submission 113735) | Subseafloor sediment microbial communities from Guaymas Basin, Gulf of California, Mexico - Guay4, Core 4569-4, 0-3 cm | ecosystem: Environmental > Aquatic > Marine > Hydrothermal vents >... | reverse complement strand
GTACTGTGGCGAGTAGTGTAGTTACTTTTTTCATATTTCCAATAGCACCCTTGATCATAGACAATCACCACTTAAGGCATACATTCGTGCGACTCCACCATTATGTTTGTTAGTGTTTATATCCATGATAGTACCCGAAATACTGATATCTTCATCTCCATCCAGACTTAAATCTGACTCAAATGTTACGGTATCGTCTCTTTCATCATAGTTTTGAAAAGTTAAAGGAACACCAACTTTAGGAATGATACTAAAATCGCTTGGGCTGACAGAAGCCAGGTTTAGATCATCAGAAAACCTAACAGTTATCTTGCTGTCTATATCACATTCAACTAAGAGCACTGACATTTCATCTATAACTGAAAAACTCCAACTTGTTATTCCTGTATAGCTATTACCTGCCATATCTTCTATAGGCCCAAGCACTGTGACAGTATAGTTATTGCCCGGAATCAGATCACTGGCGGGAACAAAACGTATCACGTTATTGTTGAGTATTTCGGTTCCTTTTACATTTGCATTCGTATCATTATTTTTAAGTTTCAGAAGAGCGCCTGTATTGGATATCGCTTCATCAAAAGTCATGAGTATTTCTGTTGTCTTATCTGCTGATGCGCCATCGGCAGGTGTGAGCGAAATCAGTGAAGGTGCCGTGACATCAACAACAACATCAATAGAGAAGCCCCAGCTTGAAGTACCGCTGTAAGCATTTCCTGCTTCATCCTCTACTGAACCTTGCAGTGTAACAGTGTAATTAGCACCCGGAGTCAGATCATTATCGGGAACAAAACGTAAAATATTTCCAGCTACTGTTGACGTACCGTTTATGGTCGCTAATGTACCAGCATCTATCACCTGAAGCAATACACCGTTATCGTCAATTATCTCATCAAATTCCATTGAAATATAAGTTGATTTATCTGCCGATGCACCATCATCAGGGGTAAGAGAAAGTAGCGAAGGTGCCGTAACATCAACTTCTGTCTCAACAGAGAAACTCCAGCTTGAAGTACCGCTGTAAGCATTGCCTGCCTCATCTTCTACTGTACCTTGCAGAGCGACAGTGTAATTAGCACCTTGAGTTAGATCACTTCCAGGAACAAAACGTAATACATTTCCATTTACTGTAGATGTTCCATTTATGATCACAGATCTACCCGTATCTGTCACCTGAAGAGATACCCCGTTATCGGCAATTGTCTCATCAAACTCCATTGAGATAGAGGCAGACTTTTCCACGGTTGTGCCATCAACAGGAGAAAGAGAAAGCAGAGAAGGTGCGGAAGTATCAGGAGCCGATGATGTCATAAAAGGAAAAGTAAAAATATTCTCCAGTCTTTTCCCGTTCATATCTTCAACAGCTGTTGTGACAACAATGGTATATTGTTTACTCGGTAAAAAATAAGCATTTGGAAGAATACTGACACGATTATTATCAGTTGTTAACTTGGCTTCAAGGTAATGACCACTTTCATCGCGTATATACATCGATGATGCCTCAACTGTTGCAGCATTAATATTGGATGAAAAAGTGACCACGACATACTGATTAATGTCGATAACCGTATTATCCGTTTTATCCTCTGAAATAAAAACTTTTAAAAATTTAGATGCTTCCGGATCCGTACTGCTGACACTACTATTATTGACATTATCCCCACTGCTACCACAGCCTGACAAGGCAAGCATGAATATCAATAAAAATGCTGATAAAGTTTTCATATAATAAACCTTTCTTGTTACAAAAGTATTGTATAAAAAGACTTGACGAGAAAAAAAGAGTAGAACATCAAATATAAATTTGCATATATAAATTTGATGGTAACCCAGCTGTCTCAATACCGAGACCTGTGGCTTTCCGTCTCTGCTTCACAACAGATTTGGCCTTATTTATGACATATTATAATATGTTATATTTTATAATTAACTTAAGCTTATTTAAGCGTGTACAGAACTGCTTACTAACGTTAATGCATTTATCAAATCAATGGGAGTATAATAAAGAAAACAGACTTTAAGGTGAGCTATGGCTTTGGCAGAAGTGGATCGGTTTATGATCAACTCTATTACATTAAGGATGTTTATGCAGATCATAAAAATATCACTGCTCCTACTCTCTTTAAATACATATTTATATAGTTCAGAAGAATCAAATGCAACACAGGAGAAAGGCTTCTTCAATTTTGATGAGCAGTTGTTTATCTCTGATGAAGATGGTAAGTTTGACGTAAGTGATTACCTCTCAACAAAATATGGATTTATGCCAATGCCACTCATCATAACGGAACCAGCAGTAGGCTACGGAGGTGGATTAAACCTTATGTTCCTACATGACAGTCTGGCTTCAAGTGCTACAAGAAAATCACCTCCTTCTATTTCTGGTATTGTAGGTCTTGGAACTGAAAATGGGACACTCTTTGGTGCAGTATACCATCTGGGTTTTTGGAAAGAAGACACTATTCGTACGACATCAGCAGTAGGGGCACTGAATGTAAATATGAATTTTTATCTGCGCAGTCTTGGTGTTGATATGAACCTAAAAGGAGCTGTAGCATATCAGGAAGTCATGTTCAGGATAAAAGAAAGTAATTTCTTTGTAGGTGGGAATTATCTATATGTTGACATTGAGAGTACACGGAATGAAGGAAAACTGCCTATACTCAACCCACTTTTTGAACAAGAGTTTAACATGGGAGCACTATCAGCTGTTGCACAATATGACACTCGAGATACAATTTTCACACCTTCTAAAGGAGTTTTTGCAAAAGCTACAGTAAGACGTTTCGATGAAAACTTTGGTGGTAATGAGAACTTTTGGCGATATGGTGCTAAAGCGTTTTATTTTCATCCTTTATTAGAAAATTGGACACTTGGATTAAGGCTTGAAGGAGAGGCAGTACATGCTTCAGAAGGTGACAGGGTACCTTATGTTGCGAATCCTGCTATTTCCATGCGTGGTATACCTGCTATGCGTTATCAGGGTGAAAAAATGATTCTGGGAGAAGTACAACTGCGTTGGGAATTTATAGATAGGTGGAATATGGTATTTTTTGCTGGTGCTGGAAAAGTCTTTGGTGATGAGTATCATTTTGAACCAGGGGTAGGAGCAATGCAAGAAAAACTGAGTTTTAAAGATGCGCCTGTACACCCTGCGGGAGGTGTAGGTTTTAGGTATGAACTAGCAAGAAAATTTGGTCTTTGGGGTGGTTTAGATTTTGCAACAAGTGAAGAAAATAATTTTGCGTTTTATATCACAATTGGAAGTGCATGGGGAGCATTTTAACCTTTTAAACTAGTCGACCCAACTGTATTGCCATGCTACACTTAGCGCATCAAAATCAGAACCATATCTGGTATTGATACCGGAATTGCCAAAGACTTTAATGGAATGCTGTTTGTTAATAGGGTATGCAAATGTTAGACCCAGACGAGTATTACCTAATTTATTATTTGTTCCAACACCATTATTACGATATTCACCACCCCAATAATAGGTTGTTCCTACTGCCAACCACATACCTCTACGAAAACTATAAAGAAGATGTAGCTGAGTAGAATATATAGGGTCTTGTTTTCTTTTTATACCACCAAAAAAATCGTCGTTTGTACTGTAAAATTCTGCATCCGATGTAAATTCAAAGGTATACTTCCCTACTCTTTTAGAAATGCCGATGGCTGGTTTTATAGCCCATCTGTTTGTACCAATATTAATAAGCTTGGAACTGTCATACTGCCCAGTAGGAATAGACGCTTGTATGCTCACACCTACAATGGTATTTTGTTCATAAGAAGCAAATTCTTGAAGTGAAAGTGCAGGAGCACCAAGTAAGTTATAGGTAAACCTTACTTTAGTATCTCCCATACCGCTTACATCACGACTTGCAGGTACACCCTCCACTTGTGCCGTACCGTATAGAGAAGAAGTAACAAGGATAAGATCAATTTTTGCATTATGCCCGGCAATATCAAGTGATCTTCCATAGGCTAAAAAAGCACTGTTTATCTTTAGATTTGGATCTTCCAATTCAAGAGCAGTGTTCTCCGGTATCGCTCCCTGAGTTCTACCATAACCCACAAGCAATGCATTTACACCAATAGGCGCATTGGCATAAAGTTTGGGTTCAAGTGTATGCGCAGAGGCAGATTGGGCAACAAGAAAAATCAGTATGCAAGATAGTGACCTTTTCATTAAGTCAAATCTAATCCTCCCTATTTTATGGAACATATACCAAAATGTCTGTAGGAGAATCGTTGAGTAGTGCAGATGTAACACTTCCCAATAGTCCAGCAAAGCCTGTACTACTTCTTCCACCGATGACGACAAGATCATACTTGCCTTTTCTTATGTATTTAGTAAGTACTTCTTTGCTGTTAACCCCGCCATCTATTATTTTGCCTTTTTTAATAGCGTGCTCTTTCATAAAATCTTTTAAATCTTTTTGGGCATACTTTTTTGCTACGACATTGTATTCTATAAAATCAATCCCTTCTAGGGCATAAGGGCCTCCAAGATAGATCGTCTCAGAACTGTGTACGGCAGAGATCTTTATATCTGGGAAAAGTCTTTTTACATATTGCACACTCTCACTGGACTCTCTTTGGAAGTCTGTTGGCGCTAAAATATTTTGATACTTCCCTTTGCCGCTATTCTTGACAACTAACAAGGGTAAATGACTTTTATTTACTATTTTTTGTGCTGTTGTCCCCAAAAAGTTTTTTAGTCCTTTAGATTTTGAATGTGCACCAATGATGATCAACTCTGCTTTGATCAGTTTGGCTTCATAGAGTATGATATCATCTGTATTGCCTTCTTTGATAAATATTGTATAAGGTACTTTAGCCGATACTTTTGAATTTGTTATCTTTTTTTCCAGTTTCTTCTGTATGCCTTCTCTGTCAAGATCCAATGCTTCAGAACTAAAGTAACTGGGTACAGATAACCAAGGTACTTGCGCAGCATATACAAAAGTTAAAGAAGCATTATGCTCTTCAGCAAGCATAAATGCTCTCTTTAAAACAGCGTTTGATTTATCAAAAACATCAATACCTACAAGAATTCTTTTTATTTTTTTCATACTGTACAACCTCTTAACCAAAATTTTCTTACTTTATTGTCATATTTACTATCTTAATAATATCATAAATTAAAAATAAAGTATAATAAAAGACAATAAAGTCAGATAATTGTAAAAAAGAAGAAAAATCATGAACTTTTTAACACTTTTAAAAAAACCAAACCTTATCGCTGCCCATAGAGGTAATAGCTCAAAAAAGCCGGAAAATACCTTCAGTGCTCTTACATCAAGTATTGGTAAATGTGACTTTATAGAGATTGATATACAGCTTACACACGATTTAATACCTGTGGTCATACATGATGATACGCTTAGCCGAACCTCTAATATCTCACAAATGGGAAAATTTGAAGATCGTGCACCATTTAGAGTCTCTGATTTTACAGAGAAGGAACTTCAAAGCCTTGATTTTGGATCTTGGTTCGATCATAAATATGAGCCACTTCTTACTCTAGAGAAAGCACTCTTATTTATAAAAAAACATAATCAATTTTTAAATATTGATATCAAGGATATGTCTAATACTTTTAAAGACGATACAGTTGTTAAGTCCGTTATAGAGATGATAGATAAAACGCAAACTGGACATCTTGTTCTGCTTTCATCCTTTCACCACCCTTATCTTCTGCTGTGCAAAAAATCCTCTCCCCAAATACCCACAGCTGCTTTGAAAATGTATAAACATCCAAGCGATCTCATTAATTATCTTCATACTTTACAAGTGGATGCCTATCATCCTCAAGATAAGATCACAAACCAAAAAATAGTTTCAAGCTTAAGAGAAGCAGGTTTCTTTGTTAATGTCTTTACGGTCAATAAAATAAAACAGCAAAAGAAGTTATTTGACTGGGGTGTTAATGGTATTTTTACCGACTTTTTAGAAACAGAAGTAGAGACTAACCCCCTAAAAAATTTACTTAATTAAATTTATAATATCATAAATTTGAATAGCATTTCATTCTCTACTTTTCTACATTTACTTTGCTATGATCTGATATAAAACCCTTGATCGATTCAAATACTTCATCAAAGCCCTCATCTGCCAGTATGCCGTGTTTTTCTCTGTGAAATAGAAGTAACTTTTTATCTTTTGATTTTATTTTGTCATAGATGAGTCGGGCACTTTCCTGTTTAACTATAGGATCATTATCTCCTTGAATGATTAGTATGGGAGCTGTGATATTTCCCAATACACTCTGTACTTGACTCATGAGCTTTTCCATCTGTGCTACTGAAGCGAGTGGATGCTTCAGATAATTCACTGAAGGATTTTCTGTGTGCGAATTGTCTATCCAATCATTAATACCTGCTGTATTTAGATAGGCTATCATTTCATTAAAAAAGTGTAAGGTCGGTACGACGTAAGAAACACGTAAGTCATGTAGTTTAAGTGCAGAACTTAATGCTATAACACCATCTACTTTGTGTTGTGCAGCATGATCTAGTGCCAATAAACCTCCCATAGAAAAACCACCAATGAAAACTTTATTACACACTTGTCTCATAGCAGTAAATGCCCGTTCAAAGTCTGTATCCCAGTCCTGAGCACTTACATTTTTTAATGCCTCAGGGTCTGTACCATGCCCTCGAAGTCTTGGTACATAAACATTAATACCTTTAGAAAATAAATACTCAGCCAAGGTTTGTATCTCTTTAGGTGCAGCCATGTATCCGTGAGAGAAGACCAGACCTACATCATTCTTAGCATCAAATAGTATGATCGGTGCACCTTTTTCTTTGGAAGTTGGTGACTTATTTTTATAAACTTTATATTCTTTTTCAAAGTACTCCCATTCTCTTTTGCGTAAATGGTTGAAGTTATCTTCTTTTAACTCTTGTTCTGTGTATATACTGTTATCTCTTGCCATCTCAACAATGGGCTCTTGCCATTTGATCTCATTTAAAATGACTTGCATAGTATTTTTAACCCTCACTTTATGAAACGGATACTCTTTTTCAAGTAGAGATCTGTCAAAGAGATACTCACCCTCACTGTCCAGATAAAGTATTTGCTGTTTGGTCGCTATTTCAATCGCTGATATAAAGGGTTCATAATTATCATCAAGTATGAGCTTGAACAACTCATCTTGTAATTCACTATGCAAATTATAATCTTCAAGCAGTCTCAATGAACGGACATTTTTATAGATAAGTGTTTTTAGATAAGAAGGGCAAACCCTCTCAGTTGGCATGGTTATCAAAGATAAAATGAAAATATGATCAAAATGTATTTGCATTTGAGAATAGACTCGTTTCATCATCCTATTGGTAAGAACTTTTCGTTTTGTGTCTATAAAATGATCAACACTTTTTTTATCGTAAATACCACCCTCTTTACTTAGCAATTCATCGACATAACTGTCCAGTTCTATGGCTTTACCAAAACGTATATTCATATGCGCATCCATCAGAAGATTAACTTCTATCTCAAGTTCTTCAAAAAGTCTTTTATCTCTCTGATGCACCATACTGTCAATCCAAAGAAGAAAGCGGTTTTTCCCAGGTCTTATGGGATAATAAGTAATAGAAACAGGTACAACTTTAATGTTTAACTCTGTGTTTATCTTTTCACTGTCTAACTCCATAGCAGAGCAAAATTGTTTCAGGTCATCATCTTTTTTTATTTTTGCTCGTGTTTGGAGTATTTTTGCTTTGAGTGCCATCACAGCAGCACCAGTATGTATGGGGCCTTCGTACTTTGGTGAATGGGTACAAAATTCACCTTCATCAAAGGTAATTCGTTTATTTTTAACCATATAACCTTCAGGGTAGATCACCCAGTCAGATTTCCCGGAGAGAAGATCCTCCACTATGATGCAATCACGTGCCTTGTTTTTGTTTGAAATCGTTCCAACCCAAGACATATACTTACCTAAGAGACCTACAAATACACCATCATCTGCTAAAGAACGGGAAACACGACCATACTCTTTATGGAGCATATGTGGTACTACAAACGTTTCAAATCGTGTAAAGTGGTTGGCAACAAAAAGTACAGGAGATTCAGGTAATGCTTCTCCTGATATGGTAATGTTAGCGCCAGAAAGCTTTTTCACCAAACCAATAATAAGTGATGAAAATAGAAATGTCATGCGCATATTTAAACCTTTTAAATCTTTCTTCTCATATAATCATCATGGCTAAAAGAGTCTACAGTGATGATCTCATGTTGTAACGCCCTTGCTTCCTGTAGTTGTTTTTTCTCACTCTGGGTTAGTCTTTCTTCTTTTTTTTCTCTACTCAGCAGTTCTTTTATATCCTGCATGGCATGTGTAGCCTCTAAAAGCTGTCTTGGACGTTCGCCCATGTAAATGTTTGAGCACACACGTTCTCTTATGCTATCATCTTCACACAGCGCTGTGGCGATATGATGAAGACTTGTATCTTTGATAGTTTTACCCATGGGATTAATGCGTGATACAAAGCCAATAAATCTAAAGGGTATACCCATGATCCCGGGCATAAGGTTCTTAAGTATCCCTCTAAAAGCCACATCAATCTTAGCAAAAGCATCTTCTACTGCTACCTCTAAAAAAACAGAATCACTTATTTGCCTGCCTTCTTCTTCATAACGTTTTAGAGCCGCAGTAATAAAAAACATTTGCGCCAAGATATCTCCAAATCGACCCGATACAGACTCTCTGCGTTTAAGTGATGTACCCATCAGACCCAAGGCCACATCAGAAAGAAAAGCAAATTTTGCAGATGCCCAGGCTAGTTTCTGCTCATAACGTCCAGCTTCGCCTTTTGAGGTACTCCTATGGACATACCCTCGGGTAATGCCCAGCACATAATATCTGGCTTTATTTCGTACCACATGCTTTATGTGTGTAAAGAGTAAGGTATCAAAAGCTTTCACATCTCTTGCTTCAAGTGCTTCTATCTGTGCGTACGCGTATGGGTGACAACGTATCATTCCCTGCCCAAACATAATGAGTGTCCGTGTCATAATGTTCGCACCCTCAACGGTAATGGCAACAGGTGCACCAAAGTAGATATGTGCCAGTAAATTTCGAGGGCCTCTTGAAATGGCTGCCCCACCCTGTATATCCATAGCATCCATCACATTTTGTCTAAACATTTCAGTACTTTGATACTTCATAATAGCATTGGCTACAGCAGGTTTTTCACCTGCATTAATAGCACCGAGTGTAAAGGTTTTTGCTGCGTCAAGTATATACGTACTTGCACCCAAACGCCCTAACACTTCAGCTATGCCCTCAAACTTTGCTATGCTCAGTCCAAACTGATACCGCACTACAGAATAGGTAGAAGCCACATATGTAGCAAGTTTGGATCCACCCGTACTTGTGGATGGTAATGAGATACCACGCCCTACTGCCAAAGATTCCATGAGCATACGCCAACCATTGCCTATACCTGACTCTCCACCGATGACATCATCTAACCCGATGATGACATCTTTACCAAAAAGAGGTGCATTCACAAAAGGTACATTAAGAGGGTCATGTCTTTGTGTATGGTCAACACCTTCTATTTTAGCATCAACAAGTGCACAGGTAATACCTCTGTCTTTACTCTCACCTAAAATGTTTTGAGGGTCTTTGAGTACAAAAGCTAAACCTATTACTGTTGCTATAGATGAGAGTGTAATATAACGCTTGTCAAAGTTCAACTTTATCTTCACTTCACCTTTATCATTTTTAAAAACCACACCATCAGACTGTATGGCACCTGCATCAGATCCTGCCTCGGGTTCTGTCAGTGCAAAACATGGTATCTCACGTCCGTCTGCAAGTCTGGGTAAGTAGTAGTCTTTTTGAGTATCAAGCCCATAGTGTAAAAGTAGTTCAGCAGGCCCAAGTGAGTTAGGTACCATCACAGTAATAGCAAGCACTTGCGAGTGTGTGGCCAATTTTTCTATAACACAGGAGTGTCCATAGGCTGAGAAACCTAGCCCACCATACTCTTTGGGAATGATCATCCCTAAGAACTTTTTCTCTTTAATGTACTTCCAGACTTCCTGTGGCAGATCTCTACTCTCAAATACCTCCCAATCAGAAGTCATTGCACATACTTCATTGACTTCATTGTCTATAAAGGCCTGCTCTTCTTCTGTCAATTTAGGATAAGGATTTTCAAATATTTTTTTAAAGTCAGGTTTTCCTGAAAAAAGTTCGCCCTCTACCCATACATCTCCTGCTCTAAGGGCTATTTTTTCTGTATCTGAGATTTTAGGGAGTAAACCTTTTTTTTCAATAAGTTTAAATAGGTTGTTCGTAATGAGTTTGACACGTGTTGGTTTATGTATAAAGACTACCGCTAGCGTTATGGTAACTATCCACCACAACACACTAACCCCACAACCTAAGAAAAAGAGACCCAAAGCAATAAACCAAACCCATAACGGTGCAGCAAAAAATGATAATCCTATTGCAACTACAATTACTGAGAGTAAAAGAGCCATCACACACCTCCAAGGGTTATTTATGTTTTATGATAACACTAGGGGTGTGGATTGGGTGTGGAGTGATTTTTACAATAGAATACAGATTCATTGACTTTAGCGACTTCTTGCCTTCTTGGCTCTTACGTGCTAAAATAAATCAAAATAGTCAAGGAAGTATAGTGTACAAAATTTTAATTATTCTTTTAGTATTAATGATATCTGTAAATGCCCGTCCTCTAACGAAAATATCAGATATCTCATATGGGAAAGACAAACTACAAAAACTTGATGTTTATTATAAAAATAGTGTTCAGAATGCTCCTATTATCATAATGGTACATGGTGGTGCATGGAGTATGGGAGATAAATACAGATTTAAAACTGTAGCCAATAAAGTAAGTCGTTGGGTACCAAAAGGTTTTATCGTTGTATCTGTGAATTATCGTTTACTCCCTAAAGCCGATCCACAAATACAGGCAGATGATGTCGTTTCTGCAATGGTATATGTGCAGAAACATGCCAAAATATGGGGAGGAAATGCCAAGAAAGTCATTTTAATGGGACATTCATCGGGAGGACACTTAGTTTCACTCATCGCTACAACAGCAAACAGATATAAGAGACTTAAACCCTGGTTAGGTACCATATCACTGGACAGTGCAGCATTGAACATAGTTAATTTGATGCAGAAAAGGCACAATAGTTTTTATGATGATGCATTTGGTAAAAATGAAAAATATTGGGAAAAGGTCTCTCCCTCTCATCATCTACATGCAAAAATAAAACCGATGTTACTTGTCTGCTCCATAGAACGAGCTAACAACCCGTGCCAAGCTGCTGAAAATTTTTCTAAAAAAGCCAAGGCATTAGGAGTACGTACCGAAATAACCCCTCAACATCTTAATCATTTTAAGATCAATAAGGAACTTGGGAAAGAGAACGCATACACCCTTCAGGTGGAAGCATTTATCCGTTCATTGGGAGTAGAATTGAAATAAAATAGTCTAGGCTACTTTTTCCTAAATTCATATATGTTATTCACTTTCTGCATAAAATGTCTCACCCTTCTTCACCATTTCAACCAAAAGTTTTGAAGGTTTAAAACGTTCTCCCAACTTCTCTTCAAAGCCAGAAAGTCTGGAAACAACATTTGCTAACCCTCTATGGTCTGCATAACGAAGTAATCCTCCTCTAAAGGCAGGGAAACCTGTGCCCATGACCATTGCCATGTCTAAATAGCGTACATTGTCAACCACGCCTTCTTCTAAACATCTTGCGGCTTCATTGACCATAATGAGGATAGCTCTGTCCAAAATGGTATTGTCATCTAACATTGGGTTAGATGCATGTAACTCCAATATATGGTCATTATGTACTTTATCTTTAGCCTGATGCAGGTAAAATCCTGTACCACTCTTTTTCCCTAACCACTCCTTCTCTATCATTTTTTCAAGTACCTTAGAGGGTTTCATCCTATCACCATAGGCTGTAAAGAGTATGTTTGAAACTTTTTCTCCTATGTCAATGCCTACTTCATCTGCAAGGGTAAAAGGCCCCATAGGCAAGCCAAAGTCTGTCAATATTTCATCCACATTTTCTACATTCTCACCCTCTTCAAACATTCTCGATGCTTCATTAAGATAAGGAAGTAAAATTCTGTTGACCAAAAAACCTGCACATTCATTTACTTTAATGGGTGTTTTACCCAATTTTTTAGCCAATTTAACTACGGTAGCAACAGTTTCATCAGATGTTTTGTCTCCTGCAATCACTTCTACCAGTGGCATTTTAGTCACAGGGTTAAAGAAGTGCATTCCTACAAAACGTTCAGGGTGTTGTGTCTCTTTGACCAATTCAGTGATACTTAAAGAAGAAGTATTGGTAGCAATAATGGCATTTTCTTTAACCTTGCTCTCCAAAGTCTCATAGATCTTCATTTTCACAGCAGGATCTTCACTGACAGCTTCTATGACAATGTCTACATGTTCTAAACCTTGCATCTGTGTTGTAGAAGTCACCCTATCCATCTTTAAGCCTATTTCACGCCTGCTCAGTCGACCTCTTTTTCTAATACTTTCAAAACTCTGCATCATTTTAGAGATCGCGCTGGCTATGCTTTCCATCTTTCTAGCACCCAGTCTCACTGGTATCTCTTTGTTTGCCAAGGCCCAGGCAATACCTGATCCCATCGTTCCGACACCCACAACAGCAGAACTCTGTACTATGTTTGATTTTGCCTTGGAGAAAGTCTCTTTTTTGAGTAATTCTGAAGTAAAAAAGAGTTCTATGAGGTTTTTAGAAATTTGACTCGTGGCAAGTGGTTCAAAAACCTCAAGTTCAATTTTTAGTCCTTCAGTCAAAGACATGGTCAGTGTTTTTTCTAGGACATCAATGGCCTTAAGCGGTGCGGGGTAGTGTCCTGAAGTTTGCTTTATTACAGCAGATCTTGCCATCTTTGCAATGAGCATTTTAACAGGCAGAAACATTTCATACCATTTAATACCCTGACGTTTTTTTGCAACTTTTTCAGCAAGTGTATCTGAAAGTATCTCTTTTATATACTCTTCTTTTTTAAAGCCTAAATATCCAGAAGGAGTAGCGGCATCTACCAGTCCTAATTTTAATGCTTTGTCCCCTTTAAGACGTTTTGATGCAGTGATGAGTTCAATGGCTTTGGCAAAACCAACCAAGAGAGGTAGCCTCTGTGTACCACCCAATCCCGGGATGATCCCCAAACTCACCTCAACCAGACCAATACGTGTATGCGTATCATTTGTAGCTATTCTATATTTACAGGCCATAGCAAGTTCCAATCCCCCGCCAAGACATGCACCATCGATCATGGCTACAGTAGGAAAAGGAAGATTTTCAAGAGAGTTAAATATCTCTTGACCATGGCGTAGCTTGTCTAGGGTTTCACTAGAACTCTTAAATGCTTTGATCTCTTTGATATCAGCACCTGCAATGAATATATGCGATTTTGCACTCTCTATAAACAATGCTTTGACGCTTCTATCTTTATTTATTTGACTGATTACCTGTTCTAGTTCATAGAGGGCATCAAAACAAAGTACATTGACCTCAGAATCTGGGGTATCAAAGGTGAGTGTTGCTATACCTCTGTCATCAATCATTAAGTTGAAATATTTCATTTTTGCCTTTTCCATCATTCCACCTCCAGAAGTAGTGCAGCACCCTGACCACCACCTATACACAAGCTTGCAAGTCCACGTTGTAGTCCACGTTCTCTAAGTTCATATAAGAGCGTCAAGACAAGCCTTGTTCCTGTCATACCCACGGGGTGCCCAAGTGCTATTGCACCACCATTGACATTGAGTATATTGGGGTCAATGGCACCGACTGCTTTATCTTCATAAAAGTGTGCCTGTGCAAATTCTTTAGAGGCAAAAGCTTTTTCACAGGCAATGACTTGCGCTGCAAAAGCTTCATTTATCTCTACTATTTCTATATCATCCATACTTAGACCCGTTTGTTTAAAAAGTTTATGCGTTGCAAATACAGGCCCCAATCCCATACGTTTAGGATCAAGACCTTCATAGACATAGTCACGCAGATAGCCCAAAGGCTCCAGACCTCTTTTTTTAGCTTCACTCTCAGACATGAGAATAACCCCTGCTGCTGCATCAG
>Ga0164313_10003423_pt1 | contig 14135 bp, 9 predicted proteins | sample GuaBasSedimGuay4_FD_113735 | JGI IMG/M metagenome (GOLD analysis project Ga0164313, IMG submission 113735) | Subseafloor sediment microbial communities from Guaymas Basin, Gulf of California, Mexico - Guay4, Core 4569-4, 0-3 cm | ecosystem: Environmental > Aquatic > Marine > Hydrothermal vents >... | reverse complement strand
GAGATTTATTCCTTCAGCAAACTTATCATTTTTGGAAGAGGCAATGATTTTGAGTTAAAGGAAATAGGATGTTAACGATTTATGTTATTTATAACTGAAGTTTCCCACATAACTATTAAGGGCTGTCCATAATGTCCGCTCTCGGCCCCGAGTAATGCGGGACAAGCTGTTACGCTCGTCGAAAAATGCTCGATTACCCCAGTAAACTCTGCTTTTTTCGACTTCGCAAGCCTTGATAGCGAACATTCTGATCCAGACCCTGACTTTATAGACAGGCCCTATTCACATTGTATTTTACTACTTCTGCAATAGTTCCCGCAATAGTTGATTCGCTTTTTTTGGATCGGCCTTCCCTCTGCTTTTCTTCATAATTTCGCCCATAAACATACCTATCAGGGCTTTCTTTCCGCTCCTAAATGCTTTAATCTCATCCGGATGCTCTTTGAGTACCTCCTGTATCAAATCACGGATCGAATTTTTATCACTTTCCATTAGCAGATTCATTTCAGCAGCTAGCAGGGCCGGCGATTTCTCCGGATCTTTTAGCATTGCAGGAAATAATTGTTGTGAGGCAATCGTAAAATTGATCCTGGAATCATCGATCATTGCTATTACCTCTGCCAATACTGTGGGTTTTATTGAGAAAGAATCAATTACCAGGTTCATTTCGTTGAGGACAGATTTGACGGGTCCCATCAGCCAGTTAGATGCAGCCTTATAATTTTTTGTTTTGCTACATAGATCATCAAAATATGAAGCCATTTCCCTCGATTCGGAAAGCACCCGGGCATCATATTCAGGGAGTTTGTATTGGTTCTGAAACTTCTCAAGATATTCTTCCGGCAACACAGGCATGCCTGCCCGAATCTCCTCCAGCCAGGCATCGTCTACGATGACAGGGCTCAAATCCGGTTCCGGGAAGTAACGATAATCATTCAAGTCCTCCTTCTCACGCATACCCTGGCTAAGTCCGGTATTAGGATTGTATGTTCTCGTTTCAGATAATATAGTCCCCCCCGATTCTAAAATATCAATTTGACGATCTATTTCATGTTCGATAGCATTCTTCACATTTCTAAGTGAATTCATATTTTTCAATTCCACTTTCTTGCCATATTCATCCGCCCCCTTCAACATCAACGACACATTGGCATCACAACGAAGTGATCCTTCCTCCATATTGCCATCACAAATATCCAGATACCGTACGAGCTTTCGCGCCTGATACAATACGGAATATGCTTCATCTGTACTACGCAAATCCGGTTCGGTAACAATCTCAATCAATGGTACACCCGCACGATTAAGATCTACAAGAGTATCATCCTCATTTTCAATATGAATAGATTTCCCGGCATCTTCCTCCACATGAATCCGGTTCAATCGAATTTTTCTCTCATTGCCGCCCTCCGGTTTAACCGTGAAATACCCTCCGACACAAATTGGGGTTTTATCCTGGGTAAGTTGATAACCCTTAGGCAGATCGGGGTAAAAATAGTTTTTTCTGCAAAAAATATTCTTTCGTGTAATATCCGAATGACATGCCAGCCCCATTTTAATAGCATATTCCAATACCTTTTTATTTAATTTTGGCAAAGTACCCGGGTGTGCCAAAGTAATCACACTTACCTGAGTATTAGGCGGTTCACCAAATTTTGTAGTATCCGGTGCATATATTTTACTACCAGTAAGTAGCTGGGCATGAATTTCCAGGCCGATAACTACAGTATACTTGTCTCTGATTTGGTTGCTCATCAATAAATCAATCTTCAAAACCCTGTTTCATCGCCATTTCTTTTGCCTTTATAACCACCTTATCCAGGCCTGATAAGTCTTTGCCCCCGGCAGTGGCAAAAAACAGTTGGCCACCCCCTCCTCCACGAATCTCAACAGCAAGTTGCCGCACCATGCTTCCTGCATTCAATTGATGTTCTTTAACCAATTCATCACCAAGCATCACAGAAATCTGTGGTTTGCCTTTAATATCGGCTGCCAATACCATATAAAGTCCCTTAACCTGATTTTTCAATTCAAATGATATCCGCTTTAATGCATCAGCATTAGGAAGATCAACCCTGGCAATAATTTTTGTAATGTCTCCTTTTCCGGTAGCATTTTGTAACAGATCATCTTTTATCCTCAATACCTTTTCATATTGAAACTCCTCCACTTCTTTTGCCAAATTTGCTCGTTCTTCCAGTAAGCCTGTTATGATTTTAGGCAAATCCTTTGGCTTGTTGAATATGGTTTCAATACTTTCCAGGGTTTTTAGTTTTTTATCAATATATAATTCAGCTCCAGTTGCGGTCAGTGCTTCAATACGCCGTACTCCTGCAGCTACGGATGTTTCAGTAATAATTTTTAAAACTCCGATCTCACCAGTTCGTTTTATATGAATCCCCCCACAAAGTTCTACAGAATATTGAGGATCAAATGTAATTACGCGAACCTGGTCACCATATTTTTCTCCAAACAACGCCATAGCCCCCAGTGCTTTAGCTTCCTTAATCGGTATTTCACGTTTTTCATCTAAAGGAATATCTTCGCGAATTCTGGCATTTACGATTCGTTCAATTTTATCCAATTCCTCCTGAGTTACCTTACCAAAATGCGAAAAATCAAATCGTATCATCTTGTCATTAACCAGCGACCCACGTTGCTGTACATGGTCGCCCAGAACATGCCGGAGTGCAGCATGTAATAAATGGGTTCCACTATGATTACAAGCGATATTTTGTAGCCTGGCGGCATCCACTACACAACGAAATACAAGCGAGGGATCATTGGGCAAAGCAGATGTTATATGGACAATCAATTCATTCTCTTTCTGAGTGTCCAACACACGTATCTTTTCGCCGTCAGCCTCCAAAAATCCGGTATCACCCACCTGGCCACCACTCTCAGCATAAAATGGTGTGCGATCCAATACTATCAGATATTGTGTGCCCTTTTTTGTTTTCAGCGTTTTATAACGAAGGATCCTGGCATCGCTTTCCGATTGATCATACCCCACGAAAGTAATAGCTGCATCTGCATTGAGTATAATCCAATCACCCTGTTTTTGCTCTGTAGCATTACGTGATCGTTCTTTTTGTTCCTTCATACATACATCAAATTCCGCCATATCAATAGCAACTCCCTGCTCCCTGGCAAGTAGCTGTGTGAGGTCAATGGGAAATCCGAATGTATCATATAGGCGAAAAGCAACCTCTCCGGACATAGGTGGCTTATTCTCCTGATCCAATGAAGGTGCATTTTTAATCCTGCGTAATTCTTCCTCAAACAAACTAATCCCATTTTCCAGAGTCCTCAAAAAAGACAATTCCTCTTCTTCAATTACTCGTTGAATAAACGTCTTCTGCTCCGGTAATTCCGCAAACACATCACCCATTTGTTCAATTAGAACTGATGTTAGTTTGTACAAAAATGGTTTGTTTAAATTCAAATAATTAAACCCATATCGTACAGCCCGTCGCAAAATACGTCGTATCACATAGCCGGCACCCGTATTTGATGGCATCTGTCCATCAGCAATAGCAAAAGTAACCGCTCTTACATGATCAACAATCACACGAACGGCAATATCCTTTTCTTCATTCTCACCATAGCTAATTCCTACATCCTTTGTAAGCGAATCTATCAACGGGCCAAATACATCCGTGTCATAATTTGATGTTTTCCCCTGTATGGCCATAACCAATCTCTCAAAACCCATGCCTGTATCAACATGTTTCTGGGGAAGGTTTTCAAGGCTGCCATTTGCCTTTCTATTATATTGTATAAAAACAAGATTCCAAATTTCTATTACGAGCGGATGGTCTTTATTTACCAGTTCACCACCACTTGTTTGTTCACACTGCTCATCCGATCGCAAATCAACATGAATTTCCGAACACGGACCACAGGGGCCTGTATCTCCCATCTCCCAAAAATTATCCTTTTTCGATCCATACAGGATCCTGTCTTTGGGTATAATTCTTTGCCAGTATTCATAAGCCTCATTGTCCGGGTCCAAACCTTCTGCTTTATCGCCACCAAAAACAGTGACATACAGTCTCGATTCCGGTAATTTAAAGTTCTTTGTCAGCAATTCCCAGGCCCATGCAATTGCCTCTTCCTTAAAATAATCCCCAAAGGACCAATTGCCCAACATCTCAAACATTGTGTGGTGATAAGTGTCGTGGCCCACTTCTTCGAGATCGTTGTGTTTACCTGAAACCCGAAGACATTTTTGCGTATCGACTACCCGTGAATTGGCCGGTTGCTTTGTGCCTAAGAAATAGTCCTTAAATTGATTCATTCCAGCATTGGTAAACATGAGTGTCGGATCATCCTTTACCACAAGTGGTGCTGAGGGCACAATCTGATGCCCTTTATCTTTAAAAAAATCAAGAAATCCCTGTCTTACTTCATTTGCATTCATATATAGCTCCTTCAATGTTAAACCTTCAAAATTTGAATTTATTCAAGAATTATTTATAAATTGCGAGATTATTTTACAAGTTCTTGAATTTTTGTCAAATGCAGAAAGCACCGCAAAATTATAAGAATTTACTTTAGTATTAGTAATGGCCAGAATAAAATATTATTACGATACAGAAACTTGCAAATATGAGCGTATAAAAATATCCAAATGGGATGTCTTTCTAAATATGCTTGGTTTCTTCGCGGTTTCTATGGTATTCGCCATAGGTATTGTGTTTATATTTTCAAAATATTTCCAGTCCCCTGAAGTCTCCATGTTAAAAAGGGAGAATAATGAATTGCTCATTTACTATCAGGAAATGCAAGTGGAATTAAACCGGATGAGTTCCATGATTGCTTCTTTACAGGAACGGGATGATAATATTTACAGAATTATTTTTGAGGCCGATCCGATTCCGGCTACGGTGAGGGAGGTTGGCATTGGTGGTACAGACCGGTTCAGGGCCCTTCGTGAGGAGCGCCTTCAGAGAGAAGATTTGATCATAGCCACTTATGAGCGAGTCAGTAAGCTCAAAAAACAAATGTACATTCAGACTAAGTCCTACGATGATATCATTTTAATGGCTAAAAATAAATCTGACATGCTGGCCAGCATTCCATCTATCCGGCCAACAGGCAATAAAGCACGGCTGGCTTCAGGGTATGGCATGAGATTTCACCCACTATTGAAGTTAAGGCGTATGCATGCCGGGCTCGACTTTTCTGCTCAACAGGGCACACCGATTTATGCGACGGGCAACGGTACTGTTGTTAAAGCCCGCAGACTAGGTGGGCTTGGGCTTGCAGTGATAATAGATCATGGTTATGGTTATAAAACTAAATATGGCCACATGAGTAAATTTGCTGTAAAACAAGGACAAAAAGTGCACCGTGGAGATCTGATTGGTTACATAGGCAACACAGGCTTATCGGCAGCACCGCATTGTCATTATGAAGTATGGAAGGACGGCAGACATGTCAATCCGGTTTATTATTTCTATAATGATGTTACAGATAAGGAATTCGATGAACTACTTGAGATTGCTTCCAGGGAGAACCAATCATTAGGATAATCAATCTGAATAACTTTATTATTTTTATGTAAGAGAAAGATGCAATCAGATTTTTATTTTTACCAAAATAAATTTAATATTGAAGACTTTCACAGATTAATCACCTTGATACTGTTTTTTAGTTATGCCTTACAAGGAAAAAGTTATTGTAAAAAAATATTTTTCGATTGGTGAGGTTGCAGATATGCTCGATGTATCTACTTCACTAATCCGTTTTTGGGAAAGTGAATTTGATATTATCAAACCTAAAAAGAACCGAAAGGGGAACCGGCAATTCACAAGAGAAGACATTGACAATGTAAAGCTTATTTATCATCTTGTTAAAGAAAAAGGCTACACATTACAAGGAGCAAAAGATCTTTTGAAGAATAATAAAGAAGATCTAAAGAGTAAAGTCGAAATAATAGACAGTCTGAAAAAAGTCCGGAGCTTCCTGCTAAATATCAAAAATAAAATTACTTAATAAGTTCTCCCCCATCATGGATGAAGAGAAGATATACCAGGTTGCTCTGAGTATGGTTCCTGGCATAGGTGATATCAGTGCAAAAAGCCTTCTAAGTTATTGTGGTAGTGCATCAGAAGTATTCAAATGTTCTACCGGGAAGCTCTCAGGTATACCAGGCATTGGATCTGTAACTACCAGGGCTATAAAAGATTTTAATAGTTTTAGTTCAGCCGAAAAAATAGTAGCCAGATGTCTGAATTTCAATGTGGAGATTCTCTTTTATACCGATAAAAACTACCCCAAAAAGCTTAAACAAGCCCCCGACGGACCCATAACTCTGTATTATAAAGGAGTGACTGACCTCAATAGGTCAAAAATAGTATCCATTGTTGGAACGCGAAGGTCTACCCCTTATGGCCGGGAGTTTGTTGATCAGCTCATAGCCGACTTACGCGAACATCACGTCATTATAGTTAGTGGGCTGGCCTATGGAATAGATATACAGGCACACCGCGCAGCTTTAAAAAATGAATTGCCTACTATAGGAATTATGGCGAGTGGGCTTGATATCATTTACCCTGATGCCCACAGATCTACGGCGCACGAAATGTTAGAAAAAGGAGGGTTAATCAGCGAACACCAGCTGGGTATAAAACCTGATGCGCATCTATTCCCGGCTAGAAACAGAATAATTGCAGGCATGGCCGATGCGGTAATTGTTATTGAAGCAGCTACACGTGGTGGCGCTTTGATCACAGCCGAAATAGCCAATTCATACAACAGAGATGTGTTTGCGGTACCCGGAAACCTGAACAGAAACTATTCTTCAGGCTGTAACAACCTGATTAAAAACCATAAAGCCCACCTCCTCACGGGAATACGGGATCTGGAATATATCATGAACTGGAAAAAAGGGGAGAAAAACGAACCTAGGAGTATGCGGGATATCAATTGGGAAGCACTTTCTGATGAAGAAGCCAGCGTTGTGAGGGTATTACTGGATCAACCTGAAGCCGTCCTAATTGATGATTTGAGCTGGAGATCACAGATCCCCCTTAACAAACTGGCAATTAACCTGCTCAATCTGGAATTGCAGGGGATTGTTAAAGCATTACAAGGTAAAAAATATAAACTATATTAGGCCTGTCCATAATGTCCATTATCTGCCCCGAGAAATCGGGGCAAGCTGTTACGCTTGCTCTCAAAATGGTTATTTACTAAATGTAAACTCACATTTTTCGAGCTACGCAAGCCTTGATAACGAACATTCTGAATCAGACCCTGACTTTATATACTGGCTTTAATTAGACACTCACAATTGGAATATGTTTTCAAGTTCAACAAAGCTTAGTACAAGTTTGTATATTGTTATTTGAAATTTTAGTTCTGCACTATATAGTTCCAACAATAAAATTCAAGTGTTAAGCAATTAACTATATGATGATCAGCTATTACGAAATCCTCGGTATTGACAAAACCGCCAGCTTACGGGAAATAAAAAAAGTCTACCGCAAACTCGCTTTAGACTATCATCCTGACAGAAACCCAGGGCAACCCGACATTGAAGAAAAATTTATAGAGGTAAGCACTGCATATCAGATACTTTCAAACCAATCAGAACGAGACAAATATGACAGATCTGTGGAGACAGGAGATTTGGAGGCGTTCAAGGAATACTGGGAAAATCAGAATGTAAAAAGGCCACCACCACCTCCGGCTTACTACAGGCGAAAAGCCGGCAAAATGGAATACACCAAAAAAGCAAAAATACTTGGTGGTATCATAGTGGCTGTGATGGTAATTATTATTGTTCTTGTGCCGATATTTTTATTGCGCACAGCATCAAAACAAAATTATACGGAGGCACAATTGCTTCATGGTAAAAAGTTTTATTTCGAAGCATTACAGAAATATGATCAATCCATAACAGAAATGGGCTGGAAAAATGCTGAAGCCTGCACTTTCGCCGGATATATTCTCACATGGAATGTCCAAAACCCTGAACACGCAATTCAATACCTGGAAAAAGGACTTAATTACAAACCCGTTGATTCACTTGCTAGTACCATTCATTATTTTATCGGCATCAATTTGATCAAATTGGATAATAAAAAAGATGCGATAAAGGAGCTTTCTCTAGTATATCCAAATAACAGCAATATTGTAGATAGTGCAACTTTTCGTTCAGCCCTGATCTTGTGTCTCGACCAACAGGAATACAAAAAATCCATAGGTATTTTTGAAAATTTGATTGAAAAAAATACTCATTTTGATGAAGCTCGGTATTATATGGCTTATTGCCAGCAAAAAATTGGCAGACACATTGATGCTATCCGGAATTTTGATTTCCTGATCGATAAAAATTACGAGCCGGGTACCGTATATTACCAGAGAGCACGTTCTGAGCTAAAACTAAATCTGTTTGACCAGGCGTGCTATGATCTGAAAAAAGCCATGAATTATGGTGTGGAAGAATCGTATGCTTTGTTTTCCCTTCACTGTACAGAAAAACAAATCAAGTGACTTCATAAGATCCACTATAATTACTTCTCGTTTTTTAATATAAAAATAACATGGTCAACATATTCCATTCTTTTAAACATACAATAAATTCTTCTTTGAAGCATATTGCATAAAAAACAAATCAGAATTGTTTGATATATTGATCATACTGATAAAAAACTGATAAAATGTTATAACAGATAATTGAATTAATGTTTTTTATTGAAATAACATGTAAGAAAATCTAATCATTTGTACGCTTGTTTTAATGTGACTTTTCATAAATAAATGACGTTAGTTGAAGTAAAACTTTAAGTAATTATCGTTTATTGCATGATTTGTCACATCATCAAATAACCCTCCATTCAAATTCTGTCGATATTGAAATAATATCCATTATATTGCTAAGGAATAAAAAGGTCTGAATTGCTAAAAGTGCTTAAATGACCTGTTTTAGTAATAAAAATCCTTATTCGCTTTTTTCAAGAAGCCAAATTTGTGAATGATGAAAAAGTACTTAATATATATCAGTTTAATTTTAATGCCGGCCATCGCTACTGCCCAGCAGGTTCCAGTTTATGGTTTGTATTTTATGGATTTGTATCAAATCAATCCGGCAGCAGCAGGTATAAATAACTTTAGTGCTCTCCATCTTGATCATCGTCAGCAATGGAGAGGAATTGAGGGTGCTCCTGTTACTTCTACGCTCACACTTCATTTTCCGGTTGCTGATAAAATTTCTATTGGTGTGAATTTCACAAATGACACGAGAGGTATTCTCGCCACTAATTCAGGTATGGCGACATTTGCTTACAGGATACCTCTTGGGAAAGATCATAATTTACGTTTTGGACTCTCAGGGGGCGTAGGGTGGAATAGTATTGATTTCTCTCAGGTTGATGATACCAGTGACCCGGCACTGATCAATGCACTTGACAATCACATGTTTATGGTTGGGCAGTTCGGCGCCTTGTATAATATCAAAAACTTCTCACTCGGATTTGCATTCCCAACATTATTCAAATCACAACTTATGAGTGATCAGGCTTTTCAGGATATAGAGCTAAACCCACTTCAAAACTATTATATTACAGCGAGCTATAAATTTAATATGGGCCAGAATTTTGCCCTTGAACCCTGGGTGTTATACAGGGCAAACGAAACTCAACCTTCTCAATTGGAAGGAACTCTTCTGTTGTGGATCAAAAATATTGTATGGGCTGGAGCTACTTACAGGCAAGATTATGGTATGGCATATGAAGCAGGATTCCGCATTTCCGACCTGATTGACCTCGGATACGCTTACGAGCCTGCAGGAAGTATGGTTAACGGATTTGGCAATGCCACCCACCAGCTTCATTTAAGCATCCGTATTGGCAAGAAAAAAACCAGCCCGGTCACCAAGACAGAGCCAGACATAGTAGCTACTACTGTACCGCCACCGGTAGAAGAAGAACCTCCACAAGAGGAAACTAAATGGCAGGAGGAAGCGACGCCTATACCACTCGTACAAGAACCGGTAGATGAAAGGGTATATGAACCTATAATTGAAGACCAAAAAACAGATGAGCCCATACGAGTAAAAAGAGGCAACCATTTACTGGAACTTCCAATCGGCAACTATGTAATTGCAGGAGCCTTCAGAATCTTTGAAAATGCAGAAGGTTATAGTGATAAACTCTTTAAACAAGGCTATAAAGACACTTCTTTTGGATTTCTAACTGCAAAAAATCTTTATTACGTGTGGATATACAATGGTGAAACACCTCAGGATGCGAGAAGACATCGTGACGAATTAAGAAAAATACAGCAATTTAATGAAGCATGGTACCTTTTAGTAGAAGAATGATAATAGAGAAGTTGTCTTGAAATAATTAAGGATAAAATCAAATATATTGGCATGTAATTTTTAAAGCAAAATTATATGTTTTCAACAAGTTACTTTGAAACAACAAGATGTATAAATATCTGAATTGTAAGCATACCGGTAAAACGGCAAAAAGCATGAAACATATTGATAGCATACGCAATTTATTCATAACGGGTCTGATACTATTATTTTCAGGACAGGTTTTTGGGCAAAAGCCAGTGATTGAGCATATTGACAGGAAAATTGCCCCGGCAGGAGTGTTAGTTACAATTACCGGCAGTGGATTTAGTGCCAATGCTAATGAGAACAGGGTAATTTTTGGTGCAGCTGCAGCAAATATTGTAACCGCTACAGCAACCTTACTGGAAGTTAGAGTACCCTCCGGAGCTACTTATGGCCCTATTACTGTCACCAATCTTATAACAGGTATGACTGGATTTTCCATAACTCCTTTTATGATAAGTTATTCCGGCACTGCTTTCGATGAAACTGCTTTTTCAACACCAATAGATTATCCATCTACCAGTGAACTATATGATCTCGCCATATGCGATTTGGATTTAGATGGCAAAACTGATATCATCACGGCAAACAGAAATTCGACATCAGTCACCTTGTTAGTCAATAATAGCACTCTAACTAATATCACTTTTACTGCATCTAATAATTCAATAGCAAGCAAAACCGTCAATGTTACATGTGGCGACCTGAATGGTGATGGAAAACCTGAGATCTTACTTACAAAAAGCGGTACACCAGGAGATAGAATTTTCGTATTAAAAAACCAAAGTACTCCAGGCAACATCAGTTTTGCAGCACCAAAATACTTTTTAGTTAATGGAAACATCGCCAGAAGAATTGCCGTTCAGGACCTCGATCGTGACGGAAAACCTGATGTAGTAGTTACAAACCAGGATAACAATACAGTTACAGTATTAAGGAACGAATCCTCAGGAGGTAATATTAACCTCATATTAGCAAAGGCGATTGTAATTGACGATCCAGTCCTCGGACCAAACAGGACCACTGCAGGACTTGCAATAGCAGATGTGAACGGAAACGGTTATCCCGACATAATTGTTACAGGATTTACTCAACCAAACGTATATGTAGTGCCAAATCTGAGTCGTCCGGGCACTTTAAATTTCGGAACTGTCAAAGAACTACCGGTTAGTGGCAATCTGATCAACATTGCAGCTGCTGACATCAATCTGGATGGCAAAATGGATATTATTGCAACAAAAATTCTTCAGGATAAAGTGAGCGTACTGATCAATAAATATGTGCCAGGGAGTGGAGATGGCAACACCGTTGATTTTTTCGATGAAGCAGAATTTAATGTAGCTGTCAAACCATGGGGGCTGGACATTGGCGACATTAACGGTGACGGGAAACCAGATATTATAGTCGCTTCCATCAATGATGTTGAAAAAAAATTGTCAATACTTGAAAACCTTTCCAGTAATGAAAGTCTTGCCCTTCAGGTAAAATACATAACTACCCCCGAAGTCACCAGAAACATTAAAGTTGGTGATATGAATCAGGATGGGAAACCCGATATTGCTATTACAAGTATCGATAGTTATAAAATTACTATATTAAGGAATAAGCAATGTGTAACACCGATAATATTTCCGATCCAACCTATAGAAATCTGTAATGGGGATGAACTTGTGCTACATGCAACACCTGCACCAGGGACGACCTTTCAATGGATCCGGAACGATGGAACTACCGATTCCCCAACCGGAGGTAATAGTCCACGCCTGATTGAAACACCATCTTCAGGTAATTATTCCTATTTTATACAGGCAACAGGAGAAAGCGGCAATTGTGTTACAACATCCAATACCATTGTAGTAACTGTAAGCGATGGAGTTAATGTAACAACTGCCCCTGTAATAATTGATCCCGCTCCTGTGTGTGAAGAAAGCACACTCACTTTAGAATTAGATCCCTTATCAATCGTGGCTGGAACCACATACGTTTGGACACTTCCAAATGGCAGCACAATGACCGGCGAAACAATCAATATCAATGATATCACCATCGATCAATCGGGCCGTTATATTGTGCGTGGCGAATCTGGTGTTTGCAAAAGTAAATCTGACACCTCCCTGGTCCGCATAGCCAAAGCACCGGAAATCACAATCCAATCCAGTGATCCTTTAACCTTCTGTGAAGGTTTTACATCTGTTTTAGAGGCGCAGTCAGATGTACAGTTTACATATCAATGGATAAAAGACGGCATTGATCTTCCTGGCGCAACCAACAGTACATATACAGCCAGTGAAACAGGTGACTATTCTGTTCATGTAGTATATCTGGGAATATGTGATGTGGATTCCGATCCTGTTAGCTTGATCTCTGCAACAGCACCTGTAGCAAGCTTCAACCTGCCCGCTACTTCCTGTACGGGACAATCTGTTCAATTTCAAAATACATCCTCGGTTTATCCGAGCATTCCGGTATATTACCAATGGCAAAACGGAGCGGGAGGAAGTACCGATGATGAAAACCCCTCGTACACCTACCAGACAGCAGGAACATATACAGTACAACTGACCGTGTCATATGATGATACACGATGTGCAAATTCTGCATCTCATACAATCGATATTCATGAATCGACACCTATTAATATCATCATCATAGGCTCATCTGATGTGTGTGAGGGTGACGAAATGGAACTGGGTGTAAACGGCACCTTCAACTCATATAATTGGAGTACCGGTGCCAGCTCCAGTACGATCAAAGTTAATTCAAGTGGGACTTATTCTGTAGAAGTCGAAAATGCCACCCAGTGTAAAAGTTCAGATACCCTGGATATTACTTTGAATCCCATTCCAGAGATCACAATTACACCTGAAAATCCAGAAATCACAGCCGGCGAATCAATACAACTGGAAGCAAGTGGAACTGCTGATTACGTGTGGTCACCAGCTGACGGATTAAGTGCTACTGATATTCCTAATCCAATTGCAACACCAACATCGACTATCACCTATACTGTTAACGGCACCAGCATTGACAATTGTACAGGAACTGCGGAAATAACCGTTAGAGTGATGCCATTGATAGTTGAATTGAATCCTGCCAAAGTTTTTTCCCCAAACGGTGATTTGATCAATGACACCTGGAAAATTGAAAAAATTGAAAACTATCCCGAATATCTGGTTACAATTCACAACCGTGCCGGATCAAAGATTTACGAGACCACTGCGTATAGCGGTAACGAATGGGATGGCACATCTAATGGAAAAGAAATGGCTGAAAGTGTATACTATTTTGTAATCACAGAGGGTGGTGTTAAAATTAAATCTGGATCTATCACGCTAATAAGATAAAGGAAAGCCTAACTGTAAACTGAAATGAAGATGAATAATTCAACTATATATAAAAAATACAAGGTTTTTAAAATTAGACTATTCTTATTATTTGTTGCAATATTTGTTGCGAACATAGCTTATAGTCAACAAAAACCAGTATTTTCGCAATATATGTTTAATCCCCTGGCGATCAATCCTGCATTTGCCGGGACACAGGAACAGCTAAACCTTTCAGCTCTGTACAGAAATTAGTGGGTCAACTTGAAAGGTTCACCTACAGTTATAACATTTTCAGGTCATACGGGGATGCCATCAAAAAACATTGGATTAGGATTTGTACTGAGTAAGGACCAGGTCGGTATTCATTCAGATGTCGGTTTGTATTTGAGCTATGCCTATCATCTTCGCCTCGGAGAAGACAGGATACTCTCCCTGGGGCTACAGGGTGGCTT
>Ga0164313_10003422_pt1 | contig 14140 bp, 13 predicted proteins | sample GuaBasSedimGuay4_FD_113735 | JGI IMG/M metagenome (GOLD analysis project Ga0164313, IMG submission 113735) | Subseafloor sediment microbial communities from Guaymas Basin, Gulf of California, Mexico - Guay4, Core 4569-4, 0-3 cm | ecosystem: Environmental > Aquatic > Marine > Hydrothermal vents... | reverse complement strand
TACTGTGCGTACTCGGTTTCCAGTTGCGCTCTCCAGCGGGCGCTGACACCCTCCTGCTCGAGTTTCTGGCGCGCCGCCTTGAATTCCATATTCAACCTGGCCCGAAGGACCTTGAACGCGGGCGCCCGTTTGCGGTTCCTGGCCAGGCCCAGCAGGGCACAAGTGGAAATGAACCATTTGTTCATGTCCAGATGCCACCAGCGAATACCGCAACGGTAATCGCTCTGAAACAGGTGATGGTAGTTATGGTATGCCTCACCGTAAGTGATCAGCGCGAGGAAATGCTGGTCACGGGCTGTATTTTCATCCGTGTATGGCTGACGGCCCCACATATGCGCCAGCGAATTGATGAAAAACGTAAAGTGGTGTGTGACGACCAGACGCGCCACACCGACCAGCAAGAACGCGCCGAGAATGTCGCCAGTCATCCAGCCGATCAGTACCGGTATACCCACGTTGGTCGCCAGCACCAGGGTCCAGTACCAACGATCCTGCCAGGCAGCTACCGGGTCCTTTTGAAGGTCGCGAACGACACTGTAATCGACTTCCCCACTGGGATATTCCCGCAGCATCCATCCGATGTGCGCAAACCAGAACCCGCGGCCAATGGAGTACGGATCCTTGTCATTGTCATCAACATCACGGTGGTGAACGCGGTGTCGCGCCGACCAGATAATGATGCTGTTCTGCAGCGACATGCCGCCCATGACGGCAAGAAACCACTTCAGGGCAGGGTGGGCTTCATAGGTCCGGTGCGACCATAGGCGATGGAAACCGCTACCGATGCCAATGCCGTTGAGAACGATAAAAATCCCGAAAAACAGCCATGCCCAGCCGTTGAATCCATATACAATTCCGTACCACGGAACGATAGTAACAGCGGCGAGAAAGGTTAATCCGAGAACCGCTGTGACAGGCCAGTTTACCGGAGCATATTCTTTTGACATTTCAATACCTGCAATAAAGATTGAGCGCTGAATTTATTTGCTGGTCATTCTAGACGAACCATGCCACCTGCGCACGAAAAACAGCCTGAACCTGATTGACCTCAGCTTCGTAAACCAGTTCCCCGATCAAGCAGAAAAAGACACAGGCCAAACAGCACGGCGCCGGCAATGAGGATGACGCTGTAGCTCATCACCAGGCTGACGTCAGACACGCCAAGCATCCCGTAACGGAAGCCGTTGACCATGTAAAGTATCGGGTTGACCACTGAAACTTTTTGCCAGAATTCCGGCAACAGCGCGATCGAGTAGAAAACGCCACCGAGATAGGTCAACGGCGCCAGCACAAAGGTGGGAATGATCGCGATATCATCGAACTTCTGGGCAAATATGGCATTGACCATTCCGGCCAGGGCAAACACCGTTGCCGTCAGTAACAGTATGGTGAACATCACGACCGGGTGCTGCACTTCGATCCGGGTGAACAGCAGCGAAACGACCATCACCACACCACCGACTATCATGCCCCGCGTCAGTGCGCCCGTCACGTAACCGGCCAGGATGATCCAGTTGGGAAGCGGAGAAATCAGCAATTCTTCAATGTGCTTGCCGAATTTGGCGCCAAAAAATGAGGACACCATGTTGCCGTAGGAATTGGTGATGACCGACATGATGACCAGCCCGGGCACAATAAACTGCATGTAGGTGAAACCACCCATCTCACCAATCCGGCGCCCGATCAATTCACCAAAAATGATGAAGTAGAGTGTCATGGTAATCGCCGGGGGAACAATCGTCTGGCCCCAGATGCGAAGAATCCGCGTGATCTCCTTGCGCACAATCGTCTTGTAACCGACCCACAAAAGATTGTCGCTCATGCCGGATCCTCCCGCTGGCCCTTGTCCACCAGGTCCATGAACAGTTCTTCCAGGCGATTGGCCTTGTTGCGCATGCTCAGAACCTGGATTCCCTGGCGCTCCAGTTCGGCAAACAGGTTATTCAGCGACTTCTGCTTGGGCAGCGAAGCCTCCAGCGTTTTCTCATCACGCACCACAATTTCCATACCGTCGACTTGCGGGCAATGCTCGATGGATTTCCGCAGATCCAGAATGAAGGTTTCAACGTCCAGCGTGGCCAGCAGGGATTTCATGTCCGTGTTCTTGATGATCTCACCGTGATCGATGATCGCGATGTTGCGGCACAGACTTTCCGCTTCTTCCAGGTAGTGCGTGGTCAGGATCACGGTTGTGCCACGCTCATTGATGTCCTTGATGAACTTCCACATCGAGCGGCGGATCTCGATATCAACACCCGCCGTGGGTTCGTCGAGAATCAGCAGGCGGGGCTCGTTCACCATCGCCCGGGCGATCATCAGGCGGCGTTTCATTCCACCGGAGAGGGTTCTGGAAATTGAATCCGCCTTGTCCCACAAACTGAGTTGCTTGAGGTACTTTTCAGCGCGTTGCAGGGCGGTATTGCGAGGAATACCATAGTAGCCTGCCTGGTTTACGACGATTTCCAGGGGCTTTTCGAACTGGTTGAAATTAAGTTCCTGCGGTACCAGGCCGATATATGACATGGCCCTGGATCGTTCCTGCTGCACGCTGGCGCCAAATACGCGGGTCTCCCCGCTACTGGTGTTGACCAGTGAAGAAATGATCCCGATCAGCGTGGATTTACCAGCCCCGTTCGGGCCCAGCAAGGCAAAGAAATCCCCTTCTTCCACCCGCAGTGAAATGCCTTTCAGAGCTTCGACCCCATTCTTGTAGGTCTTTTTCAGGTCGTTTACTTCAAGTGCATACATAAAGATCTATTCACCCGCGCCTGTAAACACAGGCGTATCCATCCAGATGTGGTGGATGGGGCCGGGGAATTCAATGACCATTCACCTATGGACAGTGCCCCTGATTCGTCCTAATCTGTTCCGTTCGCCTATTTCAAGACTAAAATTACTATGTGTCGCAAACGATTGAGTGCACTAGCCCTGCTCGCAGCTGGCCTGATTCTGGCTGTTACGGATGTTTTTGCCGCGCCCGATGAAGGTGAATCCGGCCTGGAACTGGAGACCTGTGAACTGGTGGTGCCCGGAACACCCTTGTCCGTCGTTGGCGAATGCGGCTGGATGGAGGTTGCGGAAAATCCCGATGACCCCGACGGACGGCAAATCCAGATACGTGTTGCGCGTATTCCCGCCCGGGGGCGGGTCGCAGAGCCGGATCCACTGATCTTTTTCGCGGGTGGGCCCGGGCAGTCAGCCACTGAAAGCTGGCCCATCGTCGCCCGCGCCCTCAGCAAGGTGAGTGAAAACCGGGACATCCTGTTGGTCGATCAACGCGGCACCGGGCAATCCAATGCACTGAAATGCCCACAGGTTGAACTGGACAAAGCACTGGCCCTGGACTGGGACGAACTGGCCCAGAGTACGCAAGAGTGCCTGGATTCCCTGGATGCGGATCCCCGTTTCTATACTACGACCATCGCGATGCATGACATCGACGCAGCGCGTGCCGCCCTGGGTTATGAGCAGGTCAACCTGTTTGGCGGCTCCTATGGCACCCGCGCCGCCCAGGTTTACCTGAGACTGTTCCCGGAACGGGTGCGCACCATCGTGCTGGACAGCGTGGTACCGCAAACACTGGCACTGGGAACCGAACACGCGAAGAAGCTGGACCAGGCCATCTACCGGGTACTCAAGGCCTGTGACGATGATCCCCTGTGTGGAGAAGCTTTTCCGGACACCGCCGGCAAGCTCGCGGCTCTGGCGCTGGAACTGGAAGAAAACCCGGTGGAAATTACCGTGGAACACCCGACCACCGGTGAACCATTCCCGCTAACTTTCAACCGTGAAGTACTTTCCAGCTCCCTGCGCTTCCTGACTTATTCCGCCGACACCCAGGCGATGCTGCCACTGCTGATTCACGAGGCTGCAGTCGATCAGCGCTTTGACCGCCTGGCGAGCCAGATGCTGATTGCGGCCACCGGGCTACAACAGAGCATTTCCCAGGGTATGGGGCTTTCCGTGATGTGCGCTGAAGATTACCCACTGTTTCCGGCAGAACCTGCCCCCAATGACTACCTGATGGGCAACCTGATGGAGAAAGCCGTTCTGATCCAGTGTGGAATCTGGCCGCAAGGCCCGGTTCCGGAAAATTTCCATGATCCGGTGTCAGCCGATGTGCCGGTTCTATTACTGTCGGGAGAACTCGACCCGGTTACGCCGCCGGAGTACGCCGAACAGGTAGCGGTGCATTTCCCCCACAGTCGCCACCTGGTGGCGCCAGGGCAAGGGCATATCGCGACCACCCGGGGCTGCATGGGCAAGATCGTTTCCGAGTTCATCATCGAAGGCAGCGCTGACGAACTGGAGACCGATTGCATATCTGATTTGCAGCCAACGCCCTTTTTCATCTCATTGACGGGGCCAACGCCATGATCGTCGTGAAAAACCTGTACAAATCTTTCGGGGAAGTCAAAGCAGTCAACGGCGTGTCTTTCGAGGCAAGAGACGGTGAAATCACCGGGCTGCTCGGCCCCAACGGCGCCGGCAAGACTACCACCCTGCGTATGCTTTACTCGCTACTGCCGCCGGATCAGGGCGAAATCCGCATCGACGGCCTGGATCCTGCCCGTGACGCGATGGAGATCAAGCGGACCCTGGGCGTGGTGCCGGATAACCGCGGCTTGTACTCGCGCCTCACGGCACGTGAAAACATCATTTATTTCGGCGAACTGCACGGCATGAGCAAACAGGCCATCAGGGAGCGGATTGAAACCATGACCGCCACGCTGGACATGGGTGATTTTATTGACCGGCGGACCGAAGGTTTCTCACAGGGTCAGAACGTGAAGGTAGCGATCGCCCGCGCCATGGTGCACGAACCGCAAACCGTCCTGCTGGACGAGCCCAGCAACGGACTCGACGTAATGAGCACCAGGGCCCTGCGGGAATATATCCGCGAGCTGAAGGCCGCGGGTCACTCGGTGGTGCTGTCCACCCACATCATGCAGGAAGTCGCCGCTCTGTGTGATCGCATCGTGATCATCGCCAAGGGCGAAGTTGCCGCGGACGGAACCACCAGCGAACTGCTGGAACGGTCCGGTTGCGAAACACTTGAAGACGCATTCGTCAAACTGATCGGAACAGAAGAGGGCTTGCTGGCATGAGAGGGCTGACTACGGTTTTCAAAAAAGAAGTTCGCGAGAATATCCGCGACCGACGGGCGCTGTTCAATTCACTATTGCTCGGTCCGTTGCTCTTTCCACTGCTGTTCGTTGGCATGATGTGGTTTCTGGAAAGCGCTGAAAAAGAACGTGCGGATAAAATACTCGAACTGCCGGTAATAGGCGCCCAGTACGCTCCCAGCCTGATTCGTTTTCTCGAACAACAGGGAACACTGATCCAGCCTGAGCCCGAAAACCCCGAAGAGATGGTACGCAGCCAGGAAGTCCCCGTGGTGCTGAGGATCCTGCCTGAGTTCCCTGAAAAGTGGTCGGAAGGCCTGCCTGCTCCGGTCGAGGTGATTTCAGATCCTTCCCGGCAGGAATCCAATGCACCGATACGCAGGGTCAAGGGGCTGCTATACGGCTATGGGCAGCAAATCGGCTCTTTGCGCCTGCAATTGCGCGGCATTTCTCCACAATTGGCGTCCCCGATCATGATCAAGGACGTTGACCTGTCCACGCCCAAGAGCCGCGCCATTCTTGCCGTTATATTCCTGCCCTACGTGTTGATGATCACCGCATTTACCGGCGCCACACACCTGGCGATGGACACCACCGCAGGCGAAAAGGAACGCAAGTCACTGGAACCCCTGTTGATCAACCCCGTGCCCCGCTGGCAAATCATGACCGGGAAAATGCTCACCACGATGGTTTTTGCGATGGCCTCGCTGGCGCTGACGCTGGTCTCGTTCCGGTTCGTTCTGCCCTTCATGCCGGTGGGCGCTTTTGGCATGGACCTCACACTGGGAGTGGAAACGCTGTTGAAAATCCTGCTGGTTATCTCGCCGGTGGCAATCCTGGCGGCCGCGTTGCTGACGCTGTTGGCGTCTTTTGCCAAAAGCTACCGTGAGGCACAAAGTTACATGGGCCTGGTGATCCTGATCCCGATGATTCCCAGCCTGATTTTTATGGCCAATCCAATCAGGGCTGAAACCTGGATGATGAACATCCCGCTGTTCTCACAGAATCTCCTGATCGGTGAAATCATCCGTGACCAGCCAGTCCCCCTGGAATGGTATGGCCTGTCCATTGCAAGTACGCTGGCCATTGGCCTGGTGCTGGCCGCGCTGGCCGCAACCCTTTACAACCGTCCCAAACTGATTTTCGGCAGTTCGTGAATTTTTGCCCCAGGAGGCATCTTATGAAGACCAGAAACTTTTTCGCCGTGATGATATTGATGCTGCTGATCGCAAGCGGTTCATCGCTCCAGGCAGACCAGGCACCCGAGGTTGGCAAGGAAGCGCCCGGCTTCAATATGCAGGACCAGAACGGCGAGTGGCATGACTTACAGGACTACCGGGGCACCTGGCTGGCGATTTACTTCTACCCCAAAGACGATACGCCGGGTTGCACCACCGAGGCCTGTAATTTCCGCGATAATATTTACGCCTTCAAGGCCATCGGCGCCTCGGTTGTGGGCATCAGCGTGGACGATGTGGAATCCCACAAGGAGTTTTCCGGCAAGTACAAACTGCCTTTTACCATTTTGGCCGATGAAGACGGCGAAACTGCCCAGGCCTATGGTGTTCTGCGCGACTGGAAGCTGATCCAGATTGCCAGCCGGCAGTCATTCCTGGTCAACCCCGATGGGGTGATCGTCAAGCACTACGAAGATGTGGACCCGGACACCCACACCCAGGAAGTGCTCGCCGACCTGGAAGCCTTGATGGCTGAAGCCAGCTGAGACCGGCCGAAGCTACTCCGGAATGAAGGGAAGCCGGTCCAACCCCGGACCGGTTCCTGACTCTGCTCTTGCCTTGCGCACGATTTCGCGCACATCCGACAGCAGTTCCCGGGCGTCGTAAACGATTCCATCCTTGATTGTGTAACGGACACCACCCACCCGGACCGGCTGGTCATCATCGTTCAGGCGGAAATGCCCGGTGCCATACAGAACCTTGAAGTTCTCCAGGGGATTGTATTGAGTGACCACCAGGTCAGCCAGCTTGCCGGGGCGAATCGATCCGATTTGGTCATCCATGCCGAGTACTTGCGCGCCTTGAATGGTCGCGGAACGAAGGACTTCCAGCGGATGAAACCCGGCTTCCTGCAACAACTCCATTTCACGGATGTAGCCAAAGCCGTAAAGTTTCCAGATATAGCCTGAATCGGACCCCAGGGTGACTTTCCCGCCATGGTTCTTGTAATCATCCAGGAATTGCATCCACAGGCGGTAATTTTCTTTCCAGGCAATCTCATCGGCCGTCGTCCAGTCGAACCAGTAAGAGCCGTGCGCCCTGCGCGAGGGCTGGAAAAAGGACCAGAGTTCGGGATGCGCATAATCAAACTGCCAATCCGCATTCATTTCCCTCATCAAGTCCCTGCTGGCCTCGTAAATGGTCAGGGTGGGGTTGAGCGTAAACCCCAGCGCGATCAGTTCATCACGCACGGTATTCCATTTTTCGGAACCGGGAGCCGCTGCCTGTTGCCAGAGCCTGCCGGCCTGCCCGAAACGATCCTGCTCATTGGCGTAGTTGTAACCGCCAGGGTAATCCTGGATCACCTGGTCCTCGAACATCGCTTCGGGCAGCCCGTACCAGTGCTCCATCGTGGTCAGTCCGGCCCGCGCGGAATCCAGCACATTCCAGTGCGCCACATCAAGCTGTGCATGGTGCATCGCCGAACCCAGACCCTGCTTCCGGGCTTCATCCAGCGCCGCCTCCATGATTTCCGGCGGAGCGCCAAAAAACTTGATCCCGCTGGCGCCGCGTTTGGCAATATCCCGGACCCAGGCGCGCGCGTCTTCGGGATCAAGGAATGGCCCGTCGGTCCCCTGTCCAAAACCAACGTAGGGCACTATGCGCGGCGCCGTGATCGTATTGTTTTCGCTCCGGCGTTGATGGTCTTTAACCCAGTCAAGTCCGTTGAAGCTGCCGGGCTCACGAATGGTGGTAATTCCATGCGCCAGCCACAGCTTTGCCGGATACTCCGCCGGCACACCCTGCTCATCTCCACCAAAATGCGCATGCATGTCAATAAAACCGGGCAGCAGATAATAACCCTCCAGTTCCATCACGCGATCACCTTCCTTCGCTTGCGGCCTCTTGCTCTCATCAATCGGCGCGCCGGGGGAACCGACACTGTGTATCGAAGCGATGCGATCACCTTCGATTACCACGTCCATCGGCCCAATCGGAGGGGCGCCCTCGCCATTCACCACGATCACTCCTCTCAAAATCAGGCGTTCGAACGGACCCTCGCCACGCTGCCGCTCCGGTGCGCTATCGGGTGCACACAAAGCGGGCAGGCTGGTGAAAAGCAGGAGTAAAACAAACGGTATCATGATTCTTTTTTGCACAGTATGACTCGCACTATTTGAAAACAGGTGCTACAGTATAAATAGGAAAAGGATTTCCTGGAGGATATTGTCATGGATGACACTACCAAGTTTGCGGCATCCGCCGCTGCACGGATCGAACGGGATCCAGAATCTACCAGACAGAAATCCGGTGATGCATTCGTTGCATATATGGATGACTCCACCGAACAGCGTGGATCTTCCGTAGCCGGAAAAGAGAATCTGACGACGTCGGCGAAAGCGCTCGACCGTTGGTTTAAAGAACGCCAGAAAAATCACGGCGCACCAAGACTGCTCGAGGTGCCAAACGAGTCACTGGTTACCAACGGGGGCCCCTTGCAACTCACGGGGAATCTCACCCTGGTGCACGATGACGGCACTGTTCAGTATGCCAACCACCTGACGCTCTGCCGTTGCGGGCACTCAAAATCCAAGCCCACTTGCGATGAACAGCACATGGACAAGGAATTTTTGCACCCGGGTAAGATTTCAGAAGCATCAGAAATTGCCGCGTCTCAGCGTCCCAGTAAGCTTACGCTCTCCTGTATCAAGGACGGACCCATTACATTCCGTGGCCGCTTGCGTCTGCACAACCAGTTCGGACAGGAATGCGTGAAAATGCGCGGATCACTGTGCCGCTGCGGCCAGTCCGCCAGCAAGCCTTTTTGTGATGGGTCTCATACACGGACAGGATTCAAAACCGGCTAGCGAGACTCGTTAATTGGTTGCGCAAGAACTCCCCGGGCGGCACAATCCGCCCATGGATGTTTTTCGCGTTTTTCAGATCGAAGCCGCTCACCGCCTGCCCAACGTTCCAGAAGGGCACAAGTGTGCCCGCATGCACGGGCATTCATTCCGAATCGAAATACACATCAGCGGCCCGATTGGCCAGGATACCGGGTGGGTGATGGATTTTGCCGATTTGCGGCGCGCCTTCCAACCGCTGTTCGATCAGCTTGATCATTACTGCCTGAACGATATCGATGGACTCGATAATCCCACCAGCGAAAACCTGGCCCGATGGATCTGGGAGCGTTTGTTGCCCGGGCTTCCTGAGCTTTCGAAAGTCGTTGTGCAGGAAACCTGTAATGCAGGATGCATATATACGGGACCACAATAATATGTAGGAGCGGGCCATGCCCGCGATGTTTTGGGTGCTTACCAAACAAAAACATCGCGGGCATGGCCCGCTCCAACAAAAAAAGGCCAGACGGGAGTCTGGCCTAATTCTTGAGACTTGGAGAGTCTTCACACAATCGTACTTTATCGAAAAACCGATCTTCTGGTCCGTCGACAAAAACAGTGTACGGGCGCACACCTGACCGGTAATTGACCTGAGTCATGTTTTGGTTTCTCATTTGCAGCAGAATTGCTGCCAGATTCTGACACTGGTCAATATTACATCGACCAGTATCGTTTACGCTTCACCAATAACATAATGAGCCTAGAGACTATCGATGGAACAGCGAGTTAAATTCAACACCGAACTGATCAAAAGGTACGACATAGCAGGACCACGCTACACGTCATACCCCACCGCTGTGCAATTCATGGAGGGTTTCGATGCGGAAACCTACAGAAGATTCACTGCCGCCAGCAACAGCGAGTTGATTCCCAAGCCCCTGTCACTGTATGTACATCTGCCTTTCTGCAAGTCACTTTGTTATTACTGTGGATGCATGAAAAAGGTCACCCGGCACGAACACCAGTCCGATGTCTACCTGGAACTGCTGGAGCGTGAAATAGAACTGCAGGGGCAACTGTTCGATCACGACCGTGAAGTGGTTCAGCTCCACTTTGGCGGCGGCACCCCGACATTCCATAGTGATGAAAAACTCAACCTCCTGATGGGTTGGTTGGGGGAACATTTTTCATTGAGCGGCGATGACAGCCGTGAATTTTCGATTGAAGTCGATCCAAGAACCATGGGCAAAGACCGCCTGGCTCAACTGGCCGGGATGGGATTCAACCGAATCAGCCTCGGTATCCAGGACACCGACCCGAGGGTTCAAAAAGCCGTAAACCGGATCCAGGACACCGATGCGACGCTGAGCATGGTAGAGGACTCCCGGAAACTCGGTTTCAACTCTGTTTCAGTCGACTTGATTTACGGACTGCCGCTACAGACCGCTGAAAGTTTCAGCAATACCATTGACACCTTGCTCAGCGCCAAACCGGACCGCCTGGCCGTATACAACTACGCTCACCTGCCGAATATCTTCCGCGCTCAGCGCATGATCAACGCGAAAGACATCCCATCGCCGGAAACCAAGCTCCAACTAATGGAACTGACCATCGACAAACTCACCGCAGCGGGATACGTCTACATCGGCATGGATCATTTCGCCCTGCCCGACGACGAGTTGACGATCGCACAGCGCGAAGGTGACCTGCAGCGCAACTTCCAGGGTTACTCGACGCGACACGGATGCGACCTCGTTGGCCTGGGCGTCAGCGCTATCGGAAAAGTGGGCGACTGCTATGCTCAGAACATCAAGGACATTCCGACCTGGCAGTCGGTAGTCGCCGAAGGACAGTTACCCATCTGGCGCGGAGTCATGCTGACAACGGAAGACCGCCTGCGCCGTAGCATCATTGAATCCATCATGTGCCACGGCGAAGTTCGCTTCCAGCAATTTGAATCGAATTTTTCCATTGATTTCCATGATCATTTCGCCCTTGAGCTTGGAAATCTGCAGCAACTGGAAACAGATGGCCTGATCGAAATGGGCAATGATGAGTTCCATGTGACACAAGAGGGCAAGCTGCTGTTAAGAGCCATCGCAATGATCTTTGACGAATACCTGCAGGCTCCGGAAACCAAGAGTAAGTTCTCGCGCGTCATATAAGAAACCCTGACCGCAAGAACTGCCACATACGTATTTCTACTCATGCGTAGAGATACGCTTGCGCCATATAATGCATTCAAAAGAACCATTTATTATTTGTTCCTTGGAGAGTGCAATATGGAAAGTTCTTTACGAGTCGCCAACATTCGAGATTACCGTCGTGAACCATCGCGTGCGCAGGTTGCATGTAGCCGCTGTGCCCTGGGTGAGCTTTGCCTCCCGCGGGGCCTGAGCCCGGACGAAACAGAGCGTTTTGAGCAGATCGTACATCGCTCCCGTCCGATCCAGCCTGGCGAACACCTGTTCCGGGCCGGAGACGAATTCCGTTCAGTAGCATCCGTTCGCACCGGGTGTTTCAAGAGCTATGTGATTGACCACGAAGGGCAGGAACAAGTCCTTGGCTTCCATCTGCCAGGCGAAATCATTGGTCTCGACGCCATCCATTCCTGTAAGCATGTCGCGAATGTCGTGGCACTGGACACCAGCGCTGTTTGCGGCCTGACATTCGATACGGTTACCAGCATGGCCCGGCATATGCCGGAACTCCAGGCAGAGCTGTTCCGGGTGATGAGCCAGCGCATCAGTGAACTGGAAACCATCGCGGGTGATTTGAGCGCGGACGAACGCATCGCCATGTTCCTGCTTTCGCTGTCCGAGCGTTTTTCCAGGCGCGGTTATTCAGACAAGGAATTTATCTTGGCCATGTCCCGCCGTGATATCGCGAGTTACCTGAGGCTGGCAACTGAAACAGTCAGCCGTGTGCTGGCCCGGTTCCAGAAGGCCGGCCTGGTGAAAGTCGACCGTAAGCAGGTTCGCATCATGGGTATGGATGAGCTAAAAACGATCGCCCGAAAGGGTTAAGGAACCTCTGATCTATTTCAGAGGTTCCTTAATGCTCGACTCCGCCTTTGCCGTGCACGTGGCCGTGTGAAATCTCTTCGTCCGTTGCGTCCCGGACATCGGTTACTTCAACCTCAAAGGTGAGCGACAAACCGGCCATGGGATGGTTGGTGTCTACGTCCACATTGAAGCGCCCGACCTTCACAACCGTTAGCTGCCGCGGCCCTTCCCTGGTCTGCATAACCACCACCTGTCCCGGCTTCAGCCGCCCGACCTGTTTGAAATGCTTGGCCGGGATTCGCTGAATACCGTTCTCGTTGCGCTCCCCGTAAGCTTCGGCCGGTTCGACATTTACTTCGAACCGGTCGCCGGCCGCCTTGCCCGCCAGCGCTTTTTCCAGGCCGGGGATGATATTCCCGACGCCGTGCAAATAAGTCATCGGGTCGCCTTCGCGCGATGATTCGAGTTGCTCGCCCTGCTCATCGCTCAACGTGTAGTGGAATGTGACGACTTTCCTATTTTCAATGTTCATTGGCTCTGTTCCTTCCAGTCGGGGTCGCGCTGGCGCTGACCACTAATCCAAATCTCCGTTTCCTCACTCAACACATCCAGCGGCACGGAGCCCAGCGACAGGATGAAGTCGTGAAAGTCCCGGACATCGAAGTCCTCGCCCAACTCCTGCTCGGCCCGGGCCCGCAGTTGCCAGATCATATATTCACCCAGCTTGTAGCTCAGCGCCTGGGCTGGCCAGGAGATGTAGCGATCCACTTCGGTTGTGATCTCGTGAATGGACAATGCAGTATTGGATGCCAGGAAATCCAGCGCCTGTTTCCGGGTCCACCCCATGGCGTGGATGCCCGTGTCGATCACCAGCCGGCAAGCACGCCACATTTCGTAGGTCAGACGCCCGAAATGCTCGTAGGGTGTTTCGTAAATATCCATCTCCAGCCCCAGCTTCTCGGAATACAGCCCCCAACCTTCGCCATAAGCCGAAATATAATCGAAACGGCGAAACGGCGGCCGGTCTTCCTGCTCCTGTGCCAGCGCCCCCTGGGTATGATGCCCCGGTGCGCCTTCATGCAGGGTCAGGGCCGGAATGGCGTATAGCGGCCGGCTTTCCAGGGCGTGTGTATTCACCCAGTAATAACCTCCCCGGTGTGCATCCAGCGGCGCCGGAACGTACCGACCGGCGGTGTAAAACGGGGCAATATCTTCAGGGACCGGCGCCACTCCGTATGGCTGGCGTGGAAGATGGCCGAACAACATGGGTAGCCGGCCGTCGATCTTCTTGGCGTAATAGGACGCATGCGCCAGCAGTTCTTTCGGGGTTTTCGCATAGAATTGCGGGTCGCTGCGAAGGAAGTCCAGAAATGCGGCGAAGTCACCCTCAAAATCCACTTCCTCGATGATGGCTTCCATCTCTACCCGGATGCGTGCCACTTGCTCAAGGCCGATCCGGTGTATCTCTTCCGGCGTCATATTCACCGTGACGTACAATTGGATCTGCGCCTGGTAAAAGCGCTCTCCATCCGGCAGTTCACTTGCGCCCAGGCTGTTGCGGGCGCCCGGCAGATATTCCTGTTGAAAAAAGTCATACAATCGCTGAAAGGCCGGAATGACCTCGCCAGATATCACTTTTTCAGCCGTGGACAGCAACTCGGCTTTCTCCCCTCCCGCTACAGATTCCGGAATCTCCTGAAAGGGGCTGAAAAATGGGCTCTGATCCGCACTTGCAACGATCTGCGCCTTGATTGGCTCATCGCGCCCATCAAGAATCACCCGTGGCTGGGTAATTCCCAGTTCCAGCCCTTTGCGCATCAATGCGATGTACTGATCCATGATGGCGGGCAGCCGGTGCAAACGACCCAGGTAGTTGCGATAGTCCTCCAGGTTACCGAAATCGGTTTCTTCCGGCAGCCTGGCCAGTTCCATGTAAAAACCCCAGTCGCTGTTGAAGGGAATCAGGTAGGATTTTGTCTCGTAGGCAG
>Ga0164313_10003421_pt1 | contig 14140 bp, 16 predicted proteins | sample GuaBasSedimGuay4_FD_113735 | JGI IMG/M metagenome (GOLD analysis project Ga0164313, IMG submission 113735) | Subseafloor sediment microbial communities from Guaymas Basin, Gulf of California, Mexico - Guay4, Core 4569-4, 0-3 cm | ecosystem: Environmental > Aquatic > Marine > Hydrothermal vents... | reverse complement strand
CGCGCATTCCCTACCGCGAGACTCTCAAGTCGAGCGTCGAGGTGCACGCACGCCACAAGAAGCAGAGTGGTGGCCGCGGCCAGTTCGCCGACGTGCAACTGCGCTTCGAGCCGCTCGAGCGCGGTGGTGGCTTCGAGTTCGTCAACGCCACCGTGGGTGGCGCAGTGCCCGGCAAGTTCATTCCGGCGGTCGAGAAGGGCATCGTCGAGACCATGGCCAGGGGTGCGTTGGCCGGCTACCGGGTCGTAGACATGAAGGCCACGCTATACGACGGAGGGTTCCACGCGGTTGATTCGAGCGAGGCCGCCTTCAAGTCCGCGGCCTTCCAGGCCATGCGTCAGGCCTTTGCCGAGGGCAAGGCCACGATCCTCGAGCCGGTCTACGTGGTCGAGGTCAAGGTGCCCGAGGAGGTCATGGGCGATGTGATGGGCGACCTGAGCTCGCGTCGCGGGCGCATCCTCGGTAGCGAGAACCAGGGCCATTTCGCGGTCGTCAAGGCCCAGGTGCCGCTGTCCGAACTCTATCGCTACAGCACGAGCCTGCGCTCGATGAGCCAGGGTCGGGCCACCTACAGCCGGGAGTTCAGCCAGTACGAGGAAGTCCCGGGTGACGTGCTGAAGAAGATCGTCGAGGATTCGAAGCTGGAGGCCGAGGAGGCCTGATCCGATTCCAGCCTGATCGGGCCCGCGATCGGCGGGCCCGTGTCGTGTTTCAGGGGAGGACCCGTGTCCGGACATTCAAAATGGGCCACGATCAAACGCAAGAAAGGCGCGAAAGACGCGCAGCGCGGGAAGATCTTCACGCGCCTGGCCAAGGAGATCACCATCGCCGCGCGCGACGGTGGCGGCGATCAGGAGACGAATGCACGCCTGCGCACGGCGGTCAGTAATGCCAAGGCGCAGAACATGCCCAATGACAATATGGACCGCGCGATCAAGCGCGGCACCGGTGATGTCGAAGGCGTGGTGTACGAGGAGAAGCTCTTCGCCGGCTACTATGGCGGCGTGGCGATTCTCGTCGGTGCGGTCACCGACAACAACAACCGCACCACCGCCGATGTCAGGCATGTCTTCAACAAGTTCAACGGCAAGATGGTCGATCCCGGATCGGCCGCGATCTACTTCGAGCACAAGGGCATGATCACGCTCGACGCAACGGTGGCCGACGAAGATACGGTGATGGAAGTCGTAATCGATGCCGGGGCAGAGGATGTGGCGACCGAAGACGGTGTCGTCGAGGTCAGCACGCCACGCGAGGCATTCCATGCCGTGGTCAAGGCGCTCGAGGAGGCCGGCCTGGTGACGCTTTCGGCCGAGCTCTCGCATGTGCCCACGAACACCGTCCACATCACGGGCAATGACGCGTCCGGCCTGGTGAAGCTCATGACCGCGCTGGATGATCTAGATGACACGGCGTTCATCGCTGCGAACTACGACATCGACGACGAAGAGATGGCAGCGCTCCAGGACGAACTCGGGTGACGCGCCTCCTCGGAATCGATCCGGGGAGCCGGCGCACGGGCTGGGGCATCATTGACGCCAGCGGCTCGCGCATGCAGCATGTCGCGCACGGGGTGCTGGCCCCACCGGCTGCCCTGCCCCTGGCAGAGCGGCTGGAGACGATTTTCGCAGGCCTGGAGGGCGTGATCGAGCGCTGGCAGCCTGAACAGGCAGCCATCGAGCAGGTCTTCAGCGCGCGCGGAGTGCGTTCGGCCCTGGTGCTCGGACAGGCGCGTGGGGTGGCCCTGCTGGCCTTGCAGCGCGCCGGTCTGGAAATCGGCGAGTACGCTCCGGCGGCCATCAAGCTGGCCGTCGCCGGGCACGGTCGGGCCGGCAAGGAGCAGTTGGCCACGATGGCCGGTCGGCTGCTCGGCACACGGCTGCAGGGCGCATCCGACGATGCCACCGATGCACTGGCCATCGCCATCTGTCACGCGCATGGCCAACAGCGCGAACGCCTCGTACGCAGGGCCCGCTCCGGCGGCAATTGAAGGAGCCCGCTTGTACGCTTTTCTCGAGGGAATTCTGGCATCGAGTGCGGCCGAGCCCGCCGGACCCGCCGAGCCCGGGGTCGTCATCGATGTCCAGGGCGTGGGCTATGCACTGCGCCTGGGGGAGCGACAGCGTCTGGCCCTGCCCGCCGCCGGCGAGCGAGTGCGGCTCTACACCCACCTCGTGGTGCGCGAGGACGACCTTTCCCTCTACGGATTCCAGAGCCCCCAGGAACGGCGGATCTTCCTGGACCTGCTTTCAGTCAACGGCGTGGGCCCCAAGGTGGCTCTGGCCGTGCTGGGTGCGCAAAATGCCGACGAGGTGCTGCGCGCGATTGGCCGTGGACAGTCGGCGCCATTGCTGACGGTCAAGGGCATCGGTCGCAAGACGGCCGAGCGTGTGGTGCTGGAACTCGAAGAGAAGGCCCGCGCCTGGGCCGGTATCTCTGCCGCCGGGGCCGAGGCCGGGGCCGAGGCCGAAGCAGCCGCTGCCGGTGGGCGCTTCGATGGCCAGTCGGCCGAGGCGGTGCTGGCCCTGGAATCGCTCGGGGTGGGCAGTGACCGGGCGGCCGAAGTCGTGGCGCGGGTGCTGGGCGAGGGCCCGGTGGTCAGCGTCGAGGAATTGCTTCGCTCCGCCCTTCGCCACCTGCACCCGGAGCAGCGCGCATGATCAACGTAGCTAGCGCAGCACAGGCGGTGCGGACATGAGTGAGCCGCGTCCGCGCCTGACCGAGACGCGCATCACCGAACCCGGTGACGAACGCAGCCTGCGCCCACAGCGGCTGGAAGACTTCGTGGGCCAGGAAAGGGTGAAGAAGCAGTTGCGTCTGTTCCTGGACGCTGCGCTGCAGCGCGGTGAGGTGCTCGACCACGTTCTCTTCTATGGGCCGCCCGGGCTGGGCAAGACCACCCTGGCGCAGATCATAGCGCGCGAGATGGACTGCGAACTGCGCGTGACCAGCGGGCCGGCCTTCCAGTCCGCAGCCGAACTGGCCAGTGTGCTGACCGGTGATGAGGGCCGTCATTGTCTCTTCATCGATGAGATCCACCGCCTCGGCCGCATCGTGGAGGAACATCTCTACCCGGCAATGGAGGACTTCACAGTCGAACTGGTCGTCGACAAGGGTCCGGCCGCCCGCCACTACCAGCTCTCGCTGGATCCATTCACGCTGCTTGGCGCGACGACCCGGGCGGGCATGATCACCGCTGCGATGCGCAGCCGCTTCGGCATCGTCATGCACCTGGACTTCTACCCGCCCGAAGAGCTGGCGGTGATCGTTGGACGCACGGCCCGGATCCTGGGTACGGCGCTGGACGAGGACGGCGCGATCGAGATTGCACGGCGCAGCCGTGGCACGCCGCGTGTGGCCAATCGTTTGCTGCGCCGCATCCGCGACGTGGCACAGGTCGAGGGCGTGGATGTGATCGATCGCGCGGTTGCCGACCGTGCCCTGGCCATACTCGAGGTCGACGATCTCGGCCTGGAAGGGCTGGACCGCAACTACCTGGAGTGCCTGGTGCGCACTTTCGAGGGTGGTCCGGTGGGCCTGTCCACACTGGCGGTCAGCCTCGGTGAGGAGACCGACACGCTCGAGGATGTCGTCGAGCCATTCCTCATCCAGCAGGGGCTGGTGCAGCGTACGCCACGTGGGCGCGTGGCCATGTCGCGTGCCTTCGTCCACCTCGGCCTCGAGCCCCCGCGTGCGGCCAGCGGGTCGCTGCTCTGACCGGCGGCTTGCACGCGGTGACCCTCTCGCTCGACGACTACGACTTCGACCTCCCCGAGGCCCTGATCGCGCAGCGTCCAGCCGATGTGCGCGCCGGTTCACGCCTGCTTGTCTGGCCGGCCGCGGGGCCGTTGCAATCGATGCGGTTCACCGATCTGCCCTCGCTGCTGCGCGAGGGTGACCTGCTCGTACTCAATGACACGCGTGTCTTCGCTGCCAGGCTGTATGGAGTCCGCGTGCAGGGTGCAGGTAAGGTCGAACTACTCCTGGTCAGCGGGACCGGATCGAAATTCGAAGCATTGGTTCGGCCCGGGCGCAAGTTGCGTCCCGGTAGCCGGGTGCTCCTCGATGGTGGAGTGGAGGTCGAGGTTGGCGATGCAGTCGCCCCCGGCTTGCGGCGCATCGAATTTCCGGCAGGCACGGATGTCATGGCCCATTGCCGGGCCTTCGGCCACGTCCCGCTGCCGCCCTATATCAAGCGTGCGGACGACAGCGTGGATCGCGAGCGTTATCAGACCGTATTCGCCCGCAACGAGGGCTCGGTCGCTGCACCTACCGCGGGCCTGCACTTCGACAGTGCGATGCTCGGTGAACTCGAGCGGCGCGGTGTGCAATCCGCGACGGTAACCCTGCATGTGGGGCCGGGGACTTTCCGACCGGTCGAGGATGAACAGCTCGATGCCGGTGAGTTGCACCCCGAGTGGCGCAGCGTTTCCGGCAGCACGATTTCCGCGCTGCAGGCTTGTCGCGAACGCGGTGGCAGAGTCATTGCGGTCGGCACAACTGTCTGTCGCAGCCTGGAATCGATTCCCGAGGACACCGACGCGGCGTTGAGCGGGCAGACCCGGCTGATGATCGCGCCCGGCTTCCGCTTCCGCTTCACGGATGTCCTGATCACGAACTTCCACCTGCCGCGCAGCAGCCTGCTGCTGCTCGTTGCTGCCTTCGCCGGCGAGCGTTGGCGTGAGGCCTATGCCCAGGCAGTGAGCGAGGGCTTCCGCTTCTACAGCTATGGCGACGCCAACTGGATCGAGGGCACGCGGTGAGCGCTGGCTATTTCGAACTCCTGTCCAGCTCTGGCATGGCGCGCCGCGGCCGCCTGCATACCGGCCACGGAACGCTCCAGACGCCGGCCTTCATGCCCGTGGGTACGTCGGCCACAGTCAAGGGGCTGCAGAACGAGCAACTGCTGGAACTCGGCGTAGAGATGATCCTGGGCAACACCTACCATCTCTACCTGCGTCCGGGCGACGAGAGGATCGCGAGTCTCGGCGGGCTGCATCAATTCATGGGTTGGCCGCGCGCCATGCTGACCGACAGCGGAGGCTTCCAGGTCTTCAGCCTGGCCAGCTTGCGCAAGATCGACGATGCGGGCGCGGCCTTTCGCAGCCACATCGACGGCAGCGCGCACTTCATCTCGCCCGAGCGTTCCATGCAGATCCAGGCCAATCTCGGCGCTGACATCGCGATGGCTTTTGACGAGTGCCCGGCCCTGCCGTCGACCGCCGAGCAGGTGCGCGAGGCAGTCGACCGTACGATTCTCTGGGCCGGCCGCTGCCTGGAGAGTTTCGGGCCGCGGCGGCGACACGAGGCCGGTCACGAGCAGCTGCTCTTCGGTATAGTACAGGGCGGGCTCGACGAAAAAGAGCGTGAGCGTTGTGCGAGAGCCCTCGTCGAGCTCGACTTTCCCGGCTACGCAATCGGCGGCCTGAGTGTCGGCGAGGCCAAGGAAGACATGCATCGCCTGACGCGCTTCACGGCGCCGTTGCTGCCCGTAGACCGGCCGCGCTACCTGATGGGCGTGGGCTTCGCCGAGGACATTCTGGCCGCGGTGCAGGCGGGTGTGGACATGTTCGACTGTGTCCTGCCCACGCGCATGGCCCGCCACGGTACGCTGCTCACCTTCAAGGGCCGCGTGGTGCTGCGTAATGCACGCATGGCCGACGACGAGCGACCGGTCGAGGAGGGCTGCGCCTGCCCCACCTGCAAGCGGCACACGCGGGCCTACCTGCGCCACCTGATCATGTCCGGCGAGATCCTGGGCATGGTCCTGTGCACCCTGCACAATCTGCACTTTTACCAGGAGCTGATGCGCCAGATACGCGGAGCGATCGAGGCGGACCGTTTCGCGCAGTGGGCGGACAGCGTACGACCGGGGCTGAGCGCAAAGCGGGCTGACTGACCCGGACCGACCCGGACTGGGCCCACTTGCCAGCTTGCGCCCGCGAGCTTGCTGCGCCGCGATGCAACTCCTAGACTTCCGCCGCAGCCGACCCCGGATCGATCCACGATCCTCGGCCACTTCCGGAGGTACTCGATGGATCTGTCAGTCGCCTACGCCATGTCCGCACCGCCTGAGGGCGGTGGCAGCTCGATCATGGGCTTCATCCCGCTGGTCCTGGTCATGGTGATTTTCTACCTGTTGATCCTGCGTCCGCAACAGCGCCGGCAGAAGGATCATCAGTCGATGGTGAAGGCGCTCGGCCGCGGTGACCGTGTCCTGACCAACGGGGGGCTGTACGCGACGATCCTGGACGTCAAGGACGAGTTCTTCGTCTGCACGATCGCAGAGGGCGTCAAGGTCGAGATCGCGCTTAGCGCGGTCAGTGCCGTGGTGAAGCCGAAGAAGAAGTGAGCATGGTCGAAGACCTCGAGGTCCTCCTCTACGGGCACCCTGGCCTGCGCGAGAAGAGCCGGCCGGTGGAGGACTTCGACGACCAAATCGCCTCGCTCGTGCGCCGCATGGAACGCGCGATGATCATGGAGCGCGGTATCGGACTGGCCGCACCCCAGGTCGGGCAACGTCTTCGCCTGCTACTGGCTGAAGATTCGCGCGGCGCGGGCACTCGCACGCTGGCCATGGTCAACCCCGAGATCCTCAGCGTCTCGCGTGAAACCGACAACTTCAGTGAGGGCTGCCTCAGCCTGCCCGAGCTCTTCGCCGATGTGAAGCGGCCGGTCGAGATCCGCGTTCGCTATCAGGACGTCCAGGGGCAGGAGCACGAGCTCAGCGACGACGGCATTCTCGCGCGCATCATCCAGCATGAGCTGGACCACCTCGACGGGATTCTCTTCGTGGATCACCTGCCGGTGCTCAAACGAAAGCTCCTTGCCCGCAAGCTGCGCGCCTTCAGCGATCGTGCGCGCGAGCAGCAGGAACGAGGCATCTGATGCGCGTTGTCTTTTGTGGGACACCGGACTTCGCTGTGCCCTCGCTGCGGCGCATCGTGGAGGGCGGAGTCGAAGTGCCACTGGTGGTCAGCCAGCCGGACAAGGTGCGCGGCCGCAGAGGCAAGCCCTCGCCCAGCCCTGTGCGTGCCGCCGCAATCGAACTGGATCTGCAGAACACGGTGCTCGAGCGCGGCGGCCGCGATCAGCTATATGAGCAGATCCTGGCCTGCAAGCCGGATGTGGTGGTCGTTGTCGCCTTCGGTCACATCATCCGTGAGCCGCTGCTCAACGGCGCGCCACTGGGTTGCGTGAACGTGCACGCCTCGTTGCTGCCACGCTGGCGCGGGCCGGCCCCGATCCACACTGCCATCGTTGCCGGCGACGCAGAGACCGGTGTCTGCACGATGAAACTCGCTGCCGGCGTCGATACCGGTGATATCTACGAGTGTGCTTCGACCGCGATTGATCCGGATGAGAGCACAGGAACCCTGCATGACCGTCTCGCAGCGCTAGGTGCAGATACGCTCCTGACTACGCTGAACGGGCTGGCTCAGGATACGCTCGATGCCCGACCGCAGTCCGGACAGGGGATTACACACGCGCCGATGTTGACGCGCGCTGAGGGCGGCGTGGACTTCGACAATCCGGCGCAGCGCGTTCACGACCGCATACGCGGCATGCAACCCTGGCCGGGCATTCGAGTGCAATGGCAGCAACAGCCGCTGAAGATTTTCGACAGTACCCTGCTTGATCGCGCACACGATGCCGCTCCCGGCGATGTGCTCGGTATCGAAGACGACGGGATGATCGTGGCCTGTCGCGATCGTGCTCTGCGCATCGGGCGCGTGCAGGCAGAAGGTAAACGGCCAGTGACTGCGGCTGCTTTTGCGCACGGGCATGGACTCGCTGCCGGGCAACGCCTGCTGCCCGTCGATGGCTTCGAGCCGCGCGAGCCGCGCGGATGAAACGCAAACGCGGTGTCGACCGCGTGCGTGCCGGCGCAGTGGCCATCCTCGCGCGTTGGCAGCGGCAGCACATCCACGTCGAGGAACTCGTAGAACGCCATGATGCCTCACCAGGCGGTGGTGGCGGGTCATGGTCGCCGGCCGAGCGCCGCCGTCTGCGCGAACTGGTGTTCTCGTGTGTTCGATTGCGCGCGCGCTACGACCACATCATCGAGTCGCACAGCAAGCGCTCGACCAAGCTCGCGCCAGAGGTGCGGGCGGTCTTCTGGGTTGCCCTGCACGAACTGGTCGAACTCGACCACCCGCCGCATGCGGTAGTGGATGAAGCGGTGCGAGTCGTTACCGGTACAGGTGCGGGTTATGCGCGCGGCTTCGTAAACGGTTTGCTGCGTGGTGTGCTGCGCGATGGACTGCGTGCGAGTTTTCCCGATCCTGCCGATGCGGTTGCATATGCAATGACCTGGCACTCGCATCCACAGTGGCTGGTGCGGCGCTGGGTCGAGCAGCTCGGACAAGAGGAAGCCATCGCTCTTTGTGCGGCCAACAACGAGCGTCCGCGCCTGTGCCTGCGTACGTCACCCGGCGCGCGTGATGCGGTGGTGCAGTTACTGACGGCGATGGAGTGGGAGAGCGAGGAAGTCACCTTCCTGCCCGATGGTTTGTGGATGAAGACCCGTGTGCCACCTGCGCTGCTGCTTGATCAGGCCGGGGACAGGTGCACGATGCAGGATGCTGCGGCGCAACTCGTTGCCCCGTTGCTGGCCATCGATGCCCCTGGCCTGGTGCTGGATCTCTGTGCGGCCCCGGGTGGCAAGGCCTCGCACCTGGCCTCGCTACTGCCGAATTCCACGGTCATCGCCGCCGATCTCGCCCGGTCACGACTGGGTCGCCTGTTGCCCACGCTCGAGCGCCTCGGCCTGGGTGACAGGGTTGCCTGCGTGGTGGCTGATGCGCGGCAGGCCCCGTTTGCGTCGGGCAGCTTCGACGCGGTTCTGCTGGATGCGCCCTGCACGGGCACAGGTGTCCTTTCGCGTCGCCACGACGCACGCTGGAACCGCAAGCCGGAGGATGTGCAGGAACTCGCAGGCTTGCAGCGTGTACTGCTTTCGCAGGCGCTTGATCTGGTCCGGCCCGGTGGTGTGGTTCTCTATTCCACCTGCTCGCTGGAGCCGGAGGAGAACGACGAAGTGGTGGACTTCGTGCTCGCAGCCCGTGAGGATGTGCGCGAGTGGCCACTGGACGGCTGCGTACGCGACGAGTTCCTGCGGCGCGGGCGCCTGGCCACCTGGCCGCACCGTGATCATGTCGACGGCGCCTTCGCCGCACGGCTGCGCAAGCTCGAAGACCAGGACCGGTAACCGGCATGACTCTTGGCAAACTGCTCTTCCTGATCCTCGCCGTCGTTGCCCTGGGTGGCACGACGGTCGTGGTCGCCGACCTCTGGTTCATGCCATGGTTGATCCACCAGCAGGCAGAGGTGCTCGTGCCTGAGCTGGTAGGCCTGGATACGGAGCAGGCCGAGGCGGATCTGGCGCGTATTGGTCTGCGCCTGCTCACGGCCGAGGAAGTCTTTGATCAGTCCGTGCCAGCAGGGACCGTTCTGGAGCAGGATCCTGTCGCCCTGCGTCCGGTGCGGCGCGGCCGACCGGTGCGCGTGGTGCTCAGTGCCGGTGCCCCGTTGACACGCGTGCCGGATGTCAGCGGCCTCAGCCTGCGCCAGGCCGAACTCGCGCTGGGCAGGGTTGGCCTGCGCCTGGGGCGCGTGGCGCGCAGCTATGACCCCGACGGCGCGCTGGGCATCGTGGCCCAGCGACCGCATCCCGGCGCCGAGAGCCCCCGTGGCGCCGGCGTGAACCTCCTGGTGCGGGAGGGGCTGGAACGCAGCTACCACCGCATGCCCGACCTGACCGGCCGGCCAATCAACCGCGTTCGCCAGGACCTGACGCGCGCAGGCTTCGACATCCGGCGCGTGACTTACAGGTCGGAAGGAGAGTCTGGGAGTGCCGGTGGGGGCGGTGGTGGTCGAACGGGGCGTGGGGGCGATGGTGGCCGGACGGGTGGTCGTAGTTTGCCGGGGACGGTGCTGGATCAGTGGCCGGCGGCGGGCGTTCGCATTCCGACCGGAGGCAGCATTGAGCTGGTGGCGTCGCGCTGAGACCGGGGTCGCGGTGGCCCCTTCCCTGCTTTCGGCCGATCTGGCCCGCCTCGGTGAAGAGGTGGCAGCCGTAGAGGCTGTGGGTGCCGATCTGCTGCACTTTGACGTCATGGACGGGCACTTCGTCGACAACCTCAGCTACGGCCCGCACGTGGCCCACAGCGTCCACCAGGTCAGTGAATTGCCCCTGGACTGCCACTTGATGGTCCAGGACCCGGCGACCTACGCAGAGCGCTTTCTGGACGCCGGGGCCACGGCCGTGAGCTTTCACTGGGAGGTTCCCTGTGACCACGGCGCGATTGCAGCGCGAATCCGCGCGCGTGAGGGCAAGGCGGGACTGGTGCTGAACCCCTCGACGCCCCTGGACGAACGCTTCCGCGCCCTGCTGGGGTCTTTTGATCTGGTCCTGGTGATGTCTGTCCACCCCGGCTGGGGTGGTCAGGCCTTTGATTCTGTTTCTTTACCGAAGCTTGAGCAGTTAGCCACTTGGCGAGAGGCCGAGGGGCTGGATCTGGTTCTGGAGATCGACGGTGGCATCTCGCCCCGTACCGCCGGGCAGGCGCGCGACGCCGGTGCCGACATTCTGGTGGCCGGATCGGCGGTCTTCGGTTCCGCCGATTACGGCGACACGATTTCCCGCCTGCGTGGCGCAAGCGCATAAGTGGCCTCAACTTGCGGCCGATCAGGCCGATTGCTACTCTTGTCCGCTGTGTCTGTGGGCCCGGTGCTGCATGCTCCGGGTTCTTTCGCCGCGCCGTCGGGGGCTTCTCCGCGGTGGTCGTGTTCTGGTGTCCGCTTGACGGACCTCCGGTGGAGCTGACTTGTTTTCAGAACTGCAGGAGAAGCTCGAGGGCGTCTTCCGCGGGCTGGGCGGCAAGGGCAAGCTCACCGCGGATAATGTCGGCGAGGCCATGCGGGAAATCCGTCGGGCTTTGCTGGCCGCCGACGTCGAGGTTTCCGTCGCGCGCAACTTCGTTGCGCGTGTCAAGGAACGCGCCGTTGGCGAAGAGGTGCTCAAGAGCGTCACGCCCGGGCAGCAAGTCGCCAAGATCGTTCATGACGAACTGGTGCAGCTGCTGGGGTCAACGGCCAGCGAGCTGAACCTGTCGGCCTCGACGCCGCCCGCGACCATCCTGGTGATGGGATTGCAGGGCAGCGGCAAGACGACGTTTTGTGCCAAGCTGGCGCGCCGGCTCAAGTCGCAGGGACGCCGCCCGATGCTGGCCGCCTGTGACCTGCAGCGACCGGCCGCGATCGACCAGTTGGAGATCCTCGCCGCCGAGGTGGACGTGCCCGTTCACAGTCGGCGGCAGACCGATGATGTGCTGGCGGTGGCGACTGAAGCCCGCAGCGCCGCGCGCGAGAAGCTCTGCGACGTACTGATCGTCGACACCGCAGGTCGCCTGCAGGTCGACGAACAGTTGATGGCGCAGCTCAGCGCGCTGAACGATCAACTCGAGCCAGTCGAACGGCTGCTCGTGCTCGATGCGATGACCGGCCAGGAAGCCGTCGCCATCGCCCGGACTTTTGATGAGCAGATAGGGATCACCGGTTCTGTTCTCACCAAGCTTGATGGCGACGCCCGTGGAGGCGCGGCGCTCTCGCTGGTGGAGGTGACCGGTCAGCCGATCAAGCTCGTTGGCATCGGTGAGAAGGTCACCGACCTGGATACCTTCCACCCGGATCGCGTCGCAGGGCGCATCCTGGGGATGGGCGACATTCTCTCCCTCGTCGAGAAGGCCCAGGCCGGCGTCGACGAGGACAAGGCGCGCCGCATGGAAGAGCGGATGCGCAAGGCGGAGTTCACCTTCGACGACTTCCTCGACCAGCTACAGCAGTTGAAGAAGTTGGGGTCGATCAAGAGCGTGCTCGGGATGATGCCCGGGATGAATGCGAAGGCGCTCAAGAACGCCCAGGTCGATGAGAAGGCACTCGTGAGGACCGAGGCCATCATCTGCTCGATGACGCGGCAGGAGAGGTCGAAGCCTGGGATTCTCAACGGGAGCCGGAGAAAGCGTATCGCGAGGGGCAGCGGCGTAGAAGTCTCGGACGTCAACCGCCTGCTCAAGCAGTATCGCGACATGAAGAAGATGATGAAGCTCTTGTCGAAAGCCCCGAACCTGGATCGTCTGGGCAAGGGGATGTTTCCAGGGATGTAGTCGCGAGAGCGGACTGCATCACTGGCAGGAAAGAAGAACAGCGATCGCCGCCGCGATCCTGAACCGAAAGAAGGAGTGCCTCATATGGCCACCACGATTCGCCTCACCCGCATGGGGCGGAAGCAGGCTCCATTCTACCGTATCGTCGTGTGCGACTCGCGCACGCGCCGCGACGGCGACTACATCGAGAGCCTGGGCTACTACAATCCGATGCCCGATGCCTACCAGCTCGAAGTCGACCACGCCAAGGCGATTGCCTGGCTCGACAAGGGCGCGCAGCCAACCGATACGGCGAAGAGCCTGCTGCGCAGCGAGGGCGTGCTCTACCGCTGGCACCTGATCAAGGGCGGCAGCGAAGCCGACAAGGTCGAAGCCGAGGTCGAGCAGTTCCGCGCCCGGCGCGTCAGCGCGTCCGAGAAGATCAAGGCTGGCACCGCGGCCAAGTTGAAGTCCGCACAGGACGCGCGCGAGGTCGCAGCGAAGAAGGTGCAGAAGGAGAAGGCCGCCGCAGAAGCAGCAGCAGCGGCCCCGGCCGAGGCTGCCGCTGACGAGGCTACCGAGACGACTGAGGCTGATACCGCTTCGGTCGAAGAATCGGCTGTCGAGGTGGCTGCCGAGGAGTCGGCTGCCAAGGAATCGGCTGCCAAGGAGCCGGCTACCGAGGCCAGCGCCGACAAGCCCGATAAAGAGACGTCGTGAAGTCGGTCGTAGAAACCGTGGTACGAAATCTCGTCGATCACCCCGATCAGGTGGAGATCAGCGAGGAGGAGTACGGGCGTCAGATCAACTTCGTGGTGCGCGTGGCCGAGGGTGACCGGGGCAACCTGATTGGTCGCAACGGCACGACGATCCAGGCCCTGCGTACGTTGCTCAACGGTCTTGGCCAGCGGCGTCGGCTGCGGGTGGACGTTGACCTGGTGGACTGAGCAGCGAACGGAGGCCGGTGGTGTTCGTCGAGCTTGGTGAGATCGTGAACGTGGTCGGGCTCAAGGGCGAGATCAAGCTCTTGCTCAGCGGCAACTACGATGAGCGGGTCCTGCGTTCGGAGTTCCTGCGTCTGCAGCACCCCTCGGGCGCGATCGAGCAGGTGCACCACAGGCGCGACCGGCCGAAGGGCGGCACCCTGGTCGTTACGCTCGCGGAGTCGAGCGACCGGGATGCGGCAGAAAAACTCGTGGGGGGCAGGCTGGGATTCCTGGCGGCGGACTATGACAATCCCGCGTTCCCCCGCGGAGACAGCCCCGCGGCCTTCATCTACCTCGATTGCGAGGTGGTGACGACGACGGGTGACAAGGTTGGTATGGTCGAGGATGTCCTCACGCTACCGGCCAACTGGGTGCTCCAGGTCATCAGCGATGACGACCGCGAGTTGCTCGTCCCGGTGATCGACGAGGTCATACGGGAGGTCGACCGTGAGAACGGTCGAGTGATCATCGAGGCGGTCGAGGGCCTTCTGGACCAGGCCCAGACGCCAGGCGATTGAGGAGCACGCGGTGCGGATCGACCTGTTGACCCTGTTCCCGGACCAGTGCCGGGCGGCATTGCAGGGCGGGGTCGTCGGGCGCGCGCTGGACAGGGGCGATGTGCGCTGCGTGGTCACGGACCTGCGCCACTTCGCCGGTGATCGCCACGGGACAATGGACGACAGCCCCTATGGAGGGGGTGCGGGGATGGTCCTCAGGCCGGAGCCCGCAGTCGCTGCAGTAGAATCGGTGCGCATCGGGCAGAGCCCGGTCGTGCTCACATCGCCGGCAGGGCGCCGCTTCGATCAGGAGCAGGCCGACCGCTGGGCGGAACATCTCTCGGCTGACGGGCAGTTGATCCTGCTCTGCGGGCGATACAAGGGTTTCGACGAACGCGTGCGCGATCTTGTCGTGACGGATGAAGTCTCGATCGGGGACTATGTCCTTTCCGGCGGAGAGCTTGCGGCCCTGGTCGTGCTGGATGCCGTCGTGAGACGGATCGACGGGGTG
>Ga0164313_10003420_pt1 | contig 14141 bp, 5 predicted proteins | sample GuaBasSedimGuay4_FD_113735 | JGI IMG/M metagenome (GOLD analysis project Ga0164313, IMG submission 113735) | Subseafloor sediment microbial communities from Guaymas Basin, Gulf of California, Mexico - Guay4, Core 4569-4, 0-3 cm | ecosystem: Environmental > Aquatic > Marine > Hydrothermal vents >... | reverse complement strand
GTAATTGATATAAACAGTGATGGGTTTAAGGATATTTATATTTCAGTTGCAGGTTTTGATACCATTACCTATACCCGTAAGAATATATTTTTTATTAACCAGGGATTGGATGAAGAGGGCATACCACATTTTTTAAATGAGGCTGAACAGATGGGATTGGATGATGACGGCTACAGTACGATGGGAGTCTTCTTTGATTATGATAAAGACGATGATTTAGATCTTTACTCATTGACAAATTCTATGGAGGGGGTTTTACGAAGTATGATCAGAGTTATTCGCAAAGATGGCACAGGAAAGAGTACAGACCGGCTTTACAGGAATGATGGGAATAATCATTTTACCAATGTATCTAAAGAGGCAGGTATAGTTAATGAAGGATATGGTTTGGGTGTGGGATTAGTTGACATTAATCAGGATGGGTGGCCTGATGTGTATTGTTCCAATGATTTCATTTCCAATGATCTGCTTTACATCAATAACCAGGACGGGACTTTTAAAGAAAAATCAAGTGAGTATTTCAAACACTTCACGCACAACGGAATGGGTATGGATATTGCAGATATTAACAATGACGCACTATCTGATGTAATGGTATTGGATATGCTTCCCATGGATAATAAACGACAAAAACTTATGCTCGCCTCAAATTCTATCACCTTCAAAGAAAGTATTGCAGCAGGTTATCATCCTCAATTTCTGCGAAATACCTTACAGCTGAACAGGGGCAAATTTCAGGATGGAAAATATAGATTTAGTGAAATTGGTTTTTATACCGGGTTTTATGAAACAGACTGGAGCTGGGCGCCATTATTTGCCGATTTCGATAATGATGGCTGGAAAGATTTACTCGTCACTAATGGATTTAGAAAAGATGTAACCAACCTCGATTACATTGAAAAAATAGTTGAGATATCACGATTTGGAACAAAAAAAGCCAATAAACAATTGATAGGAAAAGCACTTGAAGAATTGCCGGACGTTAAGCTGCCTAATCATATATTCAAAAATAATGGAGGATTAACATTTGAAGACAAGTCTGTAGAGTGGGGTATTATCCATGAAACATTTACAAACGGAACAGCCCTTGCCGACTTTGACAATGATGGTGATTTGGATATGATTTTGAATAACCTGGATATGGAGGCATCTTTTTATGAAAATAAATTGATTGATAATGGACAAAAATCTATAGATAATTATTATTTAAATATTCGATTTGATCCTTCCGTAAAAGATAAGGATAAACTTGGATTGAAAGTTTGGCTCTATCAAAGGAAAAACAATCAATATGAGGAATTCTACCCTTTCAGAGGTTACAAATCTACAATGGAAGATGAAATACATTTTGGCCTTGAAAATGAAAAAAATATTGACTCCATAGTATTTCAATGGAGTGATGGTATAGTCAACAAGGTAGAAAGACTAATTGCTGACACAGTTTTGATATTAACCCGGAATTTGACTCACCTTGCAAACCAGGAAATACCAGAGAGTTTTATCAAAAATAATTATGATTTTCATTTTACTGATATAACAAAAGACCTGCAACTCGATTTCAAACATTCTTCAATCACAAACACAGATTTTAATGTTACTCCTACATTGCTGCGTAGCCTGTCACATTTTGGCCCCTCCATTAGTGTTGGTGATATGAATAATGATGGCCTTGAAGATTTATTTATAGGAGGAGATACCCGAATACCCGCTTATCTCTTTTTTCAAAATGAGAATTCTACTTTTTCCATGAATAAACTAATGCAGGATAGCATTTTTCATGATACAGGTTCTTTATTATTCGATGCTGATAGCGATGGAGACCTTGACCTGTATGTTGTATCTGGTGGATATCGTTGGACTTCTGATCGTGGCTACTATCAGGATAGACTTTACCTGAATGATGGCTTGGGTAATTATACGATTAGTCCGGAGTCTTTGCCCAAAATAAATTCATCTGGTTCATGTGTGATTGCCGGAGACTACGATAAAGACGGAGATTTGGATTTGTTTATCGGAGGGCGGGTTGAAGGCCGTAAATATCCATTGGCACCACAAAGTCTTCTTTTGCAAAACGAAAATGGAAAATTCAGCGATCGATCTGATTTATTAGGTGAAACTGCCGGCAAGCTGGGTATGGTTACATCAGCTATTTGGACTGATGTGAATAATGATTCTAATTTAGATATTATCGTTGTTGGCGAATGGATGCCGGTTACGATATTAATTAACAATAATGAACGGTTTAATAATCAATCAACTGATTTTAACCTTAATAATACAACAGGTTGGTGGAATAGTATTAATGGAGCAGATTTTGATAATGATGGTGATACTGATTATATATTAGGTAACTACGGGCTCAATTCATTCTACAAAGCTTCTGTTGAAAAACCTCTTGAAATATATGCCAAAGACTTTGATTTGAATGGCACACTTGATCCGGTAATAACACACTATTCAAAGGGTGAACCATATATTGTTCATCCTTTATTAATTATGAAAGATTTAATTCCCGGAATGAGAAACAGGTTCAGAACACACTCAGAATTTGGTGATGCCACTTTTCATAACTCATTTACAGAACAGGAACTCGATGGTGCCTATCATTTGAATGCCAAAACATTAAGTTCAATTGTACTGGAAAATCTGGATAGTAATTCATTCAAAATCCATGAATTACCTGAAAATGTTCAGTTTTCACCGGTTTTTGGTTCGTTGATTCAGGACCTGAATGGAGATGGCTTAAAAGACATCATTTTGGTAGGCAATAGTACGAAAGAGGAAACTATTACCGGTTACTATGATGCTTCTTATGGAAATGTGCTAATTAATAAAGGTGGTTTCATTTTTGAATCCATAGAACCGGCACACTCCAATTTTGTTGCAGATGGCGACAAAAAAGCTTTGGCAAGAATGATTGTAGATGGCCAACCTGTTTACCTTCTGTCAGAAAATGATGGATATCTGCAAGCGTATGCGGTTACACATCCTGGAGATTTAACGAGAATAAAATTTCAACAGAATGACTGGTATTTTACTTATGAGATGAATGGAATAAAAATCAAGCAAGAGCTTTATCATGGTAGTGGATTTTTATCATCCTCGTCAAGATTTACTCAAATTCCAAAATGTATACAAGAAATTGAAGTCTATAAATATAATGGTGAAAGTAGGTCTCAATTTTTTGAATAAATAAACTATAAACTCAAAATTCTTATGGAGACTAAATATACAATTTTAAAGCAATTGGGATTTTTAATAATGACAATCCTAATATCACTATCAACTGGTCTTCTAAAAGCCCAGACAATTTCAAAAGGATCAACAGCAGATGCATTTTTTGATGGTATTCCTGAAAACTTTCAAAAACAAATTGAGCGGGCAATACCAAAAGAATACATAGTAAAGCCGGCAGTAAGTAGAAAGCTATTGGTTTTTAACTTGAATATTATTGATAAAATAATAAGTAATGGTCATCCCTCCATTCCTTATGCCAATTACGCTATCTATAAAATGGGAGAACAAACAGGCGCTTACGAAACTTATTTTAGTAGCGATACACTTGTGATTACAAAGGACATTTTGGCTCAATTTGACGGAATAGTTTTAAATAATACAGTTGGTGTTTTATTTGAAAATAAAGACACTAGGCAAGCACTCCTAAATTATGTCTATGGAGGAGGAGGCATAATGGGTATTCACGGAGGAGCGGGAGCTACTTTTGTTCAATACCCGCTTTATGATCAATTTCCTGAATTTGGAGAGATGATGGGCGGTTATGAGAATGGTGGGCACCCATGGAAAACCCACGAATGGATTAATATGATCGTGGATGAGAGAAACCACCCGATCAACCAGGGATTTGAGGTACTTGATTTCAACATCAGCGATGAAATTTATCAATATACATATCCTTATTCGAGAGATCATCTTAGGATTTTGCTCTCTGTAAATAAGGAAAAGACGGATATGAGTGATAAAAGGCGTTTTTTATCAGAGCGCAAAATGGATGGTGATTTTCCAGTAAGCTGGGTGCGCTCATATGGTAGAGGAAGAGTCTTTAATACATCTTTAGGGCATCATCCTCATATCAACTGGGATACGCGCATTCTCAACCACAATTTCAGGGCAATACAGTTTATATTAGGTGATCTTCCTGCTCCGACTACACCGAGTAACAAACTGACATCGTCTGTTCTTGCACAGGAAAAATTGCATTGGAGACTTGGATTGACAGCTTATTCCTTCAAGGATAAAACACTTTTCAAAACCATTGATCAAGCTGCTGCTTTGGACATTTGGTATTTGGATGGATTAAATGTTCAGAAGGTGAGTCCAACTATTGATAAAAACTTCGATTACAACCTTAGTAAAGAAGAACTGTTGGCTATCAGGAAAAAACTACTGAATACAGGAGTATCAATAACGAACTATTACATCCATGATATTCCGAAAGATGAAAAAATTTGCGAAAAAATATTCGAATTTGGAAAGATGATGGGAATTGAAACTTTTATCTCCGAACCGAAACCGGAGGCACTGGACATCATAGAAAAATACTGTATCAAATACCAAATAAAACTCGCCATCCATAATCATGGGAAAGATATTTCACCTGTGTACTGGGATCCAAAGTCATTGATGAAAACAATTGAAAACAAAAGTGAATTGATTGGTGCTTGTGGAGATATTGGGTATTGGATGAGGAACGGAATTGATCCGTTTGAAGCGATAAAAATATTAGATAAAAGGCTGATAACTATTCAGGTGCACGACTTAAACATCATATCAAAAGATGGGCATGATGTGGCTTGGGGATCCGGCTCAGGTCATTTGAAAGAACTATTTGAATTAATGTCAGAAATGGCATTGAAACCTTCACTTATAGGCTTGGAATACTCTTACAACTGGGGAAAATCGTTGGGCGATATTCAAAAGAGCAAGGAATTTTTCGACAAGACTGTCATCAGTATTGCCGCTTATAAAAACTAATCGAGACATGAAAAGCAGAACAAAAAGAAGGGATTTTCTCAAAAAGTCGCTGGTTTCTACTGCAGGAATTCTGGCAGCTCCAATGATCATTCCTTCCTCAGCAATGGGTTTGAACGGAAAGATCTGTCCATCCGATAAGATCAATATGGGCTTCATTGGTGTAGGAGGAATGGGGACCGGTCATGTTAAAAGATTTCTGGAATATAAAGATGTAAATGTCAGGGGAATTTGCGATGTAAGAAAAGAGCATCGATTAAGGGCAAAATCGTTGGTTGATGATAAATATGGAAATAAAGACTGTTTTGTTAAAAATGACTTTAGAGAATTTTTAAGTCGTAAGGATATTGATGCTGTGCTTATTGCAACTCCTGATCACTGGCATGCTCTTATCGGAATTGAAGCCGCCCGGCAACACAAAGACATGTATTATGAAAAACCACTCACGCGCTATTTTAATGAAGCAAATGCGGTGAAGGATGCAGTAAACCGTTCCGGAGTTGTATTTCAACATGGTACCCAGCAGAGATCAGATGAACGGTATCGCAGGGCTTGTGAATTGGTGAGAAATGAACGTATTGGAAAACTCGAAAAAGTCATCGTTGGATCTGCAGGATACAGCCAGGTGCCTACCCAACCGGAACAGCCAATCCCCGAAGGATTTGATTATAATATGTGGCTGGGACCTGCTCCCGTTTCTCCATACACTAAAGTCAGGTGCACAAGGCACTTTACACTTATTTATGATTATTCCCTGGGTTGCATATCAGGTGCTTATGGCATCCATGATATCGATTGTGTTCAGTGGGCACTGGATGCTGATGGAAGTGGACCAATGGAAATAGAAGGGACAGGTAAAATAGCCGAAGATGGATTGTTTGATACAATTGGGGAATGGAAAACCATCCACACCTATGAAAATGGAGTGCAGCTGATCTATACAGATCATATTTCTGCACGAACTAAATATCCTGAGTATAACTTAAATTCAATGGGTATTATATTTTTGGGAAGTGAAGGGTGGATTTCTGTTTCCAGGCAATCTATTGATGCTCATCCCAAATCCATTTTAACAAGTGTAATTGGATCAAATGAAATTAGGCTGCCTATTAGTAATGACCATCGAAGAAATTTCCTTGATTCAGTAAAATCCAGACAAAAACCTATGTGTCCGGTTGAAATCGCTGTAAGCTCTGATGCAGTCTGTCATCAGGCGGATATTGCCATTCGGCTTGGCAGAAAGGTATTCTGGGATCCCAAAAGACAACAATTTAAAAATGATGAAACTGCTAATAAAATGCTAACCGGATCTATGAGAAGTCCATGGCATCTTTAGTGAGATTGATAAACAAAATAACAAAATCGTGAAAGCATTTTTTAATACATATTTGATCATATCACTTTTACTTTCTCTATTCTTTTATGGATGTGAAAAGACACCCTCCCAGAAGACAATAAAAGAACTTAAGGGTATAATGAAGCAAGTTCATAACTATGAATATGGTGATAGTCGTAGTTGGTTACAGAAGTATCATGATGTCATAGCCAAAGTACATAATGATATAAACACACATGAAAAGGCAGAATTATTGATGATTGATCTACTGAATTCGGATGCTTCTCAACAAAGTAAGCTTCTTATCTGTAAAAGTCTGGGAACCATTGGAGGAAAGGCATCTTTGCCTGCTTTAGAGAAATTGCTTATCAAAGAACCCACGTCTAATATGGCAATTATTGCTTTAGTAAATATACCATTGGATGAGGTTGATGAGATATTAATAAAAGTGCTCTCAAATGTGGAAGGGAGTGAATTAATTGGTGTAATAAATGCTTTGGCCTTAAGAAAGACTGAAAATGCCATTGAACCAATAAGTCATTTTATTACAAATAATAATCCCTCCGTATCAAGGGCTGCGATTCAGGCCATGGGAGCGATAGGAGGACCGGAATCAACCAGTATTCTATATGCCGCATTTCAAAATTCTGATGGTCAAAAATGGGAATATGCAGAGGCTCTGATCAAAGGCCTTGAAAAGGGAAGCATTATAGATCAGGATGAAATTTTTAATTCAATTTATGAATCTGGCCCTCCTTTATCCATAAAAACTGCTGTACTTAAAGAGATTATTAAGATTAATGGAGAAAATGATCAGGTTGACTTATTGTTACAGACATTGCTCGAAAGTGATCCTGATTTCCAGGAATCTTTGATCCCATTAATTCGAACACTACCATCAACTGTATCATTGATGCCAATTTTCAATGAGTTTTCTGATTTTTCACCGTCAATCCAGCAAAAATTAATGCTAGCCATAGCGGATCGAAAAGACAGTTCCATTAGACCTTATGTTCTCCTGCAATTAAAAAACAAAAATGCAGAACGAAGAATCGCCGCATTAAAGGCATTGAAAAATATATCCAAACCGGAGGATGTGTTCATATTAGCGAACATAGCATCCTATTCAAATGGAAAAGAGCGGGAACTCGCGAGGGAGTGTATTTATTGGATGGTTGGCAAAAATGCAGATCAAAAGATCATGGAGGGAATAGGTAAAGCCAACTATCAGGTTAATTCTGAATTAATAAAGGCAATTGGTTATAGAAAAATTACGGAAGCGGCAGATTTGGTTATTCCGCAGATTGGAAGTGAAAACTCTGTTGTAAGAATAGCTGCAATCGAAGCAATTGGAAAAATTGGAAGTGAAAATAAATTAAGTTCAGTGATCAGCATGTCATTAGATGGAGTGAAAAGTGCTGAAGCAAATATTATAATAGAAGCTCTGACCAGCATCTCACTAAATTCTGATAATACTTCCTCTTGTGTGGAAATAATCAATAGAACATTAGTAGCCAAAAGTGACAAATTTTCCATCTCGATATTGATCTCTATATTGGGAAACATTGGCGATGAAAGTACGCTCGATTATATCAGGCCATTTTTATATCATGATGATTTTGATGTACAGTATACCTGTGTGAAAGCACTTTCAGACTGGCCAGATGATACACCATTAACGGATTTAGAAAAATTTATTACCATAACGGAAAATGAAAAAAATCGTCAGTTGGCAATGATTGGTATTGTGAAGCTGGTTCAAAAATCGAAAAAGATCAACGAGAATGAAAAATCGGAGGTATTGATAAAGACCTTCTCTTTTACTAAAACCAATCATGAAAAAATTATTGTTATCAATGGTATTTCCAGAATAAAATCAATGCTTGCTTTAAATTTTGTAATTAGTCAATTGAACAATGAAGCTATTAAGAATTCAGCACAAGAAGCGTTTATTAGAATTGCTGGTAATTTGCAGAGCAGCATGGAAGTTACAATTATCTCCAAAATAGATTCTTTAGCCAAAATCAGTACCCAAGATGAATTTAAAGAGAGGCTTAGAATATTAAAAAGGAGCCTTGAGCTTTAAGATGATTTTAGAAAATTAAATGTAGGAGAAGTAATATTAATTCTCCCTTAAAGAATTTCATAATAGATAAAGAAAGAGATATATAAGTATGAAAATACTCACAAAACCTTTACGTATAGTCAAAATCACATTTTTGGCGCTGACATATCTGTTTGTAAATGTATGTAACGCCCAGACTAACCTTTACAATCTTACCTATCCTGAAGATCAATTCACAGAAGATGCAGTACTGGATTTGAGCTATCTCAATGAAAATGTAGCTGGGGAAAATGGTTTTATTCAATTATCTCAGGACGGGGAAAGTTTTGTCAATGGCAGTGGAGAAGAAATGAGATTTTGGGCTATTGGTGGCGGAGGAAACGCCAGAAGAGATGGTTACAGGCCATTTACCGATGAACAATTGGCCTATTTTGCAAAATTTCTGGCCAAAAAAGGAGTCAACATGATCCGATTCCATGCCCATATACATTCGATCACCAACGATATAAACCAGGTGAATACCGATGAAGTTGATGCGGTTTGGAGATTGGTCACTGCGATGAAAAAAGAAGGGATTTATACAACCATCAGTCCATATTGGGCGGGCTCTGTAAATAACATTCCTGTCAGCTGGGAATTGGGTGACTATGTGTATGAAGTAAAACCATGGGGATTGATGTATTTTGAAGATAAACTGAAAAATGCATACAAAACCTGGGTTGAATATCTTTTTACAGAGACAAATCCTTACACAGGATTAGCGCTCAAAGATGATCCTGCGGTGGCCTTAATTCAAATCAAAAATGAAGATGGTGTGTTTTGGTATACTCAACAGGATTTTAAACCTTCACTACAAAAAATTGTTGAAGAACAATTTTATAATTGGCTTCTTACGAAATATACAACTATCGATGATGCTTATACTGCCTGGAACAACACTACAATGCCCGAAGACAATATTGCAGAAGGCAGGATGGGTCAATATATTATTTGGGACGCAACGCAGGAACAAACCGGAGGAAAACAAAACCGACTTACGGATCAGATTGAGTTCTATGCAGATGTCCAAAGAGGATTTTACAGCGAGATCTATGATCATTTCAAAACTATTGGTTGTCAGCAATTGATTAATGCAAGTAACTGGAAAACGGCCAGCCCAACGAGACTTTTTGATGCAGAGCGCTGGACAAATGAAGTTTGCGATGTAATGGCAGTCAACCGGTATTACAGTCCAAACCATATTGGCGATAATAGCGGTTGGCGGATTGAGCCAGGCCATCAATATGTAGGTAATTCAGTATTAAAGAATCCTCATAAATTTCCAATAAACACAAAGCAAGTTCAGGGTAAACCCTTTATCATGACGGAAAGCGGGTGGAATTTACCGCATAAATACCAGGCCGAAGGTCCTTTTTTAGTTGCTGCTTACATGTCTCTGACCGGATTTGATGCTTATTATTGGTTTAATCCTTCATCATATACATTTGATGAGATGCCCTATTGGGATTTTGCCAATGTCAATGGACAGATGCCTATGTTCAGATGGACAAATTCTACACCCGGTCAGATGGGTATGTTTCCGGCAAATGCTTTAATGTACAGAAATGGATATATCGAAAAAGCTGGCGTAGTAGTTCATGAAGAAAGAACGCTTCAATCCATATATGAACGTGAGATACCAATTATCAGTGAAGACAACAGTTTTGATCCAAACAGGGATAGCTATGGCAACACCCAGGATGAGGGCGAAACAGAAATTCCGCCCATTGCACATCTGACAGGTCAGGTAAGGGTAAAATATGATGGAGATCCTTCAAAAACCATTGTAGCCAGTGAACTTAGCACTCTGCTCGATTTTGAAAATAAAAAAATTACCAGTTTAACAGGTGAATTAGTCTGGGATTATAAAAATGGACTATGCATATTAAATGCTCCGTCGGCACAAGGGATCTGTGGATTTCCATCAGGAAAAGAATCCTTTGAATTATCTGATGTGACTATAAAAACCACAAATGATTATGTAGTTGTGAATGTGGTCGCAATGGACGATTTACCTATTAACCAATCTGAGAAAATACTAATTCAGGTAGGCACGGTTTACAGGCCAACTTACTGGAAAGAGTCACCAAGTTCATTTCAATTAGGAAATGAAACTGTGCAGGGATTTAAAATAATTAATGTTGGCGAAATGCCCTGGCAGGCAACAATTAGTGAGGTTTCTGTAGTGATCAATAATCCAAATATACAATCAGCACGCACTTTGGATCAAAATGGGTATGAGAGTAGGGAAATATATGTAAAGACTGATGATACCAGCAATTTGAAGGAAATCTTCGTTCCAAAAAATGGTATGTATATCGTTGCAGATACCAGACCCTCAACAGTTGTATTAGGACTTGAAGATGAAATGATTGACAAAATCAAAATATATCCCAACCCAAACAATGGGGTATTACACATCAAATCACCGTCCAAAAAACATCTATTTACAGATATAGAAATTCTGGATTTATCAGGCAGAGTCCTGAAAAAATTTAATGCGGGTAAAGAGCAATACGAACTAAAGCTCTCAAATGGTATTTATATCATCAAATTGATCAATGGAAACATAACCATTAAAACCGAAAAAATATTAGTCGATAATTAATGTAGTCAGACGAAGGAAAGATTAAATATTTCTGTGCGTCTTAGCACCTTAGCGTGAAACAATAAAACAGATGAAAAATAGAAATAATGAATTGAGTATTAAAGGCAGGATTAAAATTAACTGAATAATCATGACAAAACAGTTAGAACGCAAATCGATTATTGTAACTGACAATTTATTGAAAAAACAGTATTATTTGTTGTTCATCGTATTGATGGTTTCAATTAATAGTATTGGCGCAAAACCAAATATCGTTTTTATATTTACAGATGATCATGCAACCCAGGCAATAAGTGCATATGGTGGTAGGTTGGCGGATATCGCCCCCACACCAAATATTGACCGCCTTGCAGATGAAGGTATGCGCTTTGACAGATGTTATGTTACAAATTCCATCTGTGCGCCTTCAAGGGCTACCATCCTTACCGGAAAGTACAGCCATATAAACGGAGTGATTGATAATGTCATTGAGTTTGATGGCAATCAGCAAACTTTTCCCAAATTGTTGCAACAGGCCGGTTATCAAACGGCATTGGTAGGCAAGTGGCATTTGAAAAGCGCCCCCACCGGGTTTGATTACTGGAATATTTTACCTGGGCAGGGACAATATTATAATCCCGATTTTATCGAGATGGGAAATATACAACGGATTGAGGGTTATGTTACCGATGTTACAACAGATATAGCTCTGGAGTGGATGGAAAAACGGGACAAGGATAAGCCATTCTGTTTAATGATACAGCAAAAGGCTCCACATCGTAACTGGATGCCGGGTCCTAAACAACTGGCTCTTTTCGATGATGTGGAAATACCCATGCCGGACAATTTTTTTGATAATTATGAAAACCGCTCCAGTGCTGCCAGCACACAGGAGATGGAAATTGATAAATTTATGTGGTGGGGACATGACTTTAAATTACCTCAATGGATGATTGACGAACTGGGGGGTAACTTTGATGAGTGGGCGAAAGAGGCATGGAAGAATGATAATGAACGTTTTACAGCTGAGCAAAAAGCTGTCTGGGATAATGCATATAATCCTAAAAATGAACGGTTCTTTAAATCACAGCTCAAAAGTAAAGAACTTGCCAAATGGAAATATCAGCGTTATATGAAAGAATATTTACGCTGCATAGCTTCAGTTGATGAAAATGTTGGCCGCGTTTTGGATTATTTGGAAAGATGTGGACTGAAAGAAAATACAATTATTATTTACAGCTCCGACCAGGGTTTTTTTCTGGGTGAACATGGCTGGTTTGATAAACGTTTTATGTATGAAGAATCCTTTCGTACTCCTTTAATCGCAAGCTGGCCGGGTCAGATAAAAGAAGGAAGCGTTAATACTGACCTGGTCTCCAATCTCGATTTTGCCCAGACTTTCCTGGATATTGCAGGTGCAGGGCAGCCGGAAGATATGCAGGGCAGCAGCTTAAAGCCTTTGATGTTTGGTAATACTCCGGAGAATTGGAGAAAATCGGTCTATTATCATTATTATGAATATCCAAAATGGTGTAGAATTCAACCTCATGAAGGAATATCCAATGGGCACTATAAGTTAATATACTTTTACAAGATTGGTGAATGGGAATTGTTTGATCTGGAAAGAGATCCTTATGAAATGAAAAACGAATATAGCAATCCGGAGTACAGCAGTATTGTTAGTAAAATGAAAAATGAACTGGCTCAGTTGCGCAAGGATTATAAGGTTCCACCACTTGAAACTAATTATAAAAATTAACTAATATGAATACCAATAAAATCAAAATTTTAACACTGCTTCTATTTTTAGGTAGTTTATTGAGCAATACTTTCACAGCAAATGCACAGAATAAAAATATAATCAACTTAAATGGTATCTGGGAATTTGATCAGACACTTGAGGCATTCCCTCCAAACACATTTAAACGTACCTGTGTGGTTCCCGGATTAATTCATCTGGCTGAACCCAGAATTGAAGAGTATGATAAATTCTTTAAAAGACCTGTTGAAAGTACTTTTAAGGAGGAACATAGTTTGTTGGATCTGGATTATACTCCCAGATACAGTTGGTACCGAAAAGAGATCTTCTTATCTGAGGAGCTAAAAGATAAAGAAGCGATAATAAGCATTAAGAAGAGCCAATACGTCACTCAAGTTTTTATAAACGGGATGGATTGTGGCACTTCAATGGAGTGCTATACCCCAATTGAGTTTCCTATCACTCAGTACTTGAAATTTGGTGAGAAAAACAAAATTCTTATCCGTGTGGGTGAACGTATATATTTGCCCAGTCAGGCTGCCGGAGGAACCGATAAGGAGAAGGAACACTATTTGCCTGGAATTTGGGATGATGTATCTCTGGAGTTTTCTGGAAAGCTTCGTATTCACCGAGCTCTAATACTTCCTGATTTGGAAAAATCTGAATTGACAATAAAAACTAAAATACGAAGTTTTTATCCGGCACAACTGTTCTATGGTACTTCTATGTATGATAGCTGCAAAATTCAAATCGATATCTTCAGAAAAGATAATCATAAAAAGGTAGCTTCAAAAATTATTGAAGGTTCTGCAAAACGGGATAACCTGAGTTATTTTGAAACGAAGGTATCAATAACAGAACCCCAATCATGGTCACCTAACAATCCCTTTTTATATACTGCTGAAATTTCAATATTTGAAGATAATAAGGTTTCCGATGTGTTTACAGATGATTTTGGAATTAGGGATTTTAAAATAGAAGGGAAGCATTTTTTTCTGAATGGTGAGAAGATTTACCTGAGAGGAACGAACATTACCCTGCAACGTTTCTTTGAAGATCCTGAATGTAATGATTTGGTGTGGAATCGGAAATGGGTTACTAAGTTATTAGGAAATATTCCGAAACAAACACATTGGAATGCGATGCGGATATGTGTAGGAATTGTTCCCAATTTTTGGTACGATATTGCAGATTCATGCGGACTATTATTGCAAAATGAGTGGTTGTACTGGCAACACCATGGCTGGGATGATCAGATAAGGAAAGAATATACTGATTGGGTTTGGAGCGATGGTAATCATCCGAGCATTGTAAGATGGGATGCCATAAATGAAAACAAGCAAGAGTTTATTGGAAATACGCTCAT
>Ga0164313_10003419_pt1 | contig 14143 bp, 12 predicted proteins | sample GuaBasSedimGuay4_FD_113735 | JGI IMG/M metagenome (GOLD analysis project Ga0164313, IMG submission 113735) | Subseafloor sediment microbial communities from Guaymas Basin, Gulf of California, Mexico - Guay4, Core 4569-4, 0-3 cm | ecosystem: Environmental > Aquatic > Marine > Hydrothermal vents... | reverse complement strand
CGATCTCGAGATCGTCCGGGTAGCGCGCCACCAGCCGTTGGACGAGATCGATCTGCTCGAGCACCGCGACCACCGCCTCGGCATCTCCGAGGTCGGTCGGGATCCACACCGACCAGAACTGCCCACCGACGCCGCCCTCGCGCAGCCGATTCAGATCCGTATGCATCTCTCGTTCGAGAGCCGTGGTGTCGGCAAAATCGAAATCGCCGAGGTGGTTGGACACCCGGCTTCGGATCGCCCATGGTGCGTCGTTGTGGCCGTCGATCAACGGCACCTCACGCAGAACCTCGCGCACTATCGCCTCACGCTCCGCGGCCGTTACGGGCCGCCCGTCCTGCGCGGACACACCCAGCGCGGCGCACACGCCAAGTGATGCGAACACCACGACTCGCCAACTCCGTATCCTCACGCGTCCTCCTCGTCGGCCTTTCCCGGGTCCGTCTTCCACCGCTCCCAAAATTCGCATCGCCGCTCGCCGCCCTCTCCGGGAGCGATCAGATCGTGGACCTCGTCGAAGGTAGCCGCCCACTCGCCCGGCGGCGGGTCGTCGCCGATCACCAACACCGTTGCGTGGTTTGGATTCGCGACCTCTCCGACCAGGACGATTGGATCCTCGACCTCGCCAAGCTCCGGACCCCACAGAGCATGGGGCACGAAGGCCAGCTTTTGGAACGTCCATAAATATTCGTCGAGGATCTGCCGGCGGCCCTCATCCCCTACCCACACCACGACCCGGACGCGCCGCTTGTGCAGCGTATCGAGAAGTGCAGCCAACTCCCCGGCGCGTTTGTCGGTGGATAGCGGGTGAAGTTCGAGACGACCCATGGTCGTGGATTCTACCGCAGTACTGCCTCCGTATTGCCACGATCGCTGCACGCCTCCGCCATCGGGCGGTGCTATGTTTTGATCATGAGCATTGTCACTGACGAGAACTTCGCCTACGTCATCCGCGGCGGACGACCGATCCACGGCACCCTGGTTCCCGGCGGAAACAAGAACGCGGCCCTGCCGATGCTTGCCGCCACCCTGCTCGCCGACGGCCCCGTCGAACTCGCCAACGTGCCGCAGATCCGTGATGTCATGGTGATGCTGGAGCTGCTCGCGAGTTTGGGCGCCGCGGTTGAAGAACCGGCGCCCCTCACGTGGCGAATCGACGGTTCGCCGGTCACGGTCTTCGAGGCGCCCGCCGCCCTGGCGTGCGAGATCCGGGCCTCGTTTCTGCTCGCGGGACCGCTGTTGGCCCGCCATGGCCGCGCCGACCTCCCCCGCCCCGGCGGCGACCGGATCGGACGCCGGCCCCTCGACACCCATATCCACGCCCTGCGCGCGCTCGGCGCCGAGATCGAGGTCGGCCCGGACCGCTACAGCCTGCGAGCGCCCAATGGTCTCAGGGGTGCCGATATTTTCCTTCACGAGATGAGCGTCATGGCGACCGAGAACACGGTTATGGCGGCTTCCCTCGCCGATGGCGTGACGACGATCCGCAATGCCGCCTCCGAGCCTCATGTGCAGGAGCTCTGTCATCTGATCAATGCCATGGGGGGCTCGGTCCGCGGGATCGGCACAAACACCCTCGAGGTGGAGGGACGGTCGCGCCTCGGCGGCGCGATGGCCACGATCGGTCCCGACCCATTGGAGGTCGGGAGCTTTATCGGTCTCGCCGCCGTCACCGGCGGCGAGCTTCGAATCGTCAAAGCCGAGCCCGAGCATCACCACCGAATGACCGAGCTGTGTTACGGCCGCCTGGGCATCTCATGGCGGGTCGAGGGCAACGACATCGTGGTCCCGGCCGGACAGGAGCTGGTCATCCGGGACGACTTCCACGGCGCCATCCCGAAGATCGACGACGGCCCGTGGCCTGCATTCCCCGCCGATCTGACCTCGATCTCGATCGTCCTCGCCACCCAGGCGCGGGGCACGATCCTCATCCACGAGAAGCTCTTCGAGAGCCGCCTGTTCTGGGTCGACCGCCTGATCGCGATGGGCGCACGAATCGTGCTCTGCGACCCCCACCGGGTGGTGGTCGCCGGGCCCTCGAAGCTCCACGGTCAGAATTTGGCCAGCCCCGACATCCGGGCCGGTATGGCTCTGGTGATCGCGGCTCTCGCCGCCGAGGGTGAGAGCGTGATCCACAACATCCGCCAGGTGGAGCGGGGCTACCAGAATCTGCACGAGAGATTGAACGAGCTCGGCGCCGACATCGAACGTATCGAGGAGTAGAGAAATTTCGAATTTGGAATTTCGAATTTGGAATTTTCGCCCGCCCTCCCCTTACCGGGTGCCTACTGCGGCCGGCAACGCAACTCGGTCACTCGTCGTCCAGCGCCGCTAGAAAGTCATCCGCCAGAACTTCGAGGCGCCATCCTTTGAGGCCGGCGTCGGCGAGGTCATCGACTGTGGAACAGACAGGCGCCCGCGTTGCCACGGCTTCCACGCATCCGCGGGGGCACAGCAACCCACCCTGGAGACCGAGCGCCGCGGCTTTTGCATCGCGGGCGGCGAGCAATCGCTTGATTCGCCGGCGCACCGCCGGATCCGGTTTCAACTCACGGGGGATCAGCACACGTTCGGGCGCTCGTTGCGGGCGATCGAGGAGACGCAGAAGCTCTCGGCCCCAGCGCCGTACGGCTCGAGGTCCGACGCCCTCTGTCTTGCCGAGTTCAGTGAGGTCCGTCGGTGGCTCCTGCGCCAGCAGCATCAGCTGCTTGTTGCCGAGGATCTTAAACGGCGGGACATCGAAGGCTCGGGCCTCCCGGTCACGCCATTGGTGAAGGCTGTAGAGGCGGTCGCGATCGCCGCCGCGTAGAGCGCGTGCCCCCTTGAGGCGTTCGAATGCCACGGGGTCGGGCTCGACGGATGCGTGGCGCACACCCTCGAGCGTGCTGAACTCCTCCTCGGCCCAACCCCAGCGGCCGAGCTCCTCGAGTCTGCTGCGAAGCCGGTCCGTGAGATCTCCCAAATAGGCGGTGTCCGCCGCAGCGTAGGCGAGCTGCGCGGCCTTGAGGGGACGCCTTCCCCAATCCGCCTTCTGATACCGCTTGTCCAGACGGACGTTCAGCTCCTTGTCGAGCAAGGCGGCGAGTCCCGTCTTCTCCTCACCCAAGAACTGAGCCATGATCTGGGTGTCCTGGAGCCCGCCCACCCGCGCCCCGTAGTCGCGGTCGAGGATCCTGACATCGTAATCGGCGCCGTGCATCAGCACCGGAGTGGACGGATCACCAACCACCTTCCACAGCGGTGCGAGATCGGATGGTTCGAGCGCAAGAGGGTCGATCACCAGGTGCTGACCGGCCGCCGTGATCTGAATCAAGCACACCTTGTGGAAGTAGGAATGCATCGAGTCGGCCTCAGTGTCGAGGGCGAAGTGGCCGTTTGCCGCACACAGCTCGGCAGCTCTCCGAACTCCTTCGGCGGTGTTGATCCACTCGGGTCTCAGATCTTCGGGCATGGGTGGAGATGGTAGCAGAGCGTGAATTAGGAATGAGGAATTAGGAATTAGGAATGCCGGAATCGCCTCGGGAAGCGGCCCGCGTTCACCGGAGGTGCCTGGCATCCTCTCGCGGCAGCGCCTCCCCGGGGCACAAGCACGGACGCTGGCACGGCACCGAGCAGAGCCGCGGTCGAAGACCGCGGCGGGCGTGCATTCCGAATTCCTAATTCCTAATTCCTAATTCTGTATTGCTATCCTCCTCTCATGGCCAAAGCTGTCTGGGGCGCTGACCCTGAGTTTTTCGGACCCCGGCACGCACACCGCGACGGCCGGATCCTCCGCCGCCTCGGGCGCGCAGCACCGGCGTCGGGTCTCCACCTCGAGTGTGCAGCAGGCGTCGGCTCGCTCGCACTCGCGTTGGCCCGCAAGGGTCGCACGGTGGTGGCCGCCGATCTCTCTCTGCGCTCCCTCGAGGTTCTCGGCGGCCACGCCAAGGCCTGCGGTCTCGACCCCATGGTGCTACCGGTGGTCGCCGATATCACCCATCTTCCGTTTCCCAACCGAGTTTTTTCGAGCGCCACGTCGGCCGAGACCCTCGAACACATCCCCGAGCACGCCGAGGCCGTTGCAGAGCTTGCGCGCATCCTCGCTCCGGGTGGATGGCTTGTGGGCACGGTACCGGCCGGCCCCTCCCAGTGGTCGGCGTGGGACGACTGGGCCGGCCATCTGCGCCGGTACTCGGCAGCCGGGATGGAGGAGATACTGGCCGCGGCCGGTCTCGAGGCGGAGGTCACGGTGTGGGGCTGGCCGATGCTGCGGCTTTACGACAATTTCTTTCTCAAACGAGTCAACCGGCGGCGACTGCACCTCGACGGCACGGTTGACGACGACCGGGCGCTGAGCCGTGTATCCGGTCTCGGCAGGCAGCGCTGGCTGGTGTCGTCCGTACGGTCTATCTTCGGCCTCGACAGGGTCTTCGACGGCCTTCCCTGGGGTGTCGGCCTGCTGTTTGCGGGCCGAAAAAAACAAAAATAGGCGTTGTTAACCGTCAAAACGGTTCTGCAGCGATCACCCGCAGCCGTAGACCGCGGCGCCGAAGATGCATCGCCTCGCCCGCTACATCCGCCTCGGTCATCTCCACGACATCGAATCCTCCACTGTGGTGAACGAGTACCACTCCTGGCTTGCCGACACCGCTCGAGGGCCAGTCCGTCATCTCTTCGACAAGGACCAGTTCCTCGGCCAGCGCCCAGTCGAAGAGTGCGGATGCGTTCACCAGACCATAGGGATCATCATGACGGGTGAATGGAAGCTTGGCCAGACCCTGCGGCGAACGCAGAACATCGAGCAGAGGAAGCTCCTGCTCAGCCCGGACCACGACGACAGGCACCCCTGCTTCCAGCGCCCACAACACTTCCCGTGCTTCATTCACCAACTGCTCGTGCGCGGCGGATATTCGGCGGTAATCTACCAGATCGGCGCGCACCGTGAGCCATCCGGCCACAGCCACCATGGCCACCACCGCCCCTGCTCCAAGCCGCCAGAACAGGGGCTGGTTGAGTTGCTGGTCCTGTCGCGAATACCACATCCCAATCAGCAACAGGAACCCAGCGTACGGAAGAGCCGTGTACCGCTGAGGAAGGTACGGCACCATGAGGGTAGGGAAAACCGGCAGGGCGAGAACTGCCACCGCTACCAGGGCGGCCCAATGGCGGCGGCGCCAGCAGACCATCATCAGCCCAGCAACTAGGGCTATCGCAACGACTCCACGCCAGGTGAACGGCATCTCGAGCGGCACCAGCTGCTCCATGTGAAAGAACACCGCCAACTGATGGGGCACCTTGGCGAGGGGTTCGAGAGTCCACACATAGTAGCTCTTTCCACCGGGTGGGAAGAGAACGAAGTAGATCCCCGTATAGAGGGCCGCCGCGACCGCAAACGGCACCGCCGTCCGTAGAGCCTGACCAAAAGACCGGCGATGCTGGCCAACCTCGAGCGCCACCACCAGCGCGGGGATCATCACCCACGTTTCTTTAGATGCGGCGGCGATCACGGTAGCTCCGATAACCCCGGCCACACGCGCCCTGCTCCAGGACTCGTCGGGGCCTGGCCAGATCACGATCAGGGACAGCCAGGCGGCGGCGAACAGCGTCTGAAACCGATAGGCGACGACGAATGCCGGCTCGTCGGTGAAGGGCGAAGCGACCCATATCAGGGCAACGAGCAGGCTCACCCACCGTCCAAGACCGAGCCGCCGGGCGGCCGCCGCCAACAGAACCGCGACTGCACCGTGGAACACGAGGTTTGTGGCGTGGAACCCGGAGGGATTCCAGCGCCAGATCAGACGATCGACGACCAGTGTCCATGTACTCGCGGGACGAAGGAAGGTGTCCAAATCGGCGAACAGCCGGAGCGGGCGGTGCGTCGCTTCATGGGCATGCTGCACCCACTGGTAGCTGTCGCCCATGAGCACGAGCTCTGCTGCCGGGTGGTAAAGGGCAGCGACGGTCGCGGCGATGACCAGCGAGCTCACGAGAATCCACCGGAACTCGCCTACCCCAGCCGCCTTCGGTTCGGTCTCACCCATCACTGTATTCTACTCACCTCGACCCGGTGGAGAGTCACCGGCGAACGAATAGCCACACCATCCGCGGGCAATGTGGCTCCATCTCCGAAGGCGAGTCGCGAACGAGCTCGCCGCCAATCGGCCTCAGGGATGCCCAACTCGCCCACCCATTGCACCACCACCGCCGAATCCAGATCTTCGAGCATCCAGGGTTCCTGCGAATCCGCCGCCATCGCCAGCCACCGTTCGACGGCGGCTGCCGCAGGCGCACCAGCGCGACGGGCCGAGTGAACGAGCGACGTGAGATCAACGACGTGGCGCGACGCCAAATATGGCAGCCCGAGACGAAGCTCGGCGTCGACTCCGATCATCATCAGCGTCCCGCCATCCGGAACCGTCCGCTGAATATGGTCCGCAACCACCATGACCCGGCTCAGGTGCGGCTGAGTTTCAAGAAGCGCCGAACCGAGACCGTTCACTACCAACATCGAGACCGCGGCAGCAGCCAGCGCCGTTAGCGCGACCCGCCGCCGGATCGACGACGCGCCGACCGCAACCAGGACCGCGAAGAGAGGCGCCACTGCAACCACGTGCTCGGTGTTCCCCGAGTCCCATACCAGCCACAGCGGCACCAGCACCGCTATACCGGCCAGCGCCGCCAAGCCGACTCGTGAACCGCCACCGAGAACCACGACAACCCCCCATATGAAGAGCGCGCTGAGGATGGCCAAGGCGATCACACCGAGCACTTCGAAAAACCACATCACCCACGACGGGTAGGCCGGTAGCACACGGTAGCTTTGCCAGACCACTAGTCCGTGCAGCGCCCGCAAGGCACCAATCGGATCCGGCGCCGACAGCCAGCGTCCGAGCCCCGGACCGGCAAAGATCGCCGTCACCCCGGCAAGGCCATGGACCTTCCTGATGCCGGCAAGAAGGCCCGCCACGATCGCCCCAGGCACGACGACGCCTCCGAGGATCGCCGGCATCAGCACCCGCGGCCGCCCCCGGAGCAACCACGCTCCCGGCAGAACCAAGAGCCCCAGGACCGAATGTCCGAGCCACGCCGATGCAAATCCCGTCGCTTCCTTGCGCCACGAGCCGTGGCGGTCCGCTACGGCAGCCAACCACACCACCACCCCCGCCGCGGCCAGGGTGTAGACCTCCATTCGAGTCGCATATCTCCACACGCCACCCGCCAGGACCAGTGTGGCCGCGGCCAGCAGCGCTACGTCGTCGCCTACCTCGTGCCGACGAAGGACCAGGTAGGTCCCCGCTGCTGCCGCCGCGGCCGCCGCCGCGCTGACCGCGGCGCCCATGTCGAGGACGAATACCGATCCGGTCAGCAGACGGACCAGCCACGAAAGACCGGCCACCACCGGGTTGTAGAGCAGGTGGTGGGGGTGGATGAAGGTCGGTTCCAGCGCGCCGACATCGAGCCAGCGCTGTACGGCGGTCGCGAAGACCGTGTCATCGCCACCGAAGTGGCGGGTGCGGGTAGCGGTGTAGAGGAGGAACGCGCACACCGCAAGAACCAGCGCCTTGAGCCGGTCCTGCCGCTCGTCAGGCATGATCCACCGTCTCAAACCAACGAGCGGCACGCGGGACTTTCATCCCACCTATTGTCTCAGACCGAGTGTGGGCTAGCCTGCCCCGCCACAGTTGGCGGGGTGTATTAGCGGCCCAGGATCTCCGGCAGGAACTTCTCATCGGCGGCGGCGACCTCGCCCATACCCGCGGCAACCTCCCCCGCGAACATCTTCGACATCATCCCGATGTTCATCGTCGCCAGCCACACCGAGCCGTCCTCGAGCTCGTAGACCGCCCACGAGCAGGGCATCATGGCCGCGATCTTCGGTGTGTCCGACAACACGCGATTGGCTACTCCGGGCTTGCAGACAAAGAAGAGTCGATTGCGTCGCATGCCTGCGGGCGCCTGATCCTTTTCGGCGAGCTTGGCGTACATGTCAAAGCTCGGCATCGGGAAGCTCCACCCATCGGCCGCCGGTACGACCCGTTCGATCGCTGCGCAGGTGTCCTCGAAGGTGCGCGCGCTTCGGTGAGGCACGATCATCTTCGACCGCATGAATCCGACAACAGCGAGGGCGGTTATCACCACCCCGACAATCACTCCCACTATCAGTGCAACGGACACGGACATTCAGGTCTCCTCTTCCGGCGGGTTTGAGCGCCTACTCAACTAATTAACCATTATAGCAATATCTTAATTATTAGGCAAGAAATTCGTTTGGGTCATCTGATCAACGATCGCGAAAGCGACGCAGCAGCTCGTCGCGCTGCGCGTCCGCCAGGTATTTGGAACCCTCGCGCAAGGTGAGACCGGAGATCTCGTCGATGTAGAGCTCGGAACTCAGAGAACACCCAGTTGCGTGCCGACCTTCTCGAACGCCGCCACCGCGCGGTCAAGGTGTTCGCGCTCGTGGGCGGCCGAAATCTGGACTCGGATCCTCGCCTCGCCCCTCGGCACCACCGGGAAGGAAAAACCGATGACGTAGATACCCTCGCCGAGCATGGCATCGGCAACATCGTTGGCTAGCTTGGCGTCATACAGCATCACCGGCACGATAGCCGTCTCCCCCTCAACCAGGTCGTAACCAACCTTCGAGAGCTTTTCGCGGAAGTAGCGGGTGTTGTCCATGAGCTTCTCGCGCAGCGCCGTGGTTTCCGAGAGCATTTTAAAGACCGCAATGCCGGCCGCCGCCAACGCCGGAGTCAGGGTGTTGGAAAAGAGGTAGGGCCGCGAGCGCTGGCGCAGGAGATCGATGATCTCCCGGCGGCCTGTGGTGTAGCCGCCGGATGCGCCGCCGAGGGCCTTGCCGAGGGTCGAGGTAATGATGTCGACCCGGCCCTGGACGCCGCAGTGCTCCGGTGTGCCACGCCCGGTCGCGCCGATATAGCCTGTAGCGTGCGAGTCGTCGACCATCACCATCGCGTTGTAGCGCTCCGCCAGGTCGCAGATCGCGTCCAGCTTGACCAGGTAGCCATCCATCGAGAACACCCCGTCGCTGGCGATCAACCGCCGGCGATGGTCCTGAGTCTTTTCGAGAATTTTCTCGAGCTCGCCCATGTCGGAGTTCGCATAGCGGAAGCGCTCAGCCTTGCACAGCCGCACACCGTCAATGATCGAAGCGTGGTTGAGCTGATCGGAGATGATCGCGTCCTCTGCGCCGAGGATGGTTTCGAAGAGGCCGGCATTGGCGTCGAAGCACGACGAGTAGAGGATCGTGTCGTCTGTGCCGTTGAAGCGGCTGATTGTGGCCTCGAGCTCCTTGTGGAGGTCCTGTGTGCCGCAGATGAATCGCACCGAGGCCATACCGAAACCGCGCTCGTCGAGGGCCTGCTTGGCGCAGGCGATGATCTCCGGGTTGTCGGCGAGGCCGAGGTAGTTGTTCGCACAAAAATTGATCACCTCGCCCTGGGGCACCTCGATCGCAGCGCTCTGGGGTGAGGAAATGACGCGCTCCTCTTTGTAGGTTCCTGCGTCACGGATGCTGTCAAGCTCTTCGCGATACCCCTCGCGGAAGTTGTCGATCATTGCCGATGCCTCCTCCAATTGAAGTGATCCCGGGCGACTCCGGGATGATCAGCTAGTGTACCCCGCCATAATTGGTGGGTAGTATCGAGGGCGCCGAGGCGCCTTCCTGCCTGTGCTTCGCGACCGATAAATACCTTCTGTATGTTGAGGAAGCGAAGTGCAGGCAGGATGGATGCATCGGTGACCGAATACCACTCCAATCGTGGCGGGGTGCACTAGGATGAGCGGTTCTGAAAGCTGGCCACCGCATCGCTCTCATCGTCGAAGACTTCGAGCAACGGCAGCAGCTGGGTCAGCTTCAGAGTTCGCTCGACCTGGGGCGCCGGACGGAGCAGCTTGACCGACGCGCCGAAGCGACCCGCCAGCTTCCATCCGGAGACCACCTCGCCGATGCCCGAGCTGTCAATAATGCTGACCATGCGCAGGTTGAGCAGGATCTTCTTCCAATCCTCCGCGACCAGCTGGTTCATCACGTCGCGAAGGAGCTCGTCGCCGACCCCCATCACGAGACGACCCTCGAGGTCGACGATGATGATGTCATCCACGTGCCGTACATCGACTTTCATGGCGGCTATGATAGCACCCGCACGGATGCAAGATGCAAGATGCACGTTACTTGCATCTTGCATCTTGGATCTTGAATCTTGGATCTGGGCGGGCTACCTGGAGACGGTCGGATTGAGGCCGGACTCATCGGCCCTTCGAACCTCGTTTCGCCCGCCCTCTTTCGCCCTGTAAAGCGCGTCGTCCGCCGCCTTCATGAGTTCAACCTGTTCGGCCGCGTCATCCGGGAAACACGCGACTCCACCACTGATAGTGACGCGCCCCAGCGGCTGAGTCTCACCGCCTACAAACGGGAACTCCTCGATCCGCTTGCGAATCGCCCTGGCCACGGTCATCGCCTGGGTACCGTTGCGATTCGGCATCACGAGCAGGAACTCTTCGCCGCCAAACCGCCCGAACACATCGTCACTGCGCACCGTCTCCTTGACCAATTGCGACAACTGAGTAAGCAACCGGTCGCCCGCAAGGTGGCCGTTTGTGTCGTTGTAGACCTTGAAATTGTCGAGATCGAACATGAAAATCGAGGCCTTGCCGCTCGTGGTGCGAGCCTCGAGGAGAACCAGAGCGAGGCGGTGCAAGAGCGCACCCTTGTTGAAGATCTTGGTGAGCTTGTCGATTTCCGCCTCGACCTCTTTATCCCGGTACGCCTGGACGTTCTTCCACGTCAAGGCACCGACTCGGGCGATCATCTCGAGTACTTCGCGTTCACTGTCATGGTGGCGATCGGGACGGGAGATGGCCAACACGCCGAGCGTTTCTTCTCCGGCCACCATGGGCGCGATGATGTCGTACTTAGGCTCGTTGATGCTCCGGGAGCGCTCGTAGCTGGCGAGCTGGTCCTCTTCAAAGTCCTTTCGTACCATCACCTGCATCCGCTCGGCCACCATTCCGGCCTGTCCCTCACCGAACCGGAACTCCATGCCCTTTTGCAGGGAGCCACTGGTCGAATGGAGGGCAACCACGGACAGCCGCGGGGCCTCCTCGGGATTTCCGCCGGAGGGGGGGCCGCGCCGCACAAGCACCGCCGCCACCTCAGGCCCATAGATTTCAACCATCGCGTTGAGCAGAGCTTGCGGGATCATCCGCACCTTCTTTTCGGCGTGCATCTCTGCGAGCAAACGGGCGAAGACGCGATAGAAATCAACCAGAAAGTTGAGGTCGTGTTCGAGCCGCCGGAACTTCCGTACCGATGCCTCTTTGACCTCTCGGGCCGCGATCTCCGCTTTTTTCCGGGCCGCAGAGGCCTGGTACAGCGCCACTAACAGGCCAAAGACAACGAGAAGCAATACCCCCGCCAGGAAGGCCGCCAAAATGGCGAGCTGTGGCGACTGCATGAGTTCCGTCAAACCATCTCCTCTTGTTTATTCCCTGCCAAAGCATCTTCGGCGCAGATGGGCGAACATTGTCCTTTATATTCTACATCGAAACTACACTCCTGCACCACGCAATATGGCGGTTATTCGCGTGCTGCTGCCGTAGGTGGAATGCGCAGGAGCAGGGTTCGAGATTCAGCCAGTGGCGGCAACGGATCGTCGATGATGCCGGTAACGGCGTTGTCGGACACCAGCCACAGCGCACCGTCCCCGGTGACCGCGATGGCTTCGACATTGTTGCTCCAGCCTTCTTTTTCGAGTGCGCGTAGTAACTCCGTCAGGTCGAGCACCACCAGAGCGGCGCCGGTCGTTAGATCGACGGTCACGACCTCGTACCGCTTCCCCGGATACTGGGTCTTCAACGCGATCATCCGCTCGCCCCACCATGCGAGCCCGGTCAACCTCCAAGTGCAGTCCGGAAGTGCAACATTCAGGGGGGAGCGGTCGGAGGTCAAGCGCCTCCCCTGGCGGCGGAGGCGGTAGATCCGCGAAACGCAGCCCCCGACATCCGTCTCGCGGCGCTCCAAAAGGAGGAACACGGTACCGCCGTCACGATCGACCTCGATACCCTCGAAGCCGATCTTGTCACCCTCAACGTCAACTCCATCGAGGAGAAGCTCCCGGGCGACCAGCGGGTCAGGATCGAGATCCGATGTCGAGCGGTCACCATCCCCTAACGTCACCTCGTAAACCGTCGCATGGGCCTCATCGCACAGGAGCAGGCCGTCATCGATCACGGCAACTGCTTCGAGCTCCGAATACTTCGGCACTAACAACCGCCGGACTCGCGCCCGCGCGTCGTCCTTCAGATCGATGACCAGCAGACGAGCGTATTTCTCCGACGGCACATAGAGCACATGCGCCGACACCGCCAAACCCGACGCCTCGAGCGCAAATTCCTGCCCGAACGATGGATCGTTCGGCTGCCACCGGACCACCTCGGCCCGCTCCACGTCCCATGGCGGCTCGTGGTCTTCCGGGACCGCCACAGACCGGCAGCCAATTCCGGCGACCACGGCCGGCAGACAGACGAATCCGAACGTCCATCGTATGCCTGGGCCATGCGCCACTTTCCTCATGTCGGGATTCTGCCGGGTGTTCGATGTTCCGGGAACATCGCCAACAGGCCATCAATCGAGGCGTCGCAGACGCCGCGCTCAGTCACCAAGGCGGTGACTAGTCGCGCCGGAGTGACGTCAAACGCAAAGTTCCCGGCCGGACAGCCCGGCGGAGCGATCTCGACCGTCGTCAGTGACCCCTCATCCGTCCGACCACGGACCAGGGTCAGCTCGTCCGGCGACCGTTCCTCGATCGGGATCTCGGCGAGACCGTCACTGATTTCCCAGTCGATGGTCGTGGACGGCAGCGCGACATAGAAGGGCACGTCGTTGTCGAAGGCCGCCAGCGCCTTGAGGTAGGTGCCGATCTTGTTCGCCACATCGCCGTTAGCGGTCGTACGGTCGGTTCCCACCAGGCACACATCAACCTTGCCGTGCTGCATGAGGTGGCCGCCGGCATTGTCGGCGATCAGGGTGTGGGGAATCCCGTGGGCCGCAAGCTCGAAGGCCGTCAGCGCCGCCCCTTGGTTGCGGGGTCGAGTCTCGTCGACCCACACGTGAACTTCGATTCCCGCGTCGTGGGCCATGTAAACCGGCGCCAACGCCGTCCCCCAGTCGACGGTTGCCAACCAACCCGCGTTGCAGTGGGTCAGGACGTTGAGAGGGCGACTTTCGATGTGCTCCGCCAACCCCTCGAGGATCCTGAGACCGTGCTCGCCGATTCGTCGGCACAACTCGACGTCATCGTCACAGATTCGCGCGGCCGCGGCCCACGCGGCATCCGCCCGCTCGGCCGTCGGCAGGTTGCCGACCGCCGCCTCCATCTCACGGAGCGCCCACGCGAGGTTGGACGCCGTAGGCCGGGTCGCGGCCAGCGCCTCCACCGCCTCGCCCAACCCGTCATCCGAGGGGTCGTCGCGAAGGGCAAGCGCCACTCCGTAAGCGGCGGTGGCCCCAATGAGCGGCGCCCCCCGAACGCGCATGGAGCGAATCGCCTCCGCCACTGTCTCCAGATTCTCCAACCTCCGAGCCTCGAAGACGTGGGGCAGAAGCGTCTGGTCAATCACCTCAACCGCCAACCCGTCGTCAGACGGCCAAATCGTCCGATACCATGTGTCACCGATTCTCATGCACGCGAGTGTAACGTGCCCGTCTCCGTCTCCCTCTCCGTGTTCGCCCGCCGTCCCGTTTCCGTGCCCGCGTCCGTGCTTGTGCCCCGGGGGAGCGCTGCCGCGAGAGGATGCCAGGCACGCCGACATGACGTTGAGGACAACGTCATGTCGGGATGCCAGGCACCTCCAGTGAACGCGCCTTTGGCGCGCCGGCGGGTTGCATCCGAGCAAGGCTGCATCCCCCTTCCTGTATGGGATCGCTCCGCCTTCGCTACGCTTCGGCCTCGCGGGGCCCGGTTCGGTCCTTCAGCCTCCGAGGACACCCGGCATTCCCCCGGCAGGAGGAACCCGACTGTTGTCGTCACGCAGGGCGCTACCAGCGCCGTCGACACACCTCAATCAGCCTCGAAAGCCATCTATCACTCCTACCTCTCGGAAAGCCTCGGCGGGCCCGGCCCGACGTGGCTTTCCGAGGGCGGGTGGG
>Ga0164313_10003418_pt1 | contig 14147 bp, 8 predicted proteins | sample GuaBasSedimGuay4_FD_113735 | JGI IMG/M metagenome (GOLD analysis project Ga0164313, IMG submission 113735) | Subseafloor sediment microbial communities from Guaymas Basin, Gulf of California, Mexico - Guay4, Core 4569-4, 0-3 cm | ecosystem: Environmental > Aquatic > Marine > Hydrothermal vents >... | reverse complement strand
CAGTTTGCGCTCCTGTTCATCCAGGGTAATAAAGGGAGTCCCCTCAGGCATGGTCCTCACAATCACTTTATTTCCGGCGATATGCGCTGCATCAAATGCATGAAGGGGCTGTCCTGTTTCATGCAGTACAAAATTGGTGATATCCACCACATTGTTGATGGGGGTTTGGCCAATGGCCCTCAGACGGTTTTGCAACCATGTGGGGCTCTCTGTTACTTTAATATCCTGAAGGGTTAGTCCCGAATAACGCTTGCATCCGGCCTTCTCCTCAATCTCAACAGGGATAAACAGCTTGTTGTTATCGCTCTTAAAGGCCTCCACAGATGGTTTCGAAAGCTCCACCTTGCCCGATTGCCTCAGGAAGGCAGCCAGGTCCCTGGCCACACCAAGGTGAGAGGCCCCGTCAATCCGGTTGGGAGTCAGGCCGATCTCAAATACATAATCGTTTTCTACCTGAAAATAGTCAGCAGCTGGAGTACCCGGTTTGGCTTCCGGATCCAGAACCATGATTCCATCGTGGGAAGTACCTAGACCCAGTTCATCTTCGGCACAGATCATGCCCATGGAAAGTGCTCCGCGGATTTTCGTCTTTTTTATGGTAAATTCCTTTTCGTCGGGCCAGAGGGTGGTGCCTACGGTGGCTACCGGGACCTTTTGTCCTACCGCCACATTGGGCGCTCCGCACACAATTTGAACGGGTTCGTTCTCTCCCAGGTTTACAGAACATACTGTAAGCTTATCCGCATCGGGGTGTAAGTTACAGCTAAGGACCTCTCCGATAAGCACTCCTTTCAGTCCGCCCTTTACCGACTGCACCTCCTCCAGTCCTTCTACCTCCAGTCCGGTATTGGTAAGAATTTCGCTGACCTCCTGGGGGCTTAGGTCGGTCGCAATATATTGTTTGAGCCAGTTATAGGAAATTTTCATTGCTGCTTCATAATATGAGCTGCAAAAGTAGTGCTTTTACTGCAGAGTTAAAAGTGAAAAAAGCAGGGTTTGGACCTCAGGATAGGTGAGGTGGGAGGGGAGCTCACTGGAGAATATTATCTCTTCAATCTCATGGTCGGGGAGCGCTTCCAGCTCTTTCACTTCAGCATAGTATAGTCTTCCCTTAGCAAGCTTCCCTTTATCGCTCACACTGTAGTCAGATATAATGGATAGCGTTGAATTCACTACTCCTGCCTCTTCATACAACTCCCTGACAGCAGCTTGGTCAGGACCCTCCCCTGGCTCGATGTGTCCTGCAGGCAGTTCCCAGCTCAATCTCTCACGGTGTCGAACAAAAATCCATTTTCCCAGGTACCTGGCTCCCATGACCACATAGGTCAGCTTTGCATCATCTACAGAACCAGAAGGCAGTACTCTGGTGACCAGGCTCATTGGGCTGTCGGCTTAAACTCGGATGATACCCAGCGAAACTCCTTGAGTTCACCGCCACGAAGTACTTTGATCGTATAGGTAGTTGTTGAATTACTCGAATTGAGGTATTCCCAGACTTGAATGACGCTCTCTTCACTGGTGATCACGATATCGTCCACCTGCAGTATGATATCCCCACCCAGCATGAACTCCTGTTCGTCAATTATAACGGACCTGAAGCCACCCCGTATTCCTAGTTTTCCGGCCGGACTATTTTTGACCACATGCTGGACCAGCCATCCCGATTCCTGGGGAACATTGAGGATCTGGGCCATTTCATAAGAAAGCACCATGGTTTCGATTCCAAAGTACCTGCTTCCTCTATTGGTTAGCATTTCCCTGGCCACATTGGATGTTGCAGCAAAACCAATCCCTTCAAATCCACCGGAGCGGGTAAGGATAGAACTTACAATGCCAATCACTTCTCCTTTATAATTAAACATGGGTCCTCCCGAGTTTCCGGTATTAATGGAAGCATCGGTCTGGAAAAATTCCAGAGATCTGCCATCATTGGAAAGCTGGTGTTCTGCGTGTTTTCCACTGATTACACCCGGTGAAAGGGAATAAGGCAGTCCCATGGGGGCACCCACCACAAATATTTCCTCGCCAATTCTTACTTCGTCCGAATTACCAATTACAGCAATGTGTGGATTGGTAGGGGGTTTGCTCAGTGTGATTAGTGCCACATCGGCCATACGGGAAATTCTTCTGGTGGTAGCCTTCACCGATTCTCCATCAAAAAACTGAACCATGATTTCGTCTGCATTGGCAACCACATGAGAAGCAGTAAGCACGATGTTCTCATTGATAAGCACCCCGGAACCTAAGCCCTGGTTAGCAGCAAAGGTGCGGGGATCACCTATTCCAGTGTTTACAACCTCATTCACGTAGATGGTAACCACCGATTGTTTGTTTTGCTCAAAGAGATCGGCCAGATTCTGGGCTGTAAGTGCTTGTGCAAGCATGATCAGCAGCACTGGCAATAGGAATTTCTTCATGTTGAATGTTGTTTTAGGAAATTGATCACAAGGTAAACAGAACATTCTAAACTGATGAATTGTTCAGCAGTTTATCATGCCTTCACTGAAACAGGCTTAAAACCTGATTCCTAAGACCATGATATCGTCAATCTGTTCAGACCCATCCATCCAATCATCCAGCCTTTCTTCCATGCGGGCCTTCTGATCATCTAAAGGAAGCGTATGAATTTCCATCAGCAGTTCGCGGAATCGCTTTCGAGAAAATTTTGAATCTTTCTCTCCTCCAAACTGATCCTCGTAACCATCTGAATAGAGATAGATCAGGTCCCCTTTCTTTATCTCCAGTTCGTGCCTGGTGAAGTCTCTACCGCTCAGGGCTCCTATTCCAACCGGCATGGGATCGGCCTGGTACCTTATCAACTCACCATCGCGAATCAGTACAAGGGGATTAAAACCACCGGAATATTGAAGCTTTGAACTGCTTGGATCGAATACGCACAGGGCCATGTCCATACCGTCGGATGCCGAATCACTGCCTTCTTTTTGCCTGAGCGCCCTTATAATCTCATTTTTCAAGCGATTCAGTATTTCATCAGCTTTGACGCATTGTTGATTGTTCACAATCTCATTGAGAAGAGTGATTCCTAACATGCTCATAAAAGCCCCCGGTACACCATGTCCCGTGCAATCGGTGACAGTGAATATATATTTCCCTTCATTACTGGCAATCCAGAAGAAATCCCCGCTGACTATATACTGCGGCCGGTTCAGGATAAAGCTTTCAGGAAAGATGCTGGCCAGAGTTTCAATTGGAGGGAATACTGCCTTCTGGATGCGACTGGCATAGATAATGCTGTCGGTAATATTTTGATTGATCAGTCTGATATTCTCATTCTGCGACTGGATAGCATCGCGCTGACGTTCGATCTCATCTTTCTGCTCAACCACCTCATGTGTTCTTTCCAATACAATTTTTTCCAGCCGCTCGGTTTCAAGCAGTAGATTGTGTTCTCGACGCTTGATTATGGCACGAACGCCACTAATGAGGACAATCACCAGAACAACATAAATCCACAATCGTTTATACATGGGCACTGAAATGTGAATGTATAGTTTTAAGGGTATCTCATTGAATGTCCCATCGCTGTTGAAAGCCCGCAGATTGAAGGTGTATTTGCCATCCGGGATCTTGGTAAAGGTTACATGGTTTTCATGGGAAGCGAGGGACCAGCTGTCATCCTGTCCTTCCATCATATAACTGTAGGTCACTGCGCCGGGATTTTCCAGGTTAATTCCAATGAAATCGATTCTGATTGTATGTCTCCCCGGGGGAAGATGCAATTCATCTTTCAGCTCTTGTGCCCTGTTATTTACCTGCACTGATACGATGGATAGTGCTGGTGGAGGAGGCTGGTCCTTCTCAAGGTGAGGATTGTATTCAAGGACTCCGGCCGAAGATCCAAACCAGAGTATCTCATTCTGATCCTTGAACACAGCGTTCCGGTTAAATTCCATACTCTGGTCAATACCTACTTCATCTTTCATATTACTGACAAAGCCATCTGAAATCCTGATCCGGCTGAGCCCCCCCCGGTGACTGACCCATATATATTTCTCATAATCACCCACAAGTGAATTGCAGAAATCGGATAGAAGACCATCTTCGGTATTGTAATTTGTAAGTGAATCGCCTTCCACTCTAAAAACACCATTGCCATCGGTGCCTATCCATATGACTCCCTCCGGAACTTCAGTGATGGATCTGATGTTAAGAGCCCCACCAACTGCAGGGATAATCAGTTTGGTAATTGAATCATCCTGAATATACGATACAGAATTGCTTAATGTAGAAATCCAGACTTTTCCGGAAGCATCTACTTCTAAATTATTAACAGTATTGTGTGGTAATCCTGCGTTGCTGATAGTAAACCATGTGGTGAGTCCGCTTCTGTTATCTATTTTACACACCCCCTTGTCTGTTGCTATCCAGAGCAATGAGTCCCTGAATGCCATGGCGTTGATGGTGTTTTCAAGTGTGCCAGAGCTGATTTGAATTCTTTTAAAGCGATTATCCCCTGTGTTCATATGAAATACACCATTCCGGCTGGTTCCTATCCAGAGATCTCCAGCCGGCGAACCAACAACCGCAGTCACCCTGTCGTCTGGCAAGCCGTACTCCGGGCCAGAGACTGGAAGGATCTCACCATTTTTCCTGTTGACCTTGATCAATCCGTTCTCGTTCCCAAACCAGAGGTGATCGTCTGTGGTGTAGATGGAGTGTATATTTTTACTGATTACATTATCATCAAAAGAATAGAAGGTAAAGGCTTCATCCACCAGCCTGACCAATCCCTTTCCGAACATGCCCAGCCAGATATTCTTTTCACGGTCCTCAAATACTAGCTTCAGATTATCTCCCGGAAGTCCGTTGGCTTCGTTAAAATTTGACCAGGATAGAAATTTTCCCTGGCTGTCAGGCATCAATTTATACAAGCCATTTCCAAAGGTTGAAATCCAAAGGATTCCCCGACTGTCTTCAAAGATATGTTGTTGACCTTCTATACCAGCTACACCAGATAATTCAAGAGGTCTTGTTTGAGATTTAAGATCCTTTGGATAAAAGGTATAGATGCCCTCATCCTCGGTAATGATATAGAGGGTGCTGTCGTTCCGTGACAGCATCAGATCCTGGATTTTTGTATCAGGAACCCCCTCCAGTACCGAAATAAACCTTATTGTGTTTGATTCATTTTCGATGGCAAAAATATGGACCCCATCCATGGAGCCTAAAGCACATTCCGTGGAGGATAAAAATTCCATATTGAAAATTTGAACCTGATGATCCGGATCGCGAAGGAGTATGGGTTGATGATCTGGCTCTATCTTCCAGATCCCCCCCGATTGAGTACTCGCCCAAATGATATTCCCCGTGCTCTTGATATCAGTAATGCTTCCAGTACCCTGTTCACCCTCCACCAATTTGGTAAACACCTTCCCATTGTAATGTGTAATTCCCCCGTCATTATGTCCGAACCATGAATCCTGGTCCATACTATGAGAACAGCTTATGAAGTTGCTGCAAAGTGAATCCGAAATATTGAAAACCTCGAAAGTATTCCCATCATACCGGGCCAGGCCGTCACCAGTTCCTATCCAGAGATACCCTGCAGCATCCTGGTGCAGGGAGTAGACATAATCCTGGGGCAGACCGGATTTCACATCGAAAGCCACTACTTTGTGTTGCTGGGCTGCAGCCATAGCGCAGAACGCGATATATACAACGAACGAGGCAATTATGCGCCGGAAGACGAAAAAGTTAACTGGAGTTGACCAACTCATGGTTTCTATCTTTCTATGACACGCATTCGAATTTTCGCATTATATACTGGCACTCCCCCGATGGGAATAACAAAAAAGGGCAACATCTCTCCATACTGGTTCTGGACCGTCAATACCACATTGTTATTGTTGATCTTCTGGTTCCTGTTTTTAATAAACTGGATCTCCATGGAGGTATCTTTTTCCTCTTCTACGATTTTAAATTCCCTTTCTATCCAGTTATCCTCCCCTGAGACCGGGCACAACTCCCCGTTCTTGGCCACCGACACGATCCTGATAAACCCGTCGTCATCCCAATCAAAATTTGAAATCTTCACCGAAATGGTCCTGTCGTCTATATAAGGGTATATCTGGGACACGTTATTCTGATTATTGGACAGCCTGAACGTGTATTCGTAGGTAAACAGGTTACCTCCATCCACTTCATGGTTCTCTTTGGACTTGGTACTGAGAAAGTATGAGTAAAGATTACCATCATCTCCAGCCTCTCCCTGGGCAATAATTTTGAATACCTGACCATCAACTTTTTCAACATACTCACCTTCAAGAGGATTAAAGGGGCCAAACGAGTACCAGTTGTTATCATACCGATTACTTTCTCCGAAGCTTTTCGAGGCAAGCAGGTTACCGCTCTTGTAGTTGCCCTCCGGGTCCACTGCCTGGGCATCAGGATCTGTATAGCAGCCTTTACCACCATAAACTGAGAACCTTATCTTCGTATTGAAATCACCCTTTCCTTCATCCAGTTCTCCACCGGTGTCGGGATCGAATACCCTGATATAGATGGGTTCTTTCTGGGTGGTTGGAATCCTGATAAAAAAGATCTGGCAAAAATCATCATCTCCCCAGGACCTGTCAGCCTGGGCTCCAAAAGTGACCAGGTAAGGGATATTCTCCTCCTCGGCCGGAGCAGGCTGTGCACTGATCTGGACTGTCCACATCAGGAGCAGGCAGATGATCCATCTGCATCTTCTTATCTCAGTAATAATAGAGAACCTCATATATGGCTTTGATTTCATATTTATAAAATTTAAAATCGCCGGGGTGATATCGTTTTGGTCCTGTTAAACGGGAAATTGTATCCTATAAAAAGTTCATGTGTACCTGCATTGTAATGCATAATATTTAAAGATACATCATAAGCATATCCAAACACAAAACTTTCCTTGTGATTATACCTGATGGTGCCCCCCACAGTTTTGTTGTATCGATATAGAATTCCAAATCCAAGCAGCTTTTGATAATCTAATAATCCGAATAATTCGATAAATGGGGAATGCCCCCTGGATAATGCAACTAAAAGAGATGGAACTAAATCGAGATTTTCACCCAGTTCAAACCGGGCATTTGTTCCCATGTAAAAAACACGTGTGGTAGTGCTCCATTCTGAGGTCTCTCCTTCGTAGGGTGAAAGTTTGGAATTCAGGATTCTGGGTACTGACATGTATATGCTGTATTTTCCTGCCATATAGTTAAAACCAAATCCCACATTGGGTTGCAGCTGAATCCCCGGATCCTCTGCAAAAAGCAGGTCGCCCTGATCGATCAGCTGAAGGCGACTGAGCTCGAGTTGCCTGATGGCCAACTCTCCCTGCAGTCCGAGTACAATCCTGTTATTTTCACTCAACTGGAGAGAGTAAGAGTATTGCCATGATAATCCTGCATTTTGAACCGGTCCCATTGCGTCGTAATACAATGAGATTCCAGTACCAGCATTTTTATTCTTCAATTTCGTATGAAGCAAAAGTGCAGTGGATGTTGGCGATCCTTCCCAGCTTAGCCACTGTTGCCTGGTAAGGAATGAAAGACCTGGTATTTTCCTGTTTCCGGCAAAGGCCGGATTGTAAACCAGCTGGTTGTTGAGGTGCTGACTGAAAAAGGCAGGATCCTGCGCCTTAATATCAGGCATCAATCCTATTGCCACCAGGGTGATCAGGATCCACAGGGGTCTATATTTCAGTTTCCCATTCTTCACTTTCTCTATTCTCTATTCTCTGTTCAGATACACAAATCCCTTTCTTACAGATGCTTCACCAAATTTAAACACATAATAGTAGGTGCCTTCCGGCAGTATACCTCCCAGCACACTCCCCGTTTCGGGAGTTCCATCCCAGTCATTCTTATAATTTATCCGGTGAAAAACCACAACGCCCTGCGTGTTAAATATCACCAGCTCATTTTCGCTATAGTTTTCAATGCCAAGGATCACGAAAAGATCATTATACCCGTCACCATTGGGTGAGAATCCTTCGGGGATAAAAATCCCGGGGGCATCTTTCTCCAGAATTAATCCTGTGCCCATGATGGAATCCTGACATAAATGATCGTCAGTCACCCTCACATCGTAGTTTCCCAGTGTCAGGCTGACTGGATTCTGCTCAGTTGACTCATAATGGTTGGAACCTGTCCATAAGAAAGTATAGGGAAATATTCCTCCCGTAACTGACAATTGAATGGAACCGTCGTCGGCCTGGTAGCTCGAAACGTGCGTCACCTGGTCTATTATGGCCACCAGCTGATCTGGTTCACTGATCAGGATATCAGGTCCAATATTCACACATAAGTTACTATCGCTAACGGAACACGAATATTCTCCGGCTGCAAGATCAATCAGGCTCACCTCAGAAGAAGTAAATCCTAAAGGCCCCAACCACGTTGGGTTATAGGGCTCCATACCTCCTGTAATGGTGGTTGTGATTGACCCGTCGTTCGCTTCGAAACAGGAGGAGGAACTGGACAGGAAGGACAATTGTGGTAATTCATTCCGGATCACCTCAGCACTGTCACTCATCTCCAGGACACAGCTATCGACTGGATGATGCGCAAGGATATTATAATAGCCGGGTTCGTATACCGGCAACCAGACCAGGGAATCCCCTGTTCCCTGCAGGGTATCCAGTTGAATGGTATCATTCAGTATTAAGGTGTAGAGGTAGCCATCCCCAGAGCCTGAAAGGCTGATCATAACCCCTGTATCCCCGTTACAATATGCCCCTCCTCCTCCAACCGAAAAAACAGCGGGACACATGCCCTGCTCACCAATGCTTGCACAGATCTTTAGCTTGCCAACATCGTTGTTGGTATTCTCCCAGATCCTTACCCAGATGGTGTCGCCGGGGATTTGACCGGTGATATCCGCACCTGCCATTCGGGGGTGATAGCTACCGTTGTTCTCGTAACAATCAATCAGTATAAGTGATTCACAGCTTCCCTTATAGAGTGCCATGGCAGCACGATACATCCATCCGTTATTGTCAGGGAACTGGGCTTCTGTTTCCGTGTCGGTCTGGATCTCGAACGATCCTGATTGTGGTACAATGAGATAGAACCAGATATCGCCCCCTAAATAGTTGCCACAAAGGGGATCTGGAATTCCCGAGTCTTCGGCACCTATATTGCTATGAATGGAGAAAGCGCAAGTGTCATTGATATCCAGTGGGATCGCATTACAAGGTATATCATTTACCAGCTGGGTTTGCGTTAGGTAGTAGGCTTCTGGCTGGTGCTGAATCAGATATGAGGCAGCAATCCAGGCTGAGTCCCTGTCAATGGCGGAGATTCTTAGTTCATCCAGTGTCCCACTTGCAGATTCCGAGGAAGGCATCCAGGTCATCACATAGATTTCGCGTACCGTATCAAGAGCTGTGTAAGCTACCGGTCCAAAATCCTGAGCGCCATCAAGGAAGCCTGTAAGCTCAGTACCGTTCCAGGTAATAGCCAGGTGATGCCAGGAAACAGTATCCATGGTGGACCCTCTTACCAGGTCATAGGTATCACCCATTCCAGTACCCCATTCCCCAGATTGCCAGACACGCAAATATGCTCTATCAGTTATAGGATCTTCCTGGCGGTGCGCAAAGAAATAGTCAGAATTGGATACAGGCATTGAATCCAGTTTGATCCATAGTTCTGCGCATCCTGCATCCGTATTAAAACCTGATACCGGCATGCTTACATAATCATCCATACCGTCAAATTGAATCGCCAGTGATACCTTCCCATCCACCAGATCATCTGCTGTCATAGTACCCCCTGTTGTACCATGGTTCATTAATGAAGTCGCATCAGTGATCTGGGGTGCATTCGCAGACGGATCATCTGCCATGTGCCACACAGCTGTAAACTGGTTGCTCCAAACCCCCGCCGTGTCCCAGAGGGGAAGCCCATCAGGATTGCCATAATAGAGGTACAGGTCCGTATTGGATTCGGCAGAAACTGACGGAATTCGTACCCATGCGGAAAGTGAACCAGTTTCCGGATCGTAGCTTTCAATTTCAAAGTCCAGCACGGTGATGCTGTCCTGATCCGTGAAACAGAAGTCCGTCCCGTCGGCAAACTGAACAATTCCTCCGTTAGAGGCGGACCGCATCAGTGTGTCGCTAAAACTAAATAATATGGGAAAGCCTGTAAGGGGTAAACTACCCTGATTCAGACTCTCATCGATTGAGATTCTTACCCGGTGACTGTAACCATTCAACCATTGGGCGCTAAGGCTGCTCCCCCCCTTCAATAGAAGGAATATCAGCAATAATATGCTGGCTATTCTCAACGCTGCTGAAAGATCCTTTTTCCCCATTTACTCCTATTTATCCAAAATAATAAATTCCACTCTCCTGTTCATCATCCTGCCTTCCTCACTGCTGTTGGAAGCAATGGGCCTGGATTCTCCATATCCCTTACCCATAAGTCTGTCTCTTGCAATACCTTGACTGACAAGGTAGTCGACCATGGAGAGGGTTCTTTTCTGGGACAGAGTCATATTGTACTCAAATGATCCCATGTTATCGGTGTGTGCTGCAATCTCAAGCCTGAGGGAGGGATATCTGTTCAAAATGATAACTACCTGGTCCAGTATGGGATAAGAGGTCTCACTTATCTTGTAATCGTCAAACTCAAAATAGGCATCGGCAAAATCCCCCAGCGTGGAGGTCAGCTGAAGCAACTCCTCCTCAGCAAGATCTGCCAGGATATAACTTCTTACACTTGCACTCTCAAAACCTTTCTCCACCACATCGCTGTAGGTGGAATATGTATCCATGAGGTTGGAGGCTTCCCCAACGGTGTAACTGTAAAGACTATCCTCCCTTAAAAATACCTCGGTAATGTCGTAGGCACCACGAAGAGGATCAAACAGGGAGGTGTCGATGTTTACCTTTTCAGGAGAATTCAGAACTTCAACCCGGAATACTGCATCCCTCTCCATTGCCTCCTTCAAAGAATAGAGTGGGCTGATTGTGGAGGAATCTTCAAGGGCCGACATTGGAAGCTCTTTCAGGTCTCCCTTCTCAACAGCCATGTACATGGCCAGTTCCTGGTTGTCTTCAAGCACCTCCACATATTTGAATACACAGGATTTTGGGATAAGTCCCGTACTGTCGGGTTCCCCTGTCAGGCCCAGGCTGACTCTGTAGCTTCCCTTCGTTTTGAATGCATGTTTGGCATCCATGGCTTTAGCATTTACTCCATCGTCAAAGTCCCAGTAATATTGTGTGATCTTCATATCCGGCATGTTGGATTTTGCTGCATTGAATGCAATCATCTCATCCTTCAGAAACAGGTCTGGTGAGGATATATAGGGTTGGACCGCATCGCTTATCTCTACGTCGTAGGATGACTGGGTGAAGAAGGTATTTCCTGTATTGTTATCGATGATGTTCAGTTCAACATTGTAAGTACCTGCGCCCGGGAAACAGTGTTCGACCTCGATACCGGAAATTTTCTCACCGTCACTGAAATTCCACTCATAATTCAAAGGCATGGTATCGATGTCCATGAATCCTTCATCATAAAAAAGATAACAGTAGTAATTCTTCTGAAGGCTGTCGCATTTATAGAAGGGAGGTATATCTGTAACAAAGCTGTAGATGTCATCGTTTCTTTGCCTGCCAGAAGAGAAGTATCCTTCGGTCCCGTTCCTGTTGGTGATGATGCCGAAGTCATCAGCCTTTGAATTGATATGAGCGTCCATGTGTACCGGGATCACCCACTTTTCACCCTCCTGCCAGGTGTAAAATATATCCTTTTTACCGAGCCCGGGCCACCCATCTGATGAAAAATAGAGGATCCCTTCATCATTGACAAATGGGTAGGATTCATTGCCTGTGGAGTTGATATTGAAACCCAGGTTCACCGGCTCAGACCAGGCATCATCCACCCTGTCGCAATAATAGAGGTCGGCACCCCCGAAACCACCGGGCATATTGGATGCAAAATAGATCCTTGAGCCATCGGGCGCCAGGGCGGGTGTAGTGATGGAATAATCTGCGCTGTTATAGGCAAATGGAGTAATGTCCGACCAGACTTCGTTCACCAGGCTGGCCTGAAAAAGTCCCAGCTGGTTCCGATCATCAAATACATCCCTGAGTTTTGTTTCTACTTCTATATTTCTGGAATAGTAGATGATATTGCCATCTGCATTAAATGTGACAGGTCCGTCATTATAACTTGTCAGTAACTCTTTTGAAAAGATACTGGCAGGATTCAGCCCGGCAGAATCGTTCAGGGCGACACTCCATATATTTACGTTTTCTCCGCTCTCAGGTGATGTATGGACAATGATCACATCGTGTTTGCGGTTGGAGCTGAATACAAGGTAGTCACCGTATCTGACAGGAGAGAAGTCATCATACCTTTCTGAGCTGAATCCTGCTTTTTCAACGGCAAAGATCTGGCCATCCGCTCCTGCAGAGATAAAAGCAAGGAGCGCTAGTATGATCCAGTATTTATGCGGGCTTAAATTCATCTGTATCATGTTAAAAATATCTTGGATCAATTACATCGATTAAATAGCGAAAATCATAGCGGACGGTAATTTCATGTGATCCTCCCATATAGCTGGCAATCTTCCCAAATCCAAAGTCATATGAGTAAGCAACGGACAGCTGTGTGTTCACCTGGTAAAGGAGATGTCCAACAATTGATTTGTTGCTCCTGTAGGAAAGTCCGAACCAGACCCTGTCATTATAGATGAAGAAAGAGTTCAGGTCAACCTGAACCTTCGCAGCTTGACTGTAACGAATCATTGATGAGGGCAGCAGTTTCCAGCGGGAAGAGAGAGAAAAAAGGTATCCTCCATTGATAAAGTAGTTGTACTGTCCATAGTCATTGACCAGTTCATAATTCCCGGAAGAGGAGTTAAAAGAATGGGAAAGTAACATGGGAACAGAAATACCAAGGAACAAGCGATCGTTTGAATAATAAGCACCAATGCTGAAGTTGGGCTGCAGATACCGGTCCGCGTTACCCATAAGCAACTCATCATCCTGGTCAATGGCTATCAGCTCATCCCAATTATTCCTGAAGGTGTTTAAACCAGCGCCCAGCCCGAAAGCCAGAACTCCTTTATCCATCAGGATCCTGTAGGCAAAGTTTCCAGAGATCACAGTGGAACCTGTAATGCCAGTCCTGTCGTTCATGGCCAGCAGGCCCAATCCCACCTGTTCTTTCCTAAGGGGTGCATGCATGGTAAGGGTCGTGGTTTTCGGAGCTCCATCAAATCCGGACCACTGGTTGCGGTGTTGCATGGTCATGCTCAGGGCATCCCTGTTACCGGCATAAGCAGGGTTAATAGCCAGGGTGTTCAATAGATATTGGTTGGACAGGGGCTCCAGCTGGGCTGCCACACCAAGAGGTAGTAATATAATTGTTATGATAAATAGCCACCTGCTCATCCTATCTCAAAATCATTACGTATCCTTTCCTGATATCGTTGTCGCTAATCTTCAGAATAATATAGTATGTTCCTTCAGTTAAGGCCTCCATATTCTGATCTGTGCCACCCCAATTGTTCAGGTAAGGGGCAGATCTGTAGACCTCAAAACCCCACCTGTCCAGGACCACCAGCTCGGAAGCAGTGAAATTCTCGATGCTTTCCACATGAAACAGATCGTTTTTACCATCTTCGTTGGGGGTGATCACGGTGGGGATTACAAAATCATTCACCTTGATGTTTACCTGATCTGAGACTTCTGGACAAACCCCGTTGCTTACCTTCCATTCAAATACATTTTCACCAATTTCCAGATCCACAAGCCTGGTAGTGGGTGACTGTGGATCGGCGAAAACTCCATATCCCTGAACCACAGTCCACCTCCCTGTTTCACCAGAACCAATGGACGCATCAAGGTCACTCTCAAAACGGGAAGTAAGCTCCTGATCTGGTCCCGCATCAGCAAGAGGTGGATCAACTACAAAAACTGTTACATAAGCTGTACTGCTACATCCATTCAGGTCTGTCAGGACCACTCTGAAAATGGTATTATTATCCACTATAGCCATTGTTTCCGAACTGCTCGGATCGATGACCTGACCCTGAGGGAACCAGGTAAAATCGCCTGTCCCGCTTGCCGATAGTTGCGCATCAATCCCCTTGCAAACAGAGATATCTTCACCGGCTAAAACCGTTGGCCT
>Ga0164313_10003417_pt1 | contig 14148 bp, 15 predicted proteins | sample GuaBasSedimGuay4_FD_113735 | JGI IMG/M metagenome (GOLD analysis project Ga0164313, IMG submission 113735) | Subseafloor sediment microbial communities from Guaymas Basin, Gulf of California, Mexico - Guay4, Core 4569-4, 0-3 cm | ecosystem: Environmental > Aquatic > Marine > Hydrothermal vents... | reverse complement strand
AGGAGGTAAGACATGGAAGATAATATTGGAATTAAACTAATAGTATCTATAATAGCTATTAGTATTGCTCTTATATTAGGATGTTATTTTATTTAAAATAGAACACACCTTAATGATATAAACTAAGGTGTGTTTTTTTGTTTACCTAAAATAATGTCTTTCAACTTGATCTAAATGTTGGTTTTCTTTAATAACATCAAAAACTCCAATATTAGGAGTCCCAGATTTAATACCACAGGTAGGACATATTCCTTTCATTGCAGTAGTTGGAACACCTTTTCTTATATCAAATTGAAATATTGTTCCACAATTAGTACATCTGTATGCTAATCTATATTCAGTGTTAGCTAATTTGGTTCTTAAAAGTATTGTAGTTTTTTCACTCATTTTATAACTCCTTTCATATGTATATTATAAAATAGGATATTATATCCTTTAAAATATGTTCTAAAAATCATTTAAGTATTCCTTGTTCTATATATATTAATATCTAATAAGAAGGATATTTGTAGTCCTTATAATTAATTTTAAGAAGGAGAATTAAAATGACAAAATTTACAACAACTTTAATGGTAATGGTAGTTATGGCAATCGTATGTGTTTCTAATGTTAATGCAGATATGACAGCGTCTGAAAGTCTTCGTCATAAGAATGCTTATATGACTGATACTGAAAAACTTCGTCATGAAAATGATGTGTTAACTCCACATAACATAACAGTATTCCCTGCGAAAATTGATAACACTGACATTAATGAAATGACAGCCTCTGAAAAACTTCGTCATGAAAATGATCAGGTTGTTGAACATCGTGTAACAGTATTCCCTGCTAAAGTTAATAACACTGATATGAATGACATGACTTCTGGTGAAAAACTTCGTCATGAAAGTAATCAGAATATGACTGATGCTGAAAAACTTCGACATGATTCTTAAATCATAGTAGTACAAAAAAGAGATTATAATTTAATTATTATAATCTCTTTTTTTGTTTATATAGTTTCATTAACAGTTGTTCTGGTATATCCAGCTGCTGTTAATGCATCTGTATAGGAATTATCTCCAATGTTAACAATATCATTATAGAAACTATTATAGGACTCTTCTGAATCCCAATCATTTATTTGCTCTACTGTAGTTGAATTTACTAAATTTGTACTATGATTTAAAACTCGAGATTCATTAACCTCAACATCAAAAACATTATCAAATGCTACATATGGATAGTATTGATTCAATTCTTCAAAAAATTCTTCTTTAGTACTGAATGTTAAAACAGATGACACAATAGTTATAGTAGATCTAAACATTTTTTTTATCTCCTTTTATTATTTTATATTTTGTTCTATTATATTTTTCTTAACATAGAAATTAGGTCCAAATTCTAAATCACTAACCTCTTTTATTATTTGAAAACCAAATGATAGATAAGCTTGTATAGATTGCTTTCGAGGTATACTCCATAATATTTTTTTGTTTTCATTTATTGCTTGTTGATGTACTGCTTTAAATAATAATTGACTAATACCTTGTTTTCGATATTCTTTTAATACATATATTCCTCTACTTCTATACTCAACATTTGATGTAGCATGACCACTATTAACTGCAACACATTTATTATTAAGAAATACTCCAAAAAAAGTTGGTATATTATTTTCTATTTGTTTATTAAAGCTACCTTCCATAGTTAAACCATTAGTAGATCTGATAGGACTCTTTCGATTTTTCCATAATAACTTTTCCCAAAAAGGAAATATCTCATCATAAGATATTTTTTTAACAACATATAATATACTCATCTTATTAAGCGCCACACCCATCATTTTCTTTGTTCTGATTTTTTAAAAATTCAATTGGAGGGATATTCTTAGTTGTTAATGTTTTATAATTTAATCCAGCTTTTATAGCTGCAACATAACCAGCTGCTTCCATATAATTTGAGACTTCAATAAATTCTAATGGCATGATGTCTTGTAATTTTGTTTTGTTTTCTCGAACTGCTATAACAGGTATTCCTCTTTCGAGACAAGCTATATGTGGTCTCCCTACACAGTTCATAGGAGTTATTAGGCAATCAATATTATTAACTCCTAATGAGTTAGGTCTTCGCCTTTTTGTTATTCTTGGAGCTCTATGTAAACCTTTTAAAATACTATTTAAATAACATGTTGAAATTAAGGAAGCTGACATTCTTGGATTATAAGAAAGACCAGTATAAGGTTCTTCTAATTCTTCTACTGGAGAATGTGCAACTGGTTTATTTATTTTATTTGCAACATGTCTTGATAATATTGCTTCAACTGCACCATATGGATTTATACCACCACAACGTAAATAATTCATAGCTGTTTTATTAGTAACCATAACTTTACTATGAATAGCAAGTGCATCAAAATCTTCTCCTGATATTTGATCTATTAATGCATCTTCACCTTTTATAATTCCTGTAGCATGATCCTCTAATACAATTCCTTCCATTTCAATTGGAGTTTTTAAAGTAATAGATTTAATATCTGTTCCAAGAGTATACATAGATGCTTCTATAGAATTTCTAGTAGCTGGTTCAAGTGAATCATTTGATACCGCTAATATTTTATTAGATTTTGGTTTATGTAAATAAAATTTGCCTTCAAGGAATCTATCTAAAATACTACCTTCTACATACCAAGTATTATCAGTCATTTCATTTAAGTCTGATGCATTTACTACATTTGGATGTACTAATAAATTGTCACAAACTGATGCCAATAATCTAGCTACTGGATTAGCATCTCCTGCATGTCCTCCAATTTCACAACCTATTCCTGTTGGTATGATCATTACAACATTCATAATTATCCCCTTTATATTCTATTTATTTTAAAGTATTTTTCTGCCATTTCTCTATATCTTTTTATAGCTTCATGGACCCAATCTTCATTGCCTAAATTAGCTTTTAATAATTCCTTATGAGTAAAACCTAAATTTAAACATCTCATGTAGCAATGTTTAGCAACTATTGATCTTAAATGTCTACTCTCATGATAAAATTCTTCTACTGTATTTAACATAGAATCTCGACTAATATTATTATGACTCCATTTATCAGGAGATTCTTTTGTAGAGTACCCATATTTTTCTGGATCTTGTTGTATTTTACTAAATGATTTTGCATATGATTTTTTAGTATCATAATCTCCTATATATAATGCAGAGATTACCCAACTATCTAAATATGGTTGAACCGTTAACCAATTAGTTAAATCTTTAATTGTTTCTTCTGTTTCGTTTGGTAAACCAAAAACAAATCCACTTCCTGTTATTATTTCATTACCCCATCTCTCTTTACATAAATTTAAAAGATATTCTATTTGTTTTAAATTTGTATTCTTTCCAATTATTTTTCCAGTGTTTGGGTTTATTGTTTCTATACCCCACATAACACTTTTACAACCAGACTCATAAATAAGATCTACCATTTCAGGATATATTTTTAATAACTCCAATCTACAAAACCCAGTCCACTCTATTTTAAATGGTAAGGATGTAAATAATTCATGAACCATTTTCATTTTATGGATTGATTCATTAATCTGTGAATCCGAGATCATATATTGTGTAGTCCCAAAATTCTCATAGTTATATATCAATTCTTTTTTTATAGTCTCTTTATTTTTAATCCAAGTATTTTTTTTCCTTTTTGGAAAGTCACAAAATGTGCATTTGAATGGGCAGCCTCTAGCAATTTCTATAGGTAATGCTTCCCCTTCAAATATAGTATCATCTATCTTATGCCATTGTATAGAACTATTACAAAACTCTTCTTCTGGATATGGTTGATCTATTTCACTTTTGATAAGCTTCTTGGGAATGTTAATATTATTTTTTAAACTATCTGCTATATAAATAATACTACTATCAGCTAAACCACCTACCCATAAATCAATAAATGGATATTTTCTTTGTAATAGTATTTTGTGAGCTACTTTTAGTCCACCAACAACTGTCTTAATGTTAGGATATAGTTCTTTTACATATGCAAACCATTCTATTACTGTATCTGGTGGAAAAGGTAAATATACATTTACAATATTGTCTTTATATTTAGTTTGATAATTCATATAGTAATCTTCTAAATTTTGAGGTAGGACAGAGGTCATGTGTGTACAAGAAAAACCTAAAAATAATGTCCTTTCACTAACATAATTACCAATTACATTTTTAAATTTATTAAAATCAAAAAAACTAAAAAAATCTATTGTTTTGACTTTATATCCATTTCTTCTCAGCTGAGAAGCTATAGTATAAGCTCCAGCATCTCTACCCCAACCTATACTACCATTGGTATCTGAAAATAATACTACATCATACATTCTAATAATCCTTTATTTGTTTATATACATTTTCTATTAATTCTTCATCATCACAAAGCATTTTTATTTTCTCAATATATGGAGTCCATTTAAATTGATTATATTCCTCCGGGAATTTATTAAATAATTTATCTTGGTATGTCTTGTGTATTTCAGAAATATATTCAAATCCAGTATAATCATTTCTTGATATTATTTTAGGCACTCCTTTAAATCTTTTATAATCTACCTTTGGTCTTGTTCCCACTTCTGGAAAATAATGTAAGTAGAATAAACTTTTAAAATTTGTATTGAGTTTAAGATCAAAATAATCAGTATCTTGTTGTTTATTTAATTTAGCATTTTGAATCCATTCTAAAATAATAGGATTAATCAATAGACTTAATTTTAATTCACTTGTATATATAAAAAACTTTGGGATACCTGGTCTTTTTCTATATCTTAATAGTCTTTCAATTGCTTGATACTGCTCTCCTTCAAAAGTTAAAACCTTTCCATCATTAATAGGAGCTTGTTTATATCCTGTGAAATTTGTTTTTGGATTTATTATTCTTCCCAGACATAAAAATAATTCACCCAATCCAAACACAGGTAAATTATCAACAAACTCAGTCATGTAAGCTTGGAATACAATTTGAGGATTTCTACATTGAGTATGTTCTGAATATTCTTCTAGTTTATTTTTAAAGAAATCCTTTATATCAATTTTAATAACTTTATATTTAATTTGAAATTCTTCACAATAGTTCTTAGCATAAATTATATCATGTTCATTATATTTAAAATCAAAAATAATAGCATTGAATGGAATATTTGAAAGTCTAAAGCTTTCACAACAGACTAAACTATCAACACCACCACTAACTAAAATATCTATAGGTATATTATAAGTATTATTGATTAACTTAGCTGTTTCTAAACATTCATTTTTCCATGACAATGGTTTTCGGGTTATTTTATCATAATAGAAAAACCATTTATCATTTTTATGTTCTCTATATATTTTTTCAGTATTATTATACCCCCAATTTAAACAGGTATATTTATTTAATGTTGTCATATTCTTAATTGTTCTTATTATTTAATATTATATGTTCTATTTCTTTAATCTCAGGAACCAATTCATAAATATTTAAATTCCGCTGTTTGTGTATCTCTTTAGTCCATTTAACAAAAGACTCTTGAAGATATTCTAAATATTTCTTAGTTAAATTTAAAGGATTTTCATGTTTTAAATAATTTAAAGTATATTCTAAATCAAAAATATAATCCGAATGGATATTATTCTCTTTAACATATTTCTCAAATTTAATAGCAGCTTTTTTTCTCATGTGATGTGGAACAATAATTGGATTTAAATATATAGGTTCCACAGTCATAGGACACCAATTTATTTTTATTGATTTACTAATATTATTAGCCCACTCTATAATTTTATAAGACTCCCAAAGATTATATGGCATTGTTGTTACATTGATTCTAACACCACCACCAACTAAATTTTTTAATTTGGTTATAAACTTTAGATTTTCTACAACTCTATCTAAAGATGAATTATTACCTCTGATGTAATTATATAAAGGACCTATAGCATCAATACTTACATCAAATGAAACTTTAGGCAATTGTTGTAATAGTTCTTTCATTTCTGAAGTAAGGACATTTAGATTGGTTGTAATATGAATACGTGCATTACCTTTATCTTTTAAACATCTATTTAAAAAATAAGTAAATCTAGATTCTATTAATGGCTCTCCACCTTTAACCTCTACCTCTATTAAATCTTTTATAATAATCTGGTCTATAAATTTTTTAGATAGTTTACTTATTTTAAGAAATGGTTCTATATTTTTTCTAAAAGGTAATTTTGTTACGAGCTTTTTATCATCCTCAATCCATGAGCTTGAATATTCTGACGAACACATAACACAATCTAGATTACATACATTACTAAAAATAATATCCAGATAATTAATTGTAGGATTTGAAAAATCAATTGGTAAAATAGTTTTATTCATATCCTCCATAAATCTTATTCTTCTACTACGAAGTCCAAAAGATTCCATTTTATAACAAGGTCTACAAATTATTGGAATCCCTTTATTTAAAAATCCTTCTCTCATCTTAGTGAAATTCTGTTCCCAAATTTGTTTTAAATTTGTAGTATCATTTATTTCACAAATACTATTATTGTTTGTACAGCACATTTGTCCAGTCATTTTAGTAGTTACAGCAAAACCAAACCAGGGTACATAACAATCTACTTCTTTCATATTTATTAAATCCTTTATAATTTTCTTATATCCAAGGTATTCATTTGCATATCAAAAGAATTGAATATAACAAAACATGGAGTATATATTGGCTCCCTTTCAACCATAGATGTTTCTTGTAATGTATATATTAAAACTTCTGTAGCTATTAATAAAGATGCAAAATTTGCTCCTGTTGATATTGTTGAGAAAGTTTTATAATTATTATAATTATCAACAATTCTTTTTTCTATTAAAGGAGAATATAAATATGTTTTAATTATTTCTTCTTTTTCATTATACAACTCCCAAAATTTCTTTGGTAACATTCCATTTGGTTTACGATTAAATAATAATGAGGAACCACCAACAGTAAACGCTTGAAATAATGGAATATTATACTTATCTAATAATTCAGTTGATTTCTTTTTTACTTCTAAGTTTTTTTCTGCATCAATAACTCTTACAAAAATATCACTATCTTTTATCATTCCTTCAATATTATTAACATTAATTCCATCTGAAAATTTTTGTATTTGCAATTTAGGATTTATCTCAAGACCATACTTTATATAAGTATCTAATTTATTTAAATTCATTGTTGAGTTAAATGCTAGAATTTGTCTATTCATATCTGGTGGGTCAAAAATTCCATTATCAGATAACTTAAATTTCTGAAACCCTAATCGTACTAAAGATAAAAATGTTAAACCACCAACTCCACCAAGTCCAGCTATAGAAACAGTGGTTGTTTTAATTTTATCATAACAATCATTATCTAATAAAAATGCTGACCTACATAAAAATTCTGGTAACATTTTAAGTGCATGCATCTAAACTAATATCATGAATAGCAATATTACTGGGTTGAGCTATAATCCAATCTATAATACTAACTAAATATTTGGTATCTATTTTTCCTATTTTTTCTGGAAATTTTTCTCTTTGTTTAGGAAGGTCTAACACACCTGGAGCTATATAAGTAATTTTAATTCCATTACCTGGATAAACATTAGGTCCACCTCCAACAGCTCCACCGCCATAATTCCTACAATAATCTTTTAAGTTTCTTTTTTCTATACAATACATTCTAGCACCTCTTGAATTATCTGCTGTGCTACCAATGACAATTATATGTCCTTTTTTATTTGCTCTATTCCATCTATCCCAAATATGATCTACTAAATTTATTTGCCCAAAATCTGGAACATAAGAACATGAAATACAAACATCATAATCTAAAGATTTAATAGCAAATTCTTTTCTGTCTTCAAATTTTGTAAAATCTAAATTGCCATTACTTCTACTATAAAAATCTGCATCTGGATGTGCTTCAAAAAATGATTTCGCTAATCCATAATGCTTATTCCCCGCTACAATTATTTTTTTCATTTTCATCTCCTAAATCTATATTATAATTAACTTTTAACATTTGATATAATTCTGGAAAGCATTCCTGAAATTTTAAATTTCTTAAACTATCTAAATTTTTTGTGTGTTCTACAAATCCATTGAAATGAGTTTCATTAAAATGAACTAGCTCTTCTATTAAATAATTTTTAAACATATTGACTTTAATATAATGAGGGGTATCTTTTCCAGGACAATTATCAGATTCTAAATGTTTTTTAATGATATCTATTGCTTTAAGTTTGACTTTTCTGGGTAAACAGCTTGGTGATACATTAAATGGTGCTATTACATGTTTAAAATGCATCCTCTCCCATGTATACCTGCTTAAATTATTTTTTACCCATTTAGCAAAATCAAGAAATGTAAAAATATTATAACAACTTAAAGTAACACCAGTTGTTAATATACAATTTGGATGTTTATCTAATTTTATAAGATTATTTTTAATAGTATTCCATTTAACTGGATATCTAATATATTCAAGTCTTTCATTAATATCATCTACACTACATTGAGTTGCAACCCATTTAAATTCTTTCCAGAGGTTCAAAACTTTATCTGGAATATATGTAATGTTAGTATCATATCTTAATTGTATATTTTTAGATACTCCACTATCAACTAATATCTTTAAAATTTCTAAATGCCTACTTGCTAATAAAGGTTCACCACCAGCCCAATAAATTTCTCTTAAGTTAGGGTATATCTTTTTAAATTCTTCTTTAAATAAATCATTTTTATACCATTCAAAAGAAGTTTTATCATTCATATTATATTTAACACCACCGAACATAAATTCGTCTTTTGAACTACCATCTACTGTCCAATAACTATTTAATTTTTTTAATTTGTTCCAGTCTGAGTACCAAGCATCTGAATGTCCTGGATGACACATGACACATTTTAAATTACAATGATTTCCTAATCTCAATTCTAAACTTTTAATATTCAAAGAATTTATAGATCCATCTGGGTTTGTCATTGATTTTGCTAATTTCAAATTCATGACATCTTTCCATCTGCGATTATTATTAACTCTTACACTTACTGCTCCATTAGAATATCTTTCCCTTGACCAACATGTACTACATACAGGATGCTTTATGTTATTTAGTAATGCTAAACGAACTTCCTTTAATTGTTCTACATTTAATAAGTTCAACATAGAGTCTTGTCCACATATATATGGTTCTATATTCTGCTCCCAAGATTGACGACTGTCATCAAATTCATGTTTATTGGGTAATGTTTTAGTTGTTTTATTTAAAGCTTTCATAACACAGCAAGTAGTCATTGCTCCTGCTGGTTTTATGCTTACTTGCATCCATGGTAGTACACAAAAAGTATCCATATTATTTTTTCCATTTTGGTATTTTTAAATCAGCACAACTACCACATACATCAGTAATACATACACGTGGTTCATCATATAGTTTAAAACCAGTTTCAATATGACCTAAAGGTTTATCTTTACACATATAATGTCTCATAACATTTCCTTTAGGTTCTGTTATAATTAAACTTCTATACCCAGCTTCACAAACCCAATTTTTATATTTATTAAAGCCAAGACCTAAAGCTCTTTCAACATTATCAACTAAATATGTATTATTTTCATCATCAATTAATTCATAAATATAATTTACTTTGCTATGTCTTGGAAATCCATTTTTAATTTTATCTAATTGGTCTGGAGTATATTCTCTTTCATATGTATTACCATCAATATAATCAACTTGAATTTTAGCTTGAACTGATATTTGATTATCATAAAAATATTGTGCATGATGCCACATTTCATCAAATCTTTCATTTAATAAAACTATATTTATTTGAGCTTTTACTCCAGCATCTTTTAAAAATTTAACTTTTTCTAAAAATTCTTGTCTATCAGCAAACTCAGGATGAAAGGAAGCAGTAACTGATAAGTCATTTGAATACTCTACTAATTTTTTTTAACCATTTTAAATTACGACTACAATTAGTAGTTAAATTAATTTTAGATACAGGTTGAGTTTTAATATGTTTTATTATATCTAAAAAATTTGGATGTAGTGTTGGTTCACCTCCGCTAAAAGAAAAGGAAAATTTATCATAACCTCGTTCTTTAGCTTGTTCAAAAATTGAATCTAATGTTTTTATTATAATTTCAATCGGTCTATGATCCTTAACTTTAGTACTTGCATATGGCCAACAATAAGAACATGAATAATTACAATATCTTCCAAGTAACCAGTTTACACTAAACCAGTTTTCTCTTAAAAAATATTTATTACCAACTTTAACACATTTGTTAAAAGGTATATCAGAAAATTTCATTATATATCTCCGGTACTATTTCTTGAAAAGTTATTCCTCTTTTGTCCATAACTCTGGTAAATCTTTTAAAATCATCTAGATAAATTGTATGGTCTGCTGAATTCATATAATTACAAAGATGAATTATTGATCGTTTAACTTTATCATTATGACCTTTTCCGTAAAGTTTTTCTGTAATCATATCTTTACATTTTTGAGGTAATACTTTTAAAGTTAAATGTTTTGGTTGAGCTACATGAGTTGGATTAACCCAACTAGAATTATCAAATTGTCTTTTATAATATTTATTATTATGTTCAATCCACCAGTCGTACATTTCTAAAATATTTAAAATATTATATGGTAGTATAGTTGATCTCATACCAACTCTTACATTCATTTCGTTACTTAGTTGAAGGTATTTAATCAAATTGTTTTCAACTATATCCCATTTGGTTGGATATCTAACATATTCAATTACTTTTCCAACTCCATCAAATGATGTTGCTATTTCAACATAATCTACTTTCTTCCAAATATCTAATAGATCTTGTTTAGGAAATCTCATTAAATTACTTGAATAATTCAAAAAGCATTTTTCAATACCAGGATATTTTAATCTTTCTTCAAGTATGGTATAGTAATCATTTATTAATAATGGTTCTCCACCAGTAAATTTAAGATAAATCAAATTTGGTATTACACTTTTTATAGAATCAATATCAATACTAAGTTTACCATATGGTTCTATTAGTCCATCTAACTCTGATAAGTCTTGTTTTGACCAAGCAGTGCTAAAAAATGGACCACACATAACGCATTGTACATCACATATGTTTGAGAATGCTGATTCCATGAATGTTATTAATGGTTTATCTAAATCAATTGCATCTGTAATAACATTCATTCGATTATGAATTTCTCTTAAACTTGCTAATTTATTAGCATCCTCTTCTTCATAACATTTTTCACACCCTGGGACTCTTTCACCATTCAACATTTTTTTACGAACACCATTCATAAAATCATTATTAAATAAAGTTTCTAAGTCAGCATGATCTAAATTATGATCAGAAGGAACATTTACCTTTTTAAATCGACAACATGGTTTGCATTGTCCACCAGGTCCTACAAAATGATGATTCCAAGCTAAACTACAATATGTTTCTTTCACAACTCTGTCTCCTGTTTGTTAGATTTATCTCCACTAGAAAATTTATACTCTTCACCACAAGTTCTACCACAAGTCATTAATTTATTTGTTGTAAAACTTTCAACTAAATCATTTGCAAACCACCTATGATTTAATACTTCTTTAATCGAATGATCTTTTAAAGAGTTAAATCCCTTCTTATAATTATCTAACAATTTCATTAATTGGACTTTTTGAATATTTTTAGTTCCTTCAAAAAATAATGGGGCACCAACCCAACAACATGGCCATAGATTTAAATTATAGTCTATATATAATATTTTATCATTTCTATATTTACAATCAATCGTAGTTTGTTGAATGTAATTATCCCACGAACCATACCTTTCAACAATTGATTTAAATTGTCCAGCTCCTTTATTAGATTTATAATTTTCATTATCAATAAATCGCTTTGTTTTCTTTTCATTAAATATTTTAAAACCAATATCTTTAGCTAATTGTTTTGCTTCTTCAACCTGGTGATGATTATGTTCAAATACTAAATAATCCCATCGAGCTATTCCTCCATTGTTAATAAAAGCTTTAGCATTCTCTATAACTTTATTAAAATCAGAATTTACTCTATAGATTGAATTAGTATCTTCTAAACCATCAATAGCAAATATAACTTTACATTTATCATCTAGTATACCAGCTAAGTCTTTCCAAAAATTAGTATGTCTTAAACTACCATTTGTATATATAGTTAGTGGTACATTATATTTCCTTAAGTATTCAACACAATCAAAAAAATTAAATCCTGCAACAGCATCTCCATAATTACCACAAAAGAATATCTGTTCTAATTGTTTTAAAAATGAAGGAGATAACAATCTTTTATAATCATCCAAAGTCATTGAGTTCCATTCAACATTTGGATTTAATTTTCCATCTAATCCAGTACGAGCACACTGAGGACACTTCAAATTACAATGACTTGTTTGTTCTATGTTTAAAATTCTTACATCTTCTATATTAAGAAACATTTATTATCCTTTTAATTGTAGCTGTTTATTAGTTGGAATATTATAATATTCACAAAGATCGAATGCTTGTTTTAATCTATCTTTTCTTATTTGTAAGGTACTATTTTTTGTATACCATACATTATTATTATCCATTTTTAATTCTGGACTTTTATAAATTCTTATATTTTTATGTATTCCAAGTTCCTGGATATTAATAAATATAGTTTTTTTATATTTTGATAGATACTTAATCAAAAGTAAAGTCTCTTGGAATTCTTCTTCAGTTTCATTAACCCATCCAACTATCAAACAGAAATCCATTCGAATATTATATTTAGAAAAATATTCACAGTTTTTATATATTGTTTCATTATTAAAAGATTTACCCATATCTTTTCTAACTCTATCTGACCCTGTTTCTACTCCAAATTTTACTTTAAACAAACCAGATTCACTTGCATCTTTGTAATTTAATTCTTCCATTTTATCATTAAGTAAATAAAATCCACTCCATTTCAAATTCTTACCTTTTAACAAATCTATGAGCTTTAAAAAATTCTTATGATGTCCATTCATTAGACAATCACCGAATTGAAAAATTCTTTTTTTCATAGTTTGACTCATGCTAACCATTTCTTCCACTATATTTTCAGCTTTTCGACTTAAATATATATGAGAAAGCATTTCTTCAGAGCAATATTTACATTTATTTATACACCCTTTAGATGTGTAGCTTGATAAACATTTATAAAATTTAGAAAGTTGTTTTACATCAGAATAGTCAGCAGGTGGAGTATTATTAACGTCTATCCTTTCTGGGGGTATTCCATTTATACCTGCATAAAAATAATTACCTTTAAGTAATTCTACTAAAGCTACCTCTCCTGGTCCTCTAATAAAATAATCAACATTTCCAAATTCTAATTCTTCGATAAAATAATTACCCCCTAAAATAGTTAAAATTTTTGGGCATTGTTCTTTTAACAATTCTAGAAATTTATTGATTATAAAATAATTCTCAATTGATATATAACTACAACCAAACCATTTAGGTTTAACACGTTTAATTTCATCAATCCACTTTAATGATAAATCTTTGAAGTAATCATTCCACATTTGATTAAATTTTATTTTATCAGTAAAGTTTTCATTAACAAATATAGATTTATTTAAAGTATTATATGATTCTTTACCCCAATCAAATACTTTACATTCGAAACCATTATTTTCAACACAACTTTTTAAAATAAAAGGTGCTGGAAATAATACATCTTTATTATTATCTGGGAAAAGAGTTAATACAATATCAGTCATAATAATCTCCTTTATAAATTATACTATAATAATTCATAATCATTTAAATTGGTCTCCAAATTGATCTAATTCCTTACCACATTTTAAAGCACAAGTTTTTAACTTACCTTCATATAAGGTATCAATTAACCAAGTATCCTTAATATCTTTAAATATACCAGATTTGAATATTTCCTTTAATGGTCTCTTCTTAATATTAATTTGATCTTTATTTATCACATTCCATATGTCAGAATATTTTTCTGGCCAGTACCATTTATACATTTGACCAGCTAACCAACAACATGGTAATACAATACCTTCTGCTGATAAATAAAATTCTTTATTCTTTAAAACCTTACATTCTATTTGAGT
>Ga0164313_10003416_pt1 | contig 14154 bp, 9 predicted proteins | sample GuaBasSedimGuay4_FD_113735 | JGI IMG/M metagenome (GOLD analysis project Ga0164313, IMG submission 113735) | Subseafloor sediment microbial communities from Guaymas Basin, Gulf of California, Mexico - Guay4, Core 4569-4, 0-3 cm | ecosystem: Environmental > Aquatic > Marine > Hydrothermal vents >... | reverse complement strand
CCTGACGAAGGCGCTCCCCAAGAAGAAGAAGTCGAAGACGCGCCCGAGCCGACTCCTCCCGGGCCGGAGAGGCAGACTCGGCAGCCTCGAGCCCAGGACGACCCCCGGCCAGCTCCCGCCGAGGCTACCAGCGCCGCTCCCACTCCTGCAGCCGCCCCAGCCACGACTCCTGCAGCCGCTCCTGCTGTCACTCCGGGGACCGCGGCGGTGCACCCGCAGGTGACGGCAGCGCTAGAAGCCGCGCAGGCCACGTACCGCGAGCAAGTCGCCGACTATGAATCACAGCTCCGCGCGATGGACGCCTTCCTCGCTGACGTCGACTCTCTGCGCTCCATGTTCGGCGGCATGGCCGACGGGCGGAGGCCGCAGATTTGCGACGGCGGTGGCGCCCGAGCGATGGGGCGCGGGAGCGAACTGGGCTGGATCGTCTCGCAACAGCAGCGCGTTCGAGACCGGATAGAGCGCCTCTGCCAACCCTTCGAGAACCTCGAGAACACACCAACCCGGGTGCGCAGCGACCTCGACCGCCTCGCCTCGACCATCGACCGGGCCGAAGAGATGGCCTCGAATCGGTCCATTGGGTCCAATACTCCTACCGACATCGCGGACCAGATCGTCGCCGCCTTGCAGGTCGCCCGCCGCGAAGTCCAGGGAGTCGCCGAGGGGCGCCGGCCCTTCCCCTGCAACGCGGCCGTCTTTCGGCGGCTCCGACAACTCGAAAACGAAGGCAACAGCTACGCCGGCAGCGGAGCTCACCGAGTAGTCGCCCTCCGCGACCGCATCTGCCGTCAGCTCGGCACAGACGTGAGCTCTCTCCGGACGTCGGAGCAGCGCTTCCGTCGCGGCCTCGACGACCTCGAGGGCACCGTGCGGCAGAACCGCCGCAACATGCGCGACCTCCGCGACCGAATCAGAAGCCTCATCCAGTGAGGGCGGCTCCCTTCATCGTCGGTCTCGTGATCACCGCGTGCGGCGGCGGTACCTCGACGACGGCCACCGCGCCGGCGATATCGCAGACCGAAGAGGCGACGCAAGCGCCGGGGCCGACAGCGCCTGATGATGCCGGCCAAAGCTCGACAAACAGCGCGGACCCGACCGCGGTCTCAGCCGCTCCCCCCGAAGAGGTTGCGACGACCCCAGCGGCAGGCGGGGAAGAGCCTCCAGCGGCAGCGGCCCCGGTCGCTCTCCCCGGAGCGTCAGCTTCCCCTGGGCAAGCGCCGCAGCACGCACCGCCCTCGGCCTATGCGCTGCTCACCATCCAGAACTTCAACGAACAACTCTCGGCCATCGCGCGCTACCGGCGACTCCTCGGCACGATCCGCACCGAAGTCGAGGTCCCGGCCAATCTCCAGACCGCCCCTCCGGTCTGCTCCTCCGGCGTCCGCGAAGAGGTGGCGGGTCTCGTCCGCGAGGGCCATCCGAGCACCTCCCAGATACGGTCCTACCGAGCCCCCCTCGACGAGCTCTGCGACAGCTTCGAGCAGTGGAACATCCCCGACGACACGCTCTCGGGCCGCATCCAGGGGTTCAGCTCCCGCCTCACCCGAATCGAAAACTGGATGAAGGACATTCGCACCTGCCTCGACCCCGGCCCCTACGACCACCGCTGCGAAAACGCCTACGGCCCCCGAGGCGGGACCGACGCCCGGGATGCCCTCGCGGCGCTCGCCATCGTCGACGAAGCGCGCACGGTGCTCGAGCGCGCCCCCGGGGGGCGCTTCCCCTGCCATGATCCCCTCTGGGCCCGCATCGAAGCCCGCCGGTGGACTCAGCGAGTTGCTCGGGCGCAGATGCCCCACGTCCCCCGGGAGGTGCAACGCATCTGCGAACGCATCGGCGTCGATGCGGCAACCCTCCGGGAGCGGGTCCGGGACATCCGCGACCGAACCAACGTCGACGAAGCCAACGCCGCTCAGCGCGCCAGCTCCGTGCAACGAAGCCTCGACCAGCAACGCCGGATCTACGGCCTCGAAGACTGACGACGCCGCGTGAGCTCGGGGCTGGTGCCCGAGCGTCAGCTCAAATCGGCATCGTCTCGAGTTCGAGGGTCAGCCGGTCGGGGTGTACGAAAGCGCCGAGACGCTGGCGAAAATCGTCGGTGTGGCGTTCGAAGGACCACGCCCCTTGGTCCTCGAGGGGGGGTTCGAAGCCGTTTTCGCGGAGCGCTCCTTCGATGTCTCCCTCGAGGTGGAAACTCGCCGAGTCACAGATGGCCTGCACCCGGTCCGGCGCATCCGGGTCGAGGAAGACCTCGACCGACACGACCATCGGGGCACCGGCGCCGAGGACCTCGACCACCCGATGAATGAAAGGCGAGGGTTCGACCGACGGCGTCTCCCCGGAGATGGGGCGGGAACTGTCGAGACGCAGCGCCTCGCACACCCCCTCGAAGAGCAGCGCCTGCACGGACCACAAGCGTACGACGGCGCCGCCTTGGGGCGCCTTGAAGACGTGGCGCTCCCATTCTTCGTCGTAATCGAGGGGCCGGAGACCGAGCTCGGTGCATCCCGATGCCGCCTGATCGACTAGCGATGCGAGGGACGGTCCGTCATCGTATCGCGCGAAGTCGACCGACTCACGCTCCTCGGCGGTCCCATCGATGAATTTGTCCCAACGCCGAGCGATCTTGAGGAGCACGCAATCATCGGAGATGGGCTCGGCCCACCGGGCCAAGCGCTCGCAGTGTTGCTCGACGAATGCCCGACTCACTTCATCCACGGGGGCCGTCCTTTCGCAGTACTCCTGCCGCCCGGGCGCCCGTGTGGCGGCCGTCGCGGACCGTCCAGGCGCCGTTGACGAAGACGTGGGGCATGCCCGTCGGCGTTCGCCGCGACTCGGCGTAGGTCGCGCGGTCGTGCACTCGTCCCGGGGAAAACACGACGAGGTCCGCCTTGTGGCCGGGCAGAACCCGCCCCCGATCCCCGATCCCGAGCTTGTCCGCGACCATGCCGGTCATCTTATGCACCGCCGATTCGAGGCTGAAGAGACCGAGTTCGCGCACGTAGCGCTCGAGAATCCGCGGATAGGTCCCGTAGGTTCGCGGGTGCGGTTTGCCCTCAGTGGGATTGAAACCGTCGGTACCAAACATCGTCGTGTCGTGCTTCATCACGTATCGCACGTCGTCCTCGCTCATCACGTCGGCTATCGCGGACACCGCCGCGTCCTCTTCGGCGAGCAGGTCGAGCAGCATGTCGTAGAGCCCTTGTTTTCTCGCCTTTCGGATCTCGTAGAGGCTCATGCCTTCGTATTGGTGCTGACGACGCACGGAGTTGACGACCACCAACTTGCTCAAATGTCTCAGGAGGAGCGGCAATAGAAGCCGCTTCGGCACGATGCGGTCCCAGACTCCGGGCAGCCGGGCGAAGTCCAGAAAGCGCGCGTTGCTGTCTTCGATGATGCGCTCCCGGGTCGCCGGGTCCGTGAGCCGCGCCAACATCTCATCCCAGGACCCCTCGAAGACCCAGAGCGGAAGAAACATCGCCGAGAGCACGGTCGAGCCCGCGGTGTAGGGATAGACATCGGAATGCACATCGATGCTTCGAGCCCGCGCCTCCTCGACCAGGCGCAGGCTCTTCTTCACCTTGCCCCAGTTGAAGCGCCCCGCGGCCTTGTGATGAGAGAGCTGGACCGACACCTCCGCCGCTTCACCGATGGCGATGGCTTCCTCGACGCTCTCGACGAGGCGAGACCCCTCGTCGCGCATGTGGGTCGCGTAGATACCGTCGTAAGGTGCAACGCACTTCGCGAGCTCGGTGAGCTCCTCGGCCTCGGCAAACGCCCCCGGAGGATAAATGAGCCCCGTAGACATCCCGAACGCACCGTCACGCATTCCGCCATCGACGAGCTCACGCATCTGGTGCAATTCGGTGAGATTCGCGCGGCGCTCCACCATGCCCATCGCCGCGCAGCGGACGTTGCCGTGGGGAATCAGCGGGGCGACGTTCACGGAAACGCCCCCGAGCCCATCGATAGCTTCGCGAAATGCCGCGACCGACCGGTGCACTGTGCCTCCGCGCTCGCCGCTGACGAGGGGAAGCAGCTTCTCGTAGAGCCGGTCCACCTCGTCGTTGGAGGTAATGAGCCCGATACCGCAGTTCCCGACCACTTCGGTCGTCACCCCTTGCATGACCTTGGCCTCGACGAGGGGCCGCTCCACGAGCGTGAAGTCCGAGTGGGAGTGCATGTCGATGAAGCCCGGTGCGACGACCATGCCCTCGCAGTCGAGGACCTCGTCCGGCACGAGGGTGATCGCGTCGACTTCGGCGATGGCGTCGTCCTCGATGAGCACGCGACCTACGCGCCCCGGAGCCCCCGTCCCGTCCACCACCGTCGCGTTGTCGAGGAGTAGACGCATGCCGTCAGAGTTTACCGTGTGGAGGTGTTTTCGGGTCAGGCCATCTGCGACGACCTCGTCCTTCTAGCGAAAACGCAACGCACATGCGCCACGAGGGAGTCTGAGTTAGGCTCCCACCGCCGATGATTGCCCCGCCCACCCCCTTTGAGGGACCGGAGAAGAAGTTCGAACTCACCGTCGTCGAGGGCTTCCCGTCCTTGCGCTCTTTCGGCGACGAAACGTGGAAGGCCGTAGTCGTTGCGGCCGGCGCCGAGATATTGAGCAAGAAGAGCAACGAGCACTTCGACGCCTACCTTCTGAGCGAATCGAGTCTCTTCGTCTTCGACACGTTCCTGACGATCATCACCTGCGGTCAGACCAGCCTAGTCGACGGCGTCCGCGAGATCCTGAGTTTCATCCCCCCGGACCGTATCGCGGCCGCCTTCTACGAGCGCAAACACGAAAACTTTCCCCACCACCAATCGACGACTTTCTTCGACGACGCCCGGCGCATCGCGGAGTGGCTCCCAGGGCGAGCAGTGCTCTTGGGAGCCCCCCATGAGCACGCCGTTTATCTCTTCCACGCGGAGCGCGACTACACGCCGGACGACGACGACACGACCCTCGAAGTGCTCATGCACGGCATTCCGGCCGATATCGCCGGGAAGTTCCGCGGCGTCGAAGCTCCCCTCGAAGGCACCGTGGCGAAGGAGCTGGGCCTCGCTGACGTGCTGCCGGGATTCGAGCTCGACGAGCATGTCTTTTCGCCCACTGGCTACTCCCTCAATGCCCTCGACGGCGAGACCTACGCCACCATCCACGTGACCCCCGAAGACCTCGGGAGCTACGTCAGCTTCGAGACGAACCTCGATTTCCGGGGCTCGCCCTCGGTGCTCATCCAGAGGCTCATCCAGACATTCCACCCGGAGTCCTTCGACGTCGTCGCCTTCGTTCCGGACGAACAGCCGATGTCGGTCTCGGTGGACGGGTATCTGCTACGCAAACACATCCACGAACCGGCGAGCGGTTACTGGGTCACCTTCCAGCACTTCTATCGCCCCGCGGTCCGGCCGTCCCGGGGATCTGTCCTCGACCTCGGCTGACCGGGCCAACCGACGGGCGAGGCGATGGTCTTCAGTCTTGGGAGTCGAGGAACTTACGCAGCCGCGCCATCGAATCTGGCGACGGCCCGTCGAACTTGAGCCCCGCGACGTAGGCACCGCTATCGGTCTGGGCCGACCACATGACGGTCGCCATGGTCTTGATCTGTTTTCCTTCGAGGTCGTGGGGAACGTCGATGAAAATCTCGAGGGTCTTGCCCTTCTCGACGGCGGAAGACACGACGACGCCCATCCCACCTTCGGAGAGGTCTTGGGTGGTGCCCTCGATCCCATCACCTGTGGAGATCTTCACGGGTACCTTGGCGTTGACGCGGCGGTGGACGCGACGGTCTTCGGGGCGATCCGACATGGTGACGACTCTACCAGTCCGCGGTGGCCCGTTGAAGCTTAGAGCGGCGACCGGTTGGAATGCCACGCGATCTCGTCCGCATCGGAGGCTTTTCAGGGCGCCCGGACAGCGACGGCGACGCCCGGCTCCCCTCGCCGGAGAAATATCGTACTCCGGTAGAGGAAGCTCTCCCCCGGTGGGGCGGCGGTCACCGTGGCGCCGAGGAGCGGCCGGAGGGCGCACCCCGCCAAGGGCGTTTCCCGCGGCAAGGCCTCGAGGACTCGCCCGCTCATCACGCGCCCATCGACCCCGACCGTGAGCTCCACCTCGGCGATCGCCCCTCCCCGCCCCTCGACCGCGTTCTGACAGGCCGCGATCTCTCTGCTCCGGGCGCGGAAGAGGTCCTCGACTTCGGCCCGGTGTCCCGGCGATGCCCCAGCAACGGGCCGGGCGGGTCCGAGGCGGCATATCCCGTGGGGCGAATCACAAAACGCGAATCGAATCGATCGATGAGCGGGCGAAGTGGGGGCGGGGTCGAAGAAGAGCCCCCCCAACCTGGAACGCACACACGCGGTCAATGCCGGATCCGCCGCGGTGTCCCTCGTAATCTCGACACTGACCACGTGACCGCGGGGCGATACGGTAAAATCTGCCGTCAGGAGGCCAGAAGCATCCCGCCGGCGGCTCTGAGCTTCCTCGACGCACCCCGCGACTCGGCGGCGGTGGCCGGCGAGTTGTCGCTCGAACGCGCTGTCATCGGCCGGGGCGTCTTGCACCGCGGTTGTGCCTCCGGAAAGGACCACCGGCGCGGACCCGGCCCCGCATCCTGCAATCGCGGCCCCCAGAATCCCCACTATCCCTGCTATGCGCAGTATCCCCGGTCTGTCCGTGCCGGTTCCCGCCGGCGTGCCCAAAGCGCCCATCCCACACCTCCCTCCTCGCGGAGTCGTCCCCGGGGCGCTGCTTTTCCAATGCAGAGACCTTCGTCCTGCTAAACTTGTCGAACGTCGATGAAAAAGCAGCAGGCCCGAGTCCTGGTCGTCGATGACAGCCGTTCCACCCGCGCGGCCCTGTCCCGCTTTCTCGAAAAGGCAGGGCATCGGGTGGTGGTCGTCGCAAGCGGTGAAGAGGCCCTCGATATCTTGGGCCGGGAGAGCTTCGACCTCGTGCTCCTCGACGTCGTCATGAAAGGCATAGACGGCCTCGACGTGCTCACCAAGATTCGCGAGCAACACACGAAGCTCGAACTCCCGGTACTGATGGCGACGGCCCGGGCCGACAGCTCCGACATCATCCGAGCCCTCGAGTTGGGCGCCAACGACTACATCACCAAACCCATCGACCTGCCCATCGCCGGCGCCCGGGTCGAGGGGCAGCTCGCCCTCCGCGGAGAGATGGCTTCGGTTCGTGCCAAGCGCCCGCTCATCGGAGTAGACGGCTCCCTCGCCCTCGGAACCGTCCTGGATGGGCGCTATGAGCTGCTGGAGATCATCGGGGCCGGTGGTTTCGCCGTCGTATACCGGGCCCGGCAGGTCTCCACGGGGCAAGACGTCGCCGTCAAACTCATGAAGGCCCACCGGGCCGTGAGCGGGGACGTCGAGCTCGCTCGGTTCCGCCTGGAGATGAGCATCATCGCCGATCTGAGGCATCCTCACATCGTGAGCCTGGTCGACTCGGGGTGGCTCGAGGTCGAATCCGACACGGTGTCCGTCGGGTCGAAGGCCGGGGCGAAAAACGCCCCTCCAGCCACCTCCGCCACCATCTCCATCCGTCCCGAGATCGAACGCCCCCCAACGCCCCCGGGTTCCGTGGTGCCGCCGCTATCCTCCCGGCCGCCCCTCGCCGGTCCGGCCCGTCTTCCCTTCATCGTGATGGAGTATCTCTCCGGGGAGTCCCTCTACGCGCACCTCGAGCGGGAGACGCAGCTCACCGTCGAGCGTACCGTCGACTTGCTCCTGCCCATCATGAGCGCGCTCCACGAAGCCCACTCCCGGGGCGCCATCCACCGCGACCTCAAGCCCGGAAACATCTTTCTGGCCCGGTCCCACGATGGCTCGACGAGGCCCCTCGTCCTGGACTTCGGCATCGCGAAACTGGTGGGCGGTGAAGCCCACGAAGAACTGACCCAGGACCCGAGCGAAGGAATAATCGGCACGCCGGGGTGGTGGGCGCCGGAGCAGGCCCAGGGAAAAACCGAACTCGACCGGCGAACAGACGAATTCCAACTCGGCGCAGTCATCTATCGGTGCATCACCGGCAAGAAGGCCTTCACCGCTCACGGCCCGAAGTTGCTCTACCAGGTGGCCGACGGTCAGTTCGAGGCGCCACGGCACCACGTGCCAGACCTCGACGAGGGCTTCGAGGCGGTCTTGCTCCAGATGATGGCGACCGACCCCGCAGACCGGTACCCCACCATGCGCAGCGTCGCCCGGGAGCTCCTTCCCTACGCGAGCAAGCGCGCCTACCACGTTTGGCAGCCGGTTTTCGCACCGGGAGACACCCTTCCCCCAGAGAACTGATCAGGAAGGCTCTTCCCGGGCCGTGAGCCCGCTGAGCACTCTCCTCACGGGACCGAAGCTGCGACGGTGAAACGGGGTCACTCCCAGGCGGTCCAGCGCGGCGTAGTGCTGGGCGACGGGGTAGCCCTTGTGTTTCGCAAAGCCGTACCCGGGATACTCGCGGTCGAGGTCGACGAGGAGCGCATCGCGGTGGACCTTCGCCACGATGGAGGCCGCCGCGATGGAGATGCTCTCGGCGTCACCGTGAATGATCCGGGTCTGGGGAATGGGCACGTCGTCGAGAGCCCGGGCGTCGATGAGAAGATGCGACGGGGTCACGGAGAGGGCTTCGACCGCCCGACGCATCGCCAGGAGCCCTGCGTGGTAGATATTGATGCGATCGATCTCCTCGGGCTCGGCGCGTCCGATGCCCCAAGCGATGGCGTCGCGCCGGAGGACCTCCGCGAGGCGCTCCCGAGCCTTCCGGTCGAGCTTCTTCGAGTCGTCGACGCCCCGGGCTCGGTATCCCTCGGGGAGAATGACCGCGGCCGCGACCACCGGCCCGACGAGGGGACTCATGCCCACCTCGTCGACGCCCGCGACGAGAGAGACCCCATCACGCCAGAGCGCCTGTTCGTAGCGGAGGATGCGCCGGAGGCGCTGTCCTTCGATGCGGTTCTTCTTGCGGCGCCGGAGGACCGCGTCGAGGATCGCCTTGGCCCCGGCGCGCGGATCGGCGGCGAGGGCACCCTCGATATCCTTGGGCAAGGGCCGGCCCTCGGTCACGTAGCGCTTTCGGAGAGTGCTCAACGTCGACAGCAACGGCGGTGCCATCACGGGAAGCTACAGCGGCGCGCAATCGATGTGAACACGGATCGCAGGGGCGAGGACGCCGGGGTACTCTGCCGGGGTATGAGCCCCGATATCGTCAACGGCCAGGGCAACGGCAAGGGCCACGGCCCCCGGCGAGCACCAAGCAGCTCGGGTACCGCCCCGCTCTGGGGTGGGCTGGTCGCGTTGATCGCCTTCATGGGCTGCGGCATGGGCTGCGGCCATTCGGCGAGCACGGCAGCCCCCCGGGAGCCCTCGCCCACGCTGCCGTCGGCGCAGCCGTCACCCGACGAGACCGAGCTTCGGCGGGTCGTCCAGCGGTTCGACCTGGCCCTCGACGCACCCAATGGGCTGTCGGGCTTGACGCGCAGCGGCGACGGGACTCTCTGGGCCGTCGCCGAGACCGACCGGCAGCTCGTGGTGTTACGCGGAGACCGGGTAGAACGCCTCGTCCCCCTCGTCGGCTTCCCGGAGGAGCTGGACGCAGAGTCCATCGCCTGGCTCGGGGGCGATACCTTCGCGGTCGGCACGGAATCGAACGACGAGAACCGGAACACAGACACGATCTATGTCGTGGGGGTCGATGGTACCGACGCCCGCGTAGTGGAAGAGCGCTCGTTCCCCTATGAGCACTTGGCGGTGCGCCCCGCGCACAACAAGGGCATCGAAGGCATCTGCGCCGTCGACGGACTGCTCGTCGCGGGGGTCGAGCCCACCGTAACCCGGGACGGGGCCCGGCTGACCGCCGTGGCCCTCCGCTCCAGCGATGGCGCATGGACCAACTTCGAAGTCGCCCTGACCAGCCCCACCGGCAAGCTGAGCGCCCTCGCGTGCCGACGCGGTGGGTCGGGTCTCGAAGTCTTCGCGGTCGAACGGCACTACGAGGTCATGCGGATCCTCCGCTTCGAGCTCGCCCTCGGCGGCAACCCGAACGTGATCGAACCCGAGGTCATGCTGGACCTCGCCGGCGAACTCGAAGGCGACCCCAACCTCGAGGGGCTCGCCATCGACGGGGAAGATCTCGTCCTCATCAACGACAATTTTTACGGAGAACGCAGAGGCCCCAACGAACTCCTACGCCTCACGAACGTGCTCCGCTGAGGCCCCGGGCCCGACGAGGCGGGTCCATGACGGCGGGGCGAGCAGAACGCCCGCGGCGAATGACGTAAGTGAACGTCATTCGGGTTACCATCGGTAGGTGGCTCCAGACCTCGGCGACCTCGGTGACCTCTCGGACACGCTGCTCGCAGCGATGGACAGCGCCGCCATCGGCATGATGGTCACGGTCGAGGAAGAAGGTCGCTTCGAGCGCGTCTACGTGAGCAACGCGGCAGCCCGAATTTTCGGCCTCAGCGCCGAGGAGGCCATGTCCGCAGGGCCCCTCGCCGTGCTCCGGCCGGAGGAGCAAATCCGCCTCGCGGAGCTGAAAGAACGCCGCCGCGCGGGAGAAGATGAAGGTCGCGTACTTCGCCTGCTCGTCGGGACCCCGGGCGGTCGCCGGGTGCCGGTGGAAGTCTCCATCACCGTCGCGATGCACCAGGGCACCCGAGCCTTCGTCACGTTCATCCGGGACGTCTCCGAGCACATCACCATGGAGGAGCATCTGCGCACCTCCGAGGCTCGCTTTCGCACGTTCACCGAGGCCGCTCCGGACGCGATCTTCGTGATCCACCACGCACGCATCCTCTACACGAACCCCGTCGCGAAACGAATTCTCGGCAGCCCCCCCCCGGGGACGAGTCTCGAACAGCTCGTCCATGAAGACGACGTCCCAGTCATGAAGGAGAGGCTGAAGCGAATGGTCGCGGGCGAGGTCCTCCGGCCCTACGAGTACCGCTTCCGCCAAGAGAACGACGAAACCGTGAGCGTGGAGATTTCGTCGATCCCCTTCGAGTACGAGGGGCGCCCGTGCGTGCTCGCTTTCGGTCGCGACATTACGGAGCGCAAGCGTATGCAGGGACGCCTCATCCAGGCTGACCGCATGGCTACGATGGGCACCCTCGCGACCGGGGTCGCCCACGAGATCAACAACCCCCTGACCTACGTGGTCCTCCACCTCGAAAAACTCCGGCGCTCGCTTCCGAAGCTCGTGCCGGATGCCAATGGACGAAAAGACGCGGAGCACATGATCGCCGAAGCCCTCGACGGGGCCGAGAGGGTGCGGGTGATCGTGCAGGACCTGCTCTCCCTCGCACGCAGCGACACGTCGACCCACGGTCCGACCAACGTTCGTCGAGTCGTCGGCACCTCCCTCAAGCTCGCGAGCCCGGTCCTCGATGCGTGCGCGACGGTGGAGACCGAACTCCTCGAAACCGCGCCGGTTCGTGCAAACTCTGCCTGGCTGGGACAGGTCTTCGTGAACCTCCTGGTCAACGCAGGGCAGGCCTTCACCGAAAAGGCCCCGAAGAAGAACCGGGTGCGGGTCGCAACCCGGACCCTCGAAGACGGTAGAATCGAAATTCGAATCGAAGACAACGGCCCGGGCATCCCGAGCGAGATCCGAAATCGAATCTTCGACCCCTTCTTCACCACCAAGGAAGCCGGAGTGGGGACCGGACTCGGCCTCGCAATCTCCAATTCGATCATCGACAGCCTCGGCGGTGAGATCGATGTCGAGAGCCGGACCGGGGTCGGCACGACCTTCCGGATACGACTCCCTCCGCTCTCGCAGAGCGGACGGGCCACCAAGTCTGGCCGATCGATCCGAGCCAGCATCGAAAAAGGGCTGCGCACGGGGGAGTTCCCGGTGGCCGGTTCCAAGTCCAAGGAAGAAGCCTGAGAGAGACTTCGAGGGCGCCGCGCCGCCGAGGCACGGCCGGCCCCCGCGACGCGCGCTTCTTATGAGCCCGCTGCTGCTCTATTCTCCCGAGTCATGAGGTCGTTCTCTGCCTACAGCGCGCTGACCCTTTCGTTGCCTTTGGCCCTTCTGCTCGCGTCACCGCTGATCTTTCCGACCAGCGCCGATGCTCAGACCGGTCGACGCCGACGCGCCCCGAGACACGAGACCACACCACCGGTGAGCGAACCTCAGCTTCGCACCGATACCGAAGGCGCGGTCCCCGTGCCCGACCTCACCGGCGAAGGCGTGGCCATCCCCGCCGACGAAGTCGTCGCCATTCAGACCGAGGGCGATCCCCCACCGGAGGCCACGCGCCCGACCCCCATCATGGTGACGATCAGCGGGGGTGCGTCCCTCGGCGCCTACGAGGCGGGGCTGACGTACTTCAGCGTCGAGGCGTTTCGCCATTCGCCGGAGCGGGTCCGGCCGATGGTATTCGCCGGGACTTCGGCCGGGAGCATCAACTCCTTCATCGCCGCCTTGGCCTACTGCACCGAGGCACCTCGGGACCCGGAAGCATCGGCCTTCTTTCGAACCTGGGCCGCCGTCGGCATCCACGACCTCTATGATCCGGACCGGGTCCGAGCGAACGCGGTATTCACCCGCGACGCCTTCGAGAGAGTGGTCGGCGCCCTCCGACAAACCTGGGACCGGGGGTTGCGTGACGACTGCGACTTGCTCCTCGGGATCACGGCGACGCGATTGCGTCCGCGCGAGGTCGTAATCGAAGAAGGCGTATTGAGCCTTCCCCGCATGGCAGAGCGCTTCCTGGTGCGCATTCAGGGGCGGGGGCCGGGGCAGCCGCCCCTGGTGAGTAACTACGTCGAGGGCAGCCTCGGCCTCGACCGGCCCCTGCTTCCCCTCGATGGCCCGAACGTCGATGCCTTCGGCTCTCTGGTCCAGGCGACCCTCGCGTCGTCGGCCTTCCCGGTGGCCTTTGCTCCGCAGCCGATCGCGCACTGCATCCACACCGAAGGTGATGGAGGGGACCAGTGTCGGGTCGAGGATGCAGAGGAGGCGCTCTTCCTCGACGGCGGCTTCTACGCCAACCAACCCCTCGGTCTCGCGGTCGACGCCGCCCGGACCGGCATCACGCAATCAGGCCCCCTCGCCATCCTCGACGAACCGACACGCAGCGATCACCTGCCGCCGGATTCGCTCTTCTATTTCGTCGACCCGGAGTTCAACGCGTTCCCTACACCGACGGACCAAGAGGACGAAGTGGAGATCCAGGACGTCATCCCCTTCTCCCTCAGCCTCGCGAGCGACTTCATTCGGACCGCCCGCATGGCCGAGCTCGAGACCGTCCTCGAGCATGTTCCGGCGACGCGCAAGTTGCTCTTCACCAACCGGGTCCACTACCCACCGGCGAGCACGCCCCTCGGCGCCTTCATGGGGTTCTTCGACGCGGAGTTTCGCCGCTTCGACTTTCACCTGGGCATGTACGACGCGCGCCGCACGATCCTCGAGCGCACGCCGAATATCGACAACGAAGCCCTCTTGCGACGGCTCCCGGACGAAGCGTCACGCCACGAGGACGACCTCGGATGGCGCCCGTTCGATTGCATGCGCCACGTCTTCGATGGCGTGGGGCCAGAGCGCGTCTGCGCAGGGGAGCACCTGCACGACTTCCGCATTCTCATTCGGCTCTCCCTCGAGCGCCTCTACAACGTCTGCCTGCGTTCCGACGCTTACAGCACGATGTGTGAAGCCGCCCGGGACGGCCAGCCCCCCCCGGACGTGCCTTACGTCGAAGCGACCGGGCAGTGGAGGAGCCACGAAGGCGAGGCTCACTACGACTGGATGCTCCGGCGCCTCGGGACCCTCGGCTTCGCCTACCGCGACCTGGGCCTCACCGCGAGCGAGTCTCACCTCGGCGGCGATCGGGTCCGAGTATTGCTCGCCGACATGACCCGCCGCCTGGCCCGGTCCCAGGAAAGCCTCGGCCTGGCCCTCGAGCTCGGCGCCGAGGTCGTCGTCAACATGCTCCAATATCGGGCGCCACGAAACCTGGTCCACGTCGGCGTGGGTTCGGGCCTCGAGATCGGGTGGAGCGGGACCATACCGGGTACTGCCTGGGAGCCGTTTCGCCTAGCCGCGGCCCTCGAGTTCCGCGGATTCGGGTCCCTGGTCTCGTCAGAGCCTTCTTGGTTCGGGTTGGTTCCGCTGCTGGGGGTCGAGGTGGAGATCCTCCCGTGGAGCGG